>Ga0302320_10001897_pt1 | contig 49865 bp, 28 predicted proteins | sample Bog_T0_3_FD_202130 | JGI IMG/M metagenome (GOLD analysis project Ga0302320, IMG submission 202130) | Peat permafrost microbial communities from Stordalen Mire near Abisko, Sweden - Bog_T0_3 | ecosystem: Environmental > Terrestrial > Soil > Wetlands > Peat | place: Sweden: Abisko, Stordalen Mire... | reverse complement strand
TCGGATTCCAATTCATGGTGATGTGAATCGGAATGGCGACGCCGGTCAGCGTCAGATCGTGAATGCGAATGTTCGTCGCCGTTCCGCCCCGGGTGTGCGCCGACTTGAAGAGCACGCCGGAAGGAACGCCGCTGAGCGCGGTGATGTTGTAGACCTCGATATTGCGAAAGCCTCCCGAAGTCTCGCTGCCGATGGTAACAGCCGCTGCACCGTGGCGAATGATCGAGTCGCGCAGGATAACGTCTTCAGTTGGCCGGTTCACACGCAACCCATCGGAGTCGCGGCCCGCTTTGAGGCACAGAGCATCGTCGTTGACGTCGATGTCGGCGTGTTCAACCAGAATTATTCGCGAGGAATCGATGTCGATGCCGTCAGTGCTCGGCCCTTTGCCGCCCTCGTTGTTGCGGATGGTGACGCCGTCCAGATGCACATCGTGCGAGTAGAGAATCTGCACCGTCCAGAATCCGGAACGTTTGAGCAGGATGCCGCCCCCAAGTTGAACCTCGGATGAGTTCTGAATCAGGATCAGGCGCGGACGGCGCGCATCGTAGTCCGAGGCCCAGCGCAGGCCTTTGGGCTCGTAGGTTGCGCGCAGATCCCAATAGGATTTCCACCAGATCGGGCCGTCCCCATCGATGGTTCCCTTGCCGGTGATGTTGACGTTGTGCTGGTCGCGCACGTTGACCAACGCTGATGGCCAGCTCATCTCGATTCCCGCAATGCGCGTCGGAAGCATGGGATAGTCTTCCAGCTTCTGCGAACCGATGAGGGTGGCGCCTTCGGGCAGATCAAGCGTCACACCCGATTTGAGAAAGAGCGAGCCCGTCAGGTAGGTTCCGGGTTTAACGCTGACCGTGCCGCCAACTTTCGCGGCTTTGTCAATTGCTTTCTGAATCGCGACAGTGTCGAGATGGCTGCCATCTCCCTTGGCGCCGAAATCATTGGCGAGGAAAGTTTTCGACGCGCACCAGGCGGTGCTTACGCCGAGCGTCGCCAGCAGCAGAGCGCAAGCGCCCCAGTTTGCAAGGGTTTTCATTCAGGCCTCACTTCCAATAGGCGAACAGGCCCCATCAGCCCGGAGGGAACCGCTTGCAGATGGTCCATGTCCTGCATGTCGAAACGCTTGCCATAGAGGGCATTCAGGGCCGTGTAGTCGTGCGGCGGCTGACCGGCCATCTCATTGATCGCAGTGTTGAAGACAGTGACTTCGATTCGATTTTCTCCGCTCTTGAGGAACTGAGTAATGTCGATGCGATAGGGCGGATGCCAGAGCGATGCTGCCCGTTGTCCATTGATGGAAACGATGGCGGCCTCGCGGATGGGAGGATCAAAGAGCGCGCGCATTCCTGAGGCGCGAGGCGGCCGGTTGTCGATGGTCGCAACGCCTTCGCCAAAGTCCAGGAGCACGCGCGCATGGGCCGCAGGTGCGTCTGGCAAGGTGAAAGTGCGAGTGTAGACTGCTCCGCCGGAATAGAACTGCTTGCCGGGGAGTTCGGTCCATGAAGCAAGAGGCTCGACAGGTTGAGAGGCTTCATTTCCGAAGCGAATCTTCCAGCCGGTGCTCAGATCCTGAAGCAGATTCGCTTCCTGATGCTGCGCGTTCACGCTTTTCTGCGCAGGAGCATCCCCGAGCACAAAGACGCGCGATTCGTAGGGCGCAAGCTGGATTGGAATGCCTGCACTCTTGTCATACGCCGAGCTTGCGAGAACAGCTCCACCGTCAGGATTCCATGATTCGATGGTCGAGTGCACGGCGCGGAACTTGATGTTGCCACTCACCGGCTGATTGGAGGAATTGACGACGTAGTAAAGATCCATGCCGTCCAGCTTCCGATGAATAAAGCCATGGCCTGCAACCTGGCCGGTCACGTCTACGTCAGGCGGCAGAGCCTTATGAAGCGCCTCGGCAAGCGCGCCCACGGAGTCAAGCGCCACGCCTTTGTGTCCGGGGCTTTGGAAGAGCCGTTCGGAGATCGCGGCAATCTCGGCGGAAGCATCCTGCTCCTTGAGTCCGGGCGCCAGCGATGGCGTCTTTCCGAGGTCAATCACCTGGCCGCCTGCCGCTGCGTAGGCTTCAATCTTGCGGTAAGCGCTCAGCGGCAGTCGCGTAACGTTGGGAAGAATAATCACGGGATAGGGAACGCCGTTCAGCTTGTCGATGGTTGCTGCGTCGATGTAATCGATGTTGTAGCCAGCGTCGAGGATCGCCGCCATTAACTCGGGAGAGATTCGCTTTTTCATTTCATCGGTTACAGAAACGTGTCCCAGTGTGAAAGCGGCCTGCGCGTCGTCTTCCGGCAGCAGGATGGCGATGTCGTTGGCCGGTTTGCCTTGCCGCAGCAGCCAACTCATGCGCTGCAAATAGCGCGTGACATCCGGCATCACCGGGAACCATGGATTATGCGCATTGAATGCGGCGGCAGCGTACAGCGACCATCCCGGCTCGCCGGCTGCCGCAGGCGAATACGGATAGCCGTGGCCGACGATCTGATTGACGCCCAGCAGAAACATGCGGTCGGCCTCGGCCTTCATGTCCAGCGACGTGGCGCGGAAGGCGGGCGAGTGGAGCCACGTCCATGTCTCGGCCGAGGTCACGTTGCGGTTATAGAGATGACTGGCGGAGCTGGCCCAGCGGGTAAACGAGAATGTGCGCCACTGCGGTCCTTCGCCTTCCGGCAGTTGCGGAACAGCTTCATCGGCGAGCGTGACGGCGGGTTCTCCGTAGGTTTGCGAACGGAAGCGGGTATGATGCTCTGCTGCAAAGCTGGCCAGAGGAGCAAGATAATTTTCACGGATCAGGTCGGAGAGCGTCTGGCCCCAATCGTGGCGTACCGCTTCAGCCTGAGGCGTTCCACCGGCGACAAGCTCCGGCAGATGCGGAATCAGATCGTATCCGCGCCGAGCGAGAAACTCCGAGGGCAGATTTGGGGTCCAGTCTGCCAAGTAAACCTCCAGCGAGTCGGAAAAGACAGCATACGGCGGCTGGTCGCCAAAGGCGTTCATTAGCGGAGTTGCCACATCGGTGAGATGCTCATCGATGGCGGCGCGGGAGAAATGATCCAGCACAAATCCCTCGGCGCCAAATGCGGCCCGCTTCACCATCTGTTTTGTGTGGCTGGCAATAAAAATCAACGCCGTGCGCGTCCCCGTGCCGTTGGGAATCGCCCAGGTGCTTATGTCGATGCGTTGCGCCGTGGCGGGGTCGAAAGATTTTTCCGTGCCGGTGACGACGAATGCGGCAATGAGCTTTTCTCCCTCTGCCAGCGTTGGAGCAGCGAGCGTGGCTCCGGTGACGGGAACGGCCACAACGCGCAGACGCCCCGCTGCCAGGTCCAGCGTCGTCTTTGGGCCGCCATACGGCCAGCCGCTGCCCAGGGTAATATCGACGCGCATTCCCAACGAGCGCGCGGTCACATTGGCAAAGCGCACATCGTCAAGAAACTCCGGCGACAGGTAGGCAAGGTTCTTAATGCCCTTGCTCTCATCGTCGAGCATCAACGGATAGACCGGCTGAATTTCCACGCCGCCGATGCCCACCGAATGCATGGTCTCAAGCTCTTTCTGCAGTTCCGGCTTGGCGACTGCGGGACCAAACCACCACCAGCGCATCATCGGCCGGGCATCATCGGGAGGAGCCTGAAACTGGCTATAGAGAGTGGCAATCGTAATCGGCGGAATGGGCGTGGGAGGAAGATGAAAGGTCGCGAGAGAATCCGGCTGCGATGGATCGAAGTCCGCGACATCACTGCTGATAAAATCCGCCAGGGGAAGTTTTGCGGTGCGAATGCCATGCAGCACGCAGCGCGCCAGCTCGTATGCGCCGTAATTGTTAAAGTGCGTGTCATCGTTGATTGGGTTGGGTTGATTTGGAAGAGCATTGGCCGGATAGTGCATGAAGGCCTTCGTGGATACTTCGGGGCCCATCGTCTCGAAGAGAGTCTTACTCATCGCATTCAAATCGATTAACGCGACGTGTTGCTCGGCGGCAACCTCCCGCATCGCTTCGGGATACGGAGAAAGCGAGTTGGTGATTTTGCCCGCGGCGTCGAAGGTGTGGCGATTCATACTGGTGACCAGAACCGGCGTCGCTTCCTTGGCCCTGACTTGGCCTATGTAATCCGCCAGCAGCGTCTTGTAGTCGGTTAGCGAAACGGCGTTGGGTTTCTGGTCGTTGTGCGCGAACTGGATGAAGAGGTAATCTCCCGGCTGAATCAACGACATGACCTTGGCCATGCGCTGCTCGCCGACAAAGCTGCGAATCGTTTCGCCGGATTCAGCATGATTGGCAATCACTACGCCGGTACGGAAAAAGCGCGGCAGCATTTGCCCCCATGCCGCCCAGGGTTCAACGTCCTGATCGACGACCGTGGAGTCACCGGCCAGGTAGACCGTGGTCTCGTGCACAGGCTCAATGGCGATGGAATGAATGCTGGGATGGTCGCCATTGAACTCCAGCGTCAGCTTTTCATCCCAATCCAGGCTGCCGATCTCGCGCGGCTTCAGCTTGACCTGATGGTTGGGGTCGCCCGCAATCTGCGGCACACGGAGATTGACATCGAAGCTCCGCGTCACCGGCGTTCCGGGCGTGACCGTAACCTGCTCGATCATCAGGCGACGGGCCTCGGCGCGCACCGTGGTCGCGGACGGCTGCGTGGAGCCGAAGCTTACAGTTACCCGGTAGCTTCCCTCCGGCAGCGCTGCGGAAAAGAAAAACGGCTTTCCGCTGGCGCAATAGCCGCCTTTCACTGCGGGAGCCGTATTCAGATCAAAGCCGGGAGTGGCCGGTGTGTAAACAGAGGCCGAGGTCAGTTGTACCGCACCCGTATTAGTTGTGTCTGGTTTACCGCAGACAAAGCTCTGGGCGTGGGCCATGAGCGCGCTGCCGGCAAGGATCAATGCAAAAAAACGCTGCATGATTGCCCTCGATTCAAATAGATTGTCGTACTTCAAACAAATTCAGGCTTCCGTTTACTTCACACCTGTCACCACAAAGCTATAAGTGCCTGCATCGAGTCTGTAGCCTCGTATTCCATCCTTCATAGTTGGCATTACCAGCGGCTTTCCGTTCAGCGTGTAGGTTGCTGCCTCGGCTTCAGTGAGGCGCAGTCTGCCTGTCGTGTTCGGTGGAATGGTCACTGTCCAATGCGCCGTGTCGCCGTCCACGATCCAGCTGGAATGAATTTCGCCGTAGGGAGATTGGTAGCGCAGATCAAGGCTGCCGAGCCTGCGATCAAAGACCGGATGCAGAATGACTGTATGGAAGCCGGCGTCCAGCGGCGTTGCATCGATGCCCGCGGCATAGCGGTAAATCCAGTCGGCCACAGCACCATAGGCATAGTGGTTGAAGGAGTTCATGCCGGGGTCGGCCAGCATCTGGTCGCCGTTCCAGCGCTCCCACATGGTTGTCGCGCCGTGCTCGACCATGTAGCCCCACGATGGATATTCGGTGTTGAGCAGCAGCGTGTAAGCCAGCTCGGGATAGCCGGCCTTGGTCAGCTCCTCCAGCAGATACGGCGTGCCGAGAAAGCCTGTAGCCAGCAGATCATGATTGGCATGGATTTTGTCTGCCAGTTTCTTGGCGGCAGGGGCGCGCAGCCCCTGAGGGAGCAGATTCATGTGCAGCGCCAGCACGTAGCCGGTCTGCGTGTCTCCTCCGCGGCTTTTAGCGTTTGGATTGTTGATGGCGCCAAAGGGAGACGCGCTGTTGTCCGCTCCGGCCACAAAGCCGTCGGTCTGCACGAACTGTTTTTCAAACGCGGCGCGAATCTTTTCAAAGAGCTGCTTGTACTTTTCCTCGGCTTGGTCGCGGCGCGTGGCATGGGCCATCTCGCGCATCAGCGTAACATCATAGGCCCAATAAGCTGTTGAGATGAGCACGATGTCGGTCTTGCCTTCCGGAGAGAGCCAGTCGCCGTAGGGAGTTCCGGATTCGTTGCGCCACAATCCGTCAGGATTAGCGGCTGCAATGGCGTCCAAATACTTTTCCATCGCCGCCCAGTTTTCTTCGATGATGCTCTTGTCGCCGGTCTGCAGCCACGAGGTCCAGGGAATCACCACGCCCGCATCGCTCCAGCCCGCGCCCTTCTCCCGCGACCCTTTGGTCGGAACCGGCGCATAGACGCCATAGTACGGCGTACCCACCTGCGTGCCGCGCATATCCGTGGCGAACTTGCGCGAGAAGGCGGCGAGGTCCATGTTGTAGCTGGCCGCGCGCCAGAAGACTTGCGCATCGGCCATCCATCCCAGCCGCTCATCGCGCTGCGGGCAATCCGTGGGCACTCCCACAAAGTTCGATCGCTGACCCCACAGAATGTTGCTCCAAAGCTGGTTGATCAGCGCGCTGCCGGTCTTGAGCTCAATCGTGAACGGCGCGTCGGTGTGAAAGACCACGCCGGTCACCGCGGACTTGGAGTGATAGATCTCTTCCAGCCGTGCATTCAAGACGGGCGGCGCCGTTGGCAGCCCGGTCAGCTCGGCGTAGCGGAAGCCGTGGAAGGTGAACTGAGGCTCAAGTACATATGAGGAATTCGGTAAGTCGCTGGAGCGTAGCGTAAAGGAGTCGGTCGCTTTCGCTGTGCGCAAATTGTCTGTGTAGATCGTGCCGTCAGGATTCAGGAGTTCAGCAAATCGGAGTTGCACCTTTGTTCCTGTCGGCTTGTTCAATAGCACACGCACCACGCCGGAAAAGTTCTGCCCGAAGTCGTAGACGAAAACGCCGGGCTTGGGTTCAGTGACGGCCTTTGGCTCCAGCGTGCGCTCCACGCGAATGGGCGGAAAATCCTGCGCCACGATCTTTACCGGAGCAGGATGGATCACCATTGCTCTCTCATGCAACAGAACGTCGGGGAATCCCGCGAGAGACCATCCCGTGTAAGGATCCCGCGTATAGTCCACACTCTCACCGTCGTAAAGCTCAGAATGATGAAAGTTCGACGGGTCTGTCTGCCAACTCGCATCCGTCGCCACCCACTCCACGCTGCCGTTGGTGTGCTCAATGCGCAATTGCGCAAGCAGCGCGGGCGGCGTATCGCCGAAGTTGTTCGGCTCCTGCGCCCACTTCAGCGAAGTTGCGTACCATCCCGGCGCCAGCGTCGCCCCGATCGCGTTCTCCCCTTGCGTAATCAAGTCCGTCACGTCGTAGGTCTGGTAGACGACCCGCTCGCGATAGTCCGTCCATCCCGGCGCCAGCACCTGATCGCCTACACGATTCCAGCCCAGAAACATTTCGTACGCGCCGAGGGCCGTGGCGTAAAGCCGCGCCGACTTTACCGGGGACTTCACCTCAAATGATCGCCGAAATCTCTTCACCGAGTCGGGAATCCAGGGATGGCCGAAAGAATCGTCTCCCGTCCCCTGCTTGCATGCGATGGCGCTCTTCCAACCCGCATCGTCAAAATTCTTTTGCTGCCAGCCGGGACCAAACTCAAGCGCAGTCTTCCAACTCGCTCCGCTTGTAAAAACTTCCGTGGTTCCATCGGTGTACTCGACAAACAGCGTCGCGATCAAGGGCAGGGAAGCAACCTTTTCGCCGGGCTGAAGGTAATGCACCTGCTCGATGGCGATGGAGTTTGAGCCAGTCGTCAGAGTGCTGGTAGCATCCGCGCTCACAAACTTCTTCCAGGGAAACTGTCTCCAGGGCGGATAGGGAGATGCCGTCAGCACCTGCGTGCCATTGATCCACGCGGAGACGGTGTCCTGCGCGGTGGCGTAGAGCGTAGCAGAATGCACTGGCTTGGTCAGGGTTACCGAATGCCGGAAGGCAACGTGCTGTTCAGCGGGTATTCCCGTGGGCACAGCCTGAGCGGCAGGCATCGGAATTTGATCGGGAGAAGCAATCCAGACGGCTGGAGCGTGGCGCACCGCGGCCTCTTCCTTTGTTTCATAGCCAATCCACTGCGCGCGCCACTGTTGCTTCAGCAGCCCCGATTCCCACCAGCTAACCGGGCTTTCGGGCGAAGGCTCGCCCGCCTGATCCCACACCAGGACCTTCCAGAAATAGCGTGTCGAGGGAGCAATCGCGGCGCCGGCATACGGAATGCCGACCGACTGCCCGCCGGCCACGCGTCCGCTATCCCACACGTCCGCATGGCCCGCGGCGAGCAGCTCCGGCTGGGAGGCCACGAGCAGCCGGTAAGCTGTTTGGCGCGCGCCCTCGCGGCTGTCGCGCAGTTGCCATGAAAATCGCGGCTGAGTGTCGTCGATGCCCAGCGGCGTGGTCAATTCGTCCACGCGTAATGCGGCCGGACTCAATGCTTGCGCGCTCGCCGTGGTGGCGCATAACGCGATTCCAATTCCGGTGCAAACTGCGAAACTAGCAAACCACACGCGTGCGCGACAGATATTCTTACTCATCATGCGCCTGTACCTCAAACTCTGAATGTTGCGGCGTTGTGCCGATTCTTCAACAAGTCTTAGAGCATTTTCAGAGATAGTGTAATGTCAGTCAACTTTCTTGTTTCCCACCCTTTCCGTAGAAAAAAACGGAAAGGATGGGGCACGGAACATTACAGGAACAATGAAAATGCTTTAGGTACAACGGCGCTTTGATGCGTTTGCTCAGCGCGCTTATTTGCGCCGAGGCAAAGTCTCCTTTTCGTAGCCGCGCACTTTCTGCAGCCATCCGATTCCTTCGGGAATCCCGTGGCTGGCGCAGTAGTAATCCCACACCGCGGACCAGGGCATCGATTTCTGCTCCTCGAAGATGGCCATGCGCCCGGCGCCGTCCTGGCTCTTTTCCGCGGCGAGTTGTTGCTTGGTCGGCTCCAGCAACGCCAGCAACAATGCTTTGCGCATATTGCGCGCGCCAATCACCCAGGCCGCAATGCGGTTGATGCTGGCGTCGAAATAGTCAAGGCCGATGTTCACCCGCGAGAGGGCGCCGCAGCGCACGATCTCCTGCGCAATGGCAATCGTGGCGTCGTCCAGCAGCACCACGTGGTCGGAATCCCAGCGCACCGGCCGCGAAACATGGAGCAGAATCTCGTCCAGGAAGCACAGGGCCGTTGAAATTTTGTCGGCGACGCTCTCGGTGGGATGAAAGTGCCCGGCATCCAGGCAGAGCAACGTCTTGCGCGTGGCCGCATAGGCTAGATAGAAGTCGTTGGAGCCAGCCGTGTAGCTCTCTGCGCCAATGCCGAAAAGCTTGCCCTCAACGGCCACTTTATGATGCTTGCCGAGCGGGGCGGCAATGATCTCGTCCAGGGCCTCAATGAGCCGCTTCCGCGGCCCAAGGCGATCGGCGGGCTGATCCTTGTCCCCATCCGGAATCCAGATATTCATTACCGACGGAGTGCCTAGTTCCACTCCGAAATACTCGCTGATGCGGCGGCACGCCAGGCAGTGATTGATCCAAAATCTGCGCACCTTGGCATCCGGATGGCTCAGAGTCGCCCTTTCGCTGAGCGGATGCGAGAAGCAGGTGGGATTGAAATCCAGGCCCAGATCATGCTCTTTGGCCCACTTTACCCACGTCGCGAAATGCTTCGGCTCAATGACATCCCGCTCCACCGGCTTGTTCGTTTCGAGGTAAATTGCATGAAGATTGAGCCGCTTTTTGCCCGGAATCTGCGCCATCGCAACTTCAAAGTCAGTGCGCAACTCGTTGGCAGTGCGGGCTCGCCCGGGATAGTTGCCGCTGGTCTGAATGCCGCCGGTCAAATCGCCCTCGGGATTTTCAAAGCCGCGAACGTCGTCTCCCTGCCAGCATTGAATGGAAATCGGAATCTGCTCCAATTGGGGAAGCACCTTCTCGGTATCCACGCCAATTTCCGCGTAACGTTCCCTGGCCAGATCGTAGGCTGTCTGAATCTTCTGCGTTACCTTCATTGCTCGACATCCTTTCTTATTTCTGGTGCAACAGATTGCTGAACTTTTTCCATACGGAGTCCGGAATCGGCTCCAGGGGACGATATTCATTGATCTCGAAGGAGTTCCGGATCACGGCGCGCGCCGCATCGAGGCTGGGGATTTCGCCCAGGGCGATCATCTGCGAGCAGATGTTACCCAATGCAGATGCCTCCACCGGGCCGGCGCTTACCGGCAACTGGCAGGCATTGGCGCAGAGTTGATTGAGGAGGCGATTCTTGGCGCCGCCCCCAATAATGCGGATTCTGGTCAGGCTTTGGCCGCGCAAAGATTCCAATTGCTCCTTGACCAGCCTATAAGAAAGCGCCAGGCTCTCCAAGGCGCAGCGCCCAAATTCTGCCAGCGTCTCGGGCTCCGGCTGTCCCGTTTCCACGCAGTAATCCGCGATAGCTTGCGTCATGGAATCCGGGTTCAGGAATCGCGCATCGTCAGGATTCACAATCGACTGCCATGGAGCGGCCTCCGCCACAGTGCTCATCAGCGCATCGTCAATGGACGCCTCGAACTCCTGAGTGATTCGCTGCAGCAGCCACAGCCCCATAATGTTCTTCAGCACGCGGTAGCGGCGTCCGAAACCGCCCTCGTTGGCGAAGTTCCACCGCAGGGCCTGCTCGGAGGCATACGGGATCACGCTCTCCACGCCCATCAGGGACCATGTTCCCGAACTGAGAAAGGCTTCAGTTTCGGCCTCGAAGGGAGTTCCTACCACCGCCGAAGCGGTGTCATGCGTTGTTCCCGCCACCACCTTGGCGGTCTTGCCGCCGAAGCGCTCCTCCCCAAGAACCGTGCCTGCCGCGACCGGCGGCTGCATCCAGATCTGCTTCAGGCCAGCGGCCGCAAACAATTCCCGGTCCCACGTTCCATCCAGGCTCAGAAGTTGCGTGGTCGTGGCATCCGTATATTCGTTGGCCATCACTCCGCAAAGCCGGAAATGAAAGTAGTCGGGAATCATCAGCAGGTGGCGCGTCCTGGCTACCCATTCGGGCTCCCGCACAGCCATTGCCGCCAATTGAAACATTGTATTGAACGGTTGAAACTGAATGCCGGTTCGCCTGTAAATTTCAGCCCGGGACATGCGCGCCGTCACTTGCTCAATCTTTCCTTGTGTCCGGCCGTCGCGATAGCAGATCGCCGGGCCAACGCGCTGCAACTCCGCATCCAGCAGTACATAGTCCACGCCCCAACTGTCCACGCCGATGCTGATAATGGGCGCCAACTGCGATGCGTCTTCAATTCCCTGGCGGACGTTTTTCTCTATCGCATCAATATCCCAGCATAAATATCCGCTGTGTTGATCCTTGCTGAACGCAATTGAAAATCGGCGCACTTCTCGCAGGCTCAGAGTCCCCTTGCGGAGTTGCGCGGCAATCACACGCCCGCTGCTGGCGCCCAGGTCAACCGCTACAAAACAGGGATGCTGCTTTTCAATACTGTCTGTTCCGGTCATCATTCTTCCTAGTTGGTTTTCTCCGCCTTGTCCTCATAGCCTATTCCTTCTTCATTGCCGACGGTCAGACAGCGCTAAAAACACAAGGTTCTCATATGAAACATTGTACCTGCAGAAACAATCTATGCCCATTTTTCTGCGTTGTCAAAAGATGTTTTTCTTTGTTTGGGAGGCGTAATATTCCTGGTGCATGAGGCGCAAGTTGGCTCGCGTTCCGCTCAATTTCGCGGAGATCTTCATTGACTTCCATGAATTTACAAACTGTTTATGTCAAAACCTAACCTGGAAGGTTTGCCTGGGAAGATGCCTGTTCCACGTCCAGGGTATCCGGGGTGACCACGCGGTGGCGCACGTAATTGTAGGGGGGGACTGTGTATCCCCGCATCAGCGATATGCCCAGCTGGATGAGGCGCGGGCCGTAACTCTCCACTTCATGCGATACAGAGCCGATAATGGCGCTCTTGCCTGAGCGCATCTCATCGAGCACTTCAGGGATGCAGTCCTGTGAGGCGATGGCTATGTCTGCCTCAATGCCCTGCTGGCGAGCGGCGTCCAGGATGCCGAGCGCGCTGGAATCGGTGGCGGTAGCAATCAGGATGCGTTCTCCCTTGCGGTGGTGGCCGGTGAGAAACTTAGCCATCGCCTGCTGGCTGGGCTCGCGCATGCCGCGCCCCTCGATCTGCACAAAGCGTTCAGGGGGAATGGAGCTGATTCGTTCGCGAATGCCATCGAAGGCGCCATAGATGCGGCTTTGCACAAAGCTGCCCGCTTCCGCGAATCCGACTCCCAGCACCCAATCGACTTTTTCCTTCCACTTAACCAGGGCGTGTTGGGCGAGCAGGGCGCCGGCTTCGTATCCCGATTCAAAGTTATCCACCCCGAAATAGGTGGCGTTGGGGTGGGGTATGTCGATGGCGACAAGGGGAATGCCGGCCTTCTTGAAGATATGGGCCACGCGCGGGGCCACGGCTTCCTCCACCTGATACTCAAGCACCAGGTCCACCTGCTTGGCCACTAATTCTTCCGCATTCTGAATGGCAATGTCGGGATCGTAGCGGTTATCGAGCACGATCAGCTCCACGCCCGATGCCGCCGCCGCCGCTACAACACTTTGCGTCACTGCGACAGGAAAGGGCATATCGCCGCTCAAAGTTGCGAAGCCGAAGCGCAGCCGCCGCGGCCGGGAAACCAGGCGATACTGGCCGTCCTGCGACTGCGCGACATAGCCCCGATGCACCAGCGTCTTGAGGATGCGATAGACGCTGGTCTTGGAGATCTGGGTCTTCTGATAGACGTCTTCCAGGGTGACAGGAGCATGGTTCTGTTCCAGTTGCTCGATCACGTCAAGAGCCTTGGAAAGAATGGGGATCAGATAAAGCCGTTTAATCTTAGACTTGGGCAATCGTTTGCCTCCCTGTCTTCAATCCCCATCCAGCAGTTGCTCCACTGTGCAGCTTACCAATGCGAAGAGCGTGCCGTTGCAGCAGGTGAGGAACGATCTTAGCATCGAGCAACCTATTCCGGAGCTTTGTTCCGAAAGCTGGCCTGGGAAGAACCATGGTATTCCGTATAGACAGTAATTGTCTATTGCAAATCCATCTCTTCATTTCAAAGCGCTTCCGCCTGCTAACCGTCAGACGCGAGGCCGATGGCAGTTTATGGCACGAACAAACGCAGCCGGACGTGCCAGTTCGTGCTTTCCCCAGGTTTCAGCGTCACCATGGAGGTATCCATTCCACCCCATTCCTTGCCGAAGGGGTCGGCAAAGTTGTACTGGTGCTCGATGGCCACGAAGCTCTTGTTGGGGGGTGCGTACATCTGGATCGTCTTGATCGTTGGCGACAGGCCCTCGACGTAGACTCCATAGTGCGCGGCGGGGTCGACAATCTTGACGGTCACGGCGCCGCCCTTCCAATCCAGGTGGCTCCAGTTGTCGTCAAAGTAGTTCTTGGCCAGGACCGCGCCATCGGGGGCGCTCAGGTCAAATTTGGTTCCCTTGACAGGCAAAATTTTGCCGGTGGGAAAGACGTTGTCGTAGTTGTCCACCTCCGCCATACTGGAGGCGGGAATACGCACCCTGACCTGCTCGCGGTTGCCGGAAGGCAGGTTGAAGTAAGGGTGCCATGCGATGGCCATGGGCTCGGTGTCGCTGCCCACGTTGTAAGCCTCAATCGAGGCATCGACAGCCTCGGCCGAGAGCGTGATGGTGATGACCAGGTCGGTCTTGGAGAACCAGTGGCCGCCGAAGTCGCCCGCATGTATCACGCCAGTCACCTGCGCGCCGCCCGGCTCTTTATTGACTCTGATATCGCTGGTCTTGGCCTTGAGGATCAGCCCGTGCATGGCGTGGCGCTCTGCCGCGGGCAGCTTGCCGATGTTGTTGGCCGGCAGGATCAGCGAACGGCCCTGCCACTCGGTGGTCAGGGTCTTGCCGTCGGCCGCAAGCTTACCTCGAATCCGGTTGGGGTAAGGAACCAGGAACGCCGATCCCAACCCGTAGGCGAAGTCGCCATTGTCGTCATCGTCCACGTCGAGCATCTTCTTCGCGCCGGCCAGGTCGGGCGAGGCCAGTACGTCCACATTGCCCTTGCCGGGAAAGTTTGCCGTGATCTGCAGGATCTCCATGCCGCGACCAGGCGCAACGGTGATGCTGGTGAACTCCGGCTGGGTGGTGCTGACGGCGGCGCGGCTGAGAAGGATGACCTTCTGCCCGCCGATCTCGGGGAGTGCTTGAGCGTGGCTGTTAAGAACGAGTGGGCCAGTCATCGAAATCGTCAGGGCCACAAACATCAGGGCAACTGCGCGAAGCAGAGTTTTCATTCCATCCATCCTTAAAAGAGTCATTTTACGCCTGCAGCCCGCTGACGGAGGGAGGCGGGGGTTTCAACCCCCGCATATTGCTCCAACAAAATACGTGGGCTTTAGCCCCGGAGGGAATGCTGGCACAGCGGTGACGCCACGATAGCACGTACTATTTGAGCAGCACGCCCGCGCTACGGTAGCTTTGGCCGCCAACCACAGTTTCAACCACAGGAAACATCGTTGTTTCCGTCAAATACTCGATTACGCCATCTTGCAGCACGACAGTGTCTTCTGCCTTGCCGCCTCGCGCCGAGGGATTCCACGCAAAGGCCTGCCGGTTCACTACTATTTCCGCGCCATTCGGCGTTGCGATCCACTCTCTCTCCCCGTAGCCGGTGGCTCCGCCCTGGTGATGCAAGTCTTCTTCTCCCGGAAACCCTGCCGCGGCATAGGCGTCTTTGGCAACTGCATACAATTGCCGCGCTGTCGCACCAGCGCGCGTCGAGTGCAGCAAAGCGGCATTGACCTTCGCCGCCGCATCAAATCCCTTGGCAAGATTCTGAGGCATTGGGTCAAAATGAACAAAGCGCGTCATGGAAATGACCAGTCCCCACTTGCGCGCGCAAAGATTCACCATTCCGAAACGTTGCAGCCGCTTGCCCCTGGGCAAAGCGTGCTTGTACTTGAGAATGCGATCATCCACCGCCATCAGCAGTACGGAAGGAAGAATGGCCTTCTGAATCAGGAGTGAAGCGGCCATGGCGCTCATCTCCTCTTCGGTCACGCCCGGCTCAAGATGCAGAGCCACTTCTTCGACAGCGCGCGCCGTCATGCCGCCCAGCAATCTGTACCGCTCGATCTCGGTTGGCTGCAATTGGCTGCGCAGTCCGGCAAGGCTGATGAGTGTGCAGTCAGCCTCATGGGTATCGGCGCCAATCGTTCCCGCTGCGGCCAGGCCGCGTGCCGCCTTGGCAAAGTTCGCTTCCTGCCACGGCACAATGACCGGCTCAAAGGGCAGCTTGCCGAACTCCTCGTCGTTCATCCTGGGCGCTTCGTTCTTCGTGGTGATGTAGAAGCCGCTCCCATTCTTGCGCACAAACACAGCGGCGGCGCCCGTCGGCGCGGGAATGGCAATGCGCATATCCACCTGGCCGGCCGTCGCCCAGGCAACATTCTCATGCAGGCTCAACAAGACACCGGCAAGTTTGTGTTTGTCCATGAACTCGACAAGTTGCTGCTTCTTGAGCTTGATCTCTTCCTGAATCGCTGCTGTGTTCATCTCTCTCTTCTCCGCTCTGCCGCCTGACCAGAACCTGGCTGTCTATTTGATCTGTTTGAGCGCCGGGTAAATCGCGCGATAAAGCATATATTGCTGCTGAAGTTTATCCGAGGACTGCTTGATCGGGTTGACCACCGAGGCGATGCGCACGATTTCCGCGCAGGCCTCATCCACCGACGGCCACAGGCCCGCGCCCACTCCGGCAAGCACCGCGGAGCCATACGCGCAGCCCTCTTCCGCCGCCAGCAGCGAGACGGGCTTGGCGTAAGCGTCGGCCTGAATCTGGCGCCAAAGCGGCGAGCGCGCGCCGCCTCCGCCCAGGCGAATATCGTTCACCGGCACGCCAATCTCCGCGAAGATGGTCAACGAATCTTTCAGGCTGAAGGCCACCCCTTCGAGGATGGCGCGAATAATATGTCCGCGACCATGGCTGGCGGCCAGGCCAATCAGCGCTCCGCGCACGTCGGAGTCCAGATGCGGCGTCCGCTCTCCCATCAGATAAGGCGCCCACAGCACGCCGTCGGCGCCGGCGGGAATTGCGGCGGCTTCCTGCGAAAGGCTGTCGTAGGGATCGCCGGCCGCTTTGCCGGCGGTTCCAAAGCTGTCGCGGAACCAGCGCAGAGAAAGGCCTGCCGCCTGGGTTACGCCCATTACATGCCACCGATTTGGAATTGCATGGCAGAAGGTGTGCAGGCGACCGCGCGGGTCAAGGAATGGCTGATCTGTCGCGGCGAAGACAACGCCCGAGGTTCCAATTGTCGCGCTGACGCAGCCGGCCTTGACGATGCCCATGCCGATGGCGCCCCCGGCCTGATCTCCGGCTCCGGCCACCACCGGCGTGCCTTCGGCCAGCCCTGTCGCCTGAGCCGCGCGCGCCGTAATTTTGCCCACGATCTCCGGCGATTCAAAGACTTCCGGCAGGCAACGTTCATCGAGACCCGTCGCCTTCACCATCTCCATTGACCAGCGGCGATGAACAACATCCAGCAGCAGCGTGCCGGATGCGTCTGAGACGTCAATCGCCCGCACGCCCGTCAATTGCAGGCGGACGTAATCCTTGGGCAGAAGGAAAGAGCGGAACTTCTTCCAGATCTCCGGCTCGTGGGTGCGCACCCACATCAGCTTGGTCAGGGTGAAGTTGGGCAGCGCGGGATTCGACGTCAGCTCCACCAGCCGCTGCTCGCCGATGGTCTCGTTGAGCACGCGGCATTCCTCTGCCGTGCGCTGATCGCACCAGATCAGCGCGGGCCGGAGCACTTCCTCGTTCTCATCGAGCAGGACCGCGCCGTGCATTTGCCCGGCCAGGCCGACCGCTGCGATTTCGCTTTTGGAGACGCCGGTCTCCCGCAGCAGCTTGCCGATTGCCTTCTGGCATGCGCTCCACCAGTCGCGCGGATCCTGCTCCGCCCACCCATTCTGCGGCGAAGCAAATTGCACGTGCTCATGCGTCGCCGACCCGAGCAGAGTACCTTTCTCGTCCACCAGCACGGCGCGCGTTCCGCCCGTGCCCACGTCGATGCCGATGATCTTGCGGGTCATTCTTGCACACTCCTCCCGGCTATCAAAATTCCGCGTCCGCAGTTCCGTTCTCAGTCTTCGGTGGGCGCGTGGAGGTAAGACTCCCATCCCAGGTAGCGTGTTGTTGCCTCATGGACGGCTTTGGAAACGTCGCTGAAGTTGGCCGCCACGTGATGCTCGAAACCCTCGCGGCAAATGTACTTCAGCAGCTTCTGCAGTTGCGGAATCTCCGCCACGCCCGCGCCGCCAAAGGTATCCAGCGGGTCGTCGGTGAATTTGCCTGCACCGGTGTAGCCGCGAATCACTCCGCGGCGGTCGTCTGTCGAGTAGCGGGCGTAGCTCATTGCGCCGGCCTTCACGCGGCCCACGCAGGTGCCGAAAGTGTTGAGCTTGCCCACCGTGCCGGCGATGATTTCCTGGTAGTCCATCTTGACTTCCTTGAAGAAGTGCTTGGGCAGGTTGGAGCAGTGGAAGCACACGCATTTGTCAGGATGGTTGCCGTAGTTGTTGTTCCAGTCCAGCAGCGCCGAGGGCGTGCCGCTGGCCAGCGCCAGCATATACATGCTCAGCGAGCCCGGCACGTCTACCTCGCAGGCCGAGGGAATCAGGTTGTTGCTCATCATGCTCATGATGGTGCAGGGCACCACGCCGAAGAACTCCTCCATCGAGGTCCAGCACTGCACGGCGCTGATGGTGCAGTTGGTCTGCTTCATCCATCCGTCGATCACCGCGCCCAGCTTGGCCATTTTGAGCAGCGCCGCATCCGGAATTCCCTTGGTCGAAACATAGCTCTTGATGGCGGCCAACTTGGCTTGCGCTGCCTCGTCCGTATCTTTCATTTTTTTGATGCGCCCAAAGATCTCCGAGAGATCAATCGTCTCGATGGAGATGCCCGAGGTCTCGAAGAGCCGCTCCGAGTAGCGCACCGTGTTGAAGGCCGTGGGACGCGCGCCGATGGCGCCGATGCGCAGGTTCTTGAGCCCCTTCACAATGCGGCAGATCGCCGAAAACCATTCCAGGTCGGCTTTGAACTCCGGCGAACTGAGCGATTCGGTGTGCAGCGTGGTCAGCGAGTAGGGAATGCCGTACTGCATCAGGTTGTTGCACGCGCTCATCTTGCCGCAGAAGCTGTCTCGGCGCACGGCGATGGTCATGGCGTCGGAGCGGTCGGGCGTGGCCTGCACCAGCACTGGCACCTTCAACCCGCTGAGCCGGATGGCGTCCACAATGCCGCGCTCTTCACCGAAGTTGGGCAGGGTGATGATGATGCCGTCGATCTTATCGGCGTGCTTTTTGAACAACTCCGCGCAACGTTGCGAATCGGCGTAGGTTTCCACCGCGCCGTGCTTCGACTCCTGTGGGCTTAACACCACAGGCCGCGCTCCGGCTGCCTCCAGAACTGCGTTGATCTCAATGTGGCCTGTCTTGGCCAGTTGATCGGGAAAAAACCCACGATTGCCTACCACCACGCCAAACGTCATTTTCTTTTGTGCGGCCATTTTCCTGCTCCTTTAATCCTCGCCGTTTCCACGGCGGCACTCGTTTGTTGAAACCACAAAACATCGGGTGCCCCACCTTCGGCACGTTTTTGCTTTTGTGCCTAAGTTGGGATACCACAAATCAACTAAGCTCGTCCCGGACGGAACTTCACCACGTAAAGCAGTCCCAGAGCCGCCAGCAATCCGCCCCACCAAACCGGAGTATGCAGGTTAGTTAACTGCACCCCCGCCGGATAGCTCGCGGTCTGCCATTCATACACGCCATAGCCGAGAATCATCAGCCCATAGGTGACCAGCAGCACTCCAATAAAAAACCAAATGGGAATTCCGGAACCGTGCATATCTCTCTACCTTTTCCTCTCGTGTCAAAAGCAAAATTCTCTTGCTACCAGAACAGAATGTTGAGCGTTGCAAAAATGCACACCGCCAGAATCGCCCACAGCCAAACATTTTTGTAGAACGGCACCGGCTCTTCTTTGGGCAGAACGGTCGCGCCGTAAACCAGCCCTTCCAATTCCGCCACCGGCTTGGGCTTGGTCAGCAGGCTCACCACGATGATCACGACGGCGGTGAATACAAATGCCCACAGTGCGCGGAAGACATTCTCGGCCATCGGCTTGGCGTCTGGTGAAAGCGCCACGCTGGCCAGCGCGGAGGGAACCAGCTTGACCCACATAAACAAGCTTGCTGAAAAGACAATGCCCAGCAGCAGGCCCAGAAAACCTGCCAGCGCCGTGGCGCGCTTCCAGAACATGCCAAAAAGAATGGCGGCCAATAGCGGCGCGACAAAGATGCTGAACAGCGCCTGCACGTAATCCATGATGCCGTGGAACTGCTGCACCAGGTACGCGGCGCCGATGGAGACAATCACGCCGAATAGAATCGATAGCCTCCCCATCAGCACATAGTGGCTGTCGGTGCCGTTCTTTTTGATCAGCGGCTTGTAGATGTCGTAGGTCCACACGGTGGAAAAGGCGCTCACGTTGCCCGCCATGCCGCTCATGAAGCCGGCAATCAGCGCGGTGATGCCCAGGCCCAGCAGGCCGGGCCCCAGGTAGCGCACCATCATCAGCGGCAGCGCCTGGTTGTAGGTGTGCAGTTCGGCATTGGGATCGCCGGCAAGGACCTTTTGCTGGTAAGCAGCGGGCAGAGTGGTCTTGGCCATCGCCGCTGAGCACTCCGCCGAATTGTCGAGCTTGCCGCTGGCTGAAGCAACCGAGCAGGCAGCCACCACATCCTCGCCTACCAATTGCCGGCGGCTGCCGTCGGGATTCTGCAACAGGACGAGGCCGAGCAGGCCGGGAAGAATCACGATGAACGGAACCGCCATCTTGAAGAATGACCCGATGATCGGCGCCATTCTAGCCGCTCTCAGATTGTGCGCGGCCAGCACCCGCTGGACGACCAGAAAATCCGTAGTCCAGTAACCGAAGCTGATCACAAAGCCTAGGCCCAGCACGATGCCCGTCCAGTGCACGCCCATCGGATTGGCGGCAAAGCTGCCCGTGTCGCGCCACAGGTGGAAGTAGCTGTCTCCGTGCACGCTGGTCATTGACTGCATGTTGGCCATGATTTTGGTTTTCAAACCACTCACGCCGCCGGCCTGCACCAATCCGAGGATCGGCACCAGCAGCGCGCCGCCCCAGATCAGCACAAATTGCAGGACCTCGTTGAAGATGGCCGAGCGCAAGCCGCCCAGCCCCACATAAATGGCCACGGCGATGGATGAAACGAAGATGCTGAAGGAGATGTCCCAGCCCAGCACCACCTTCATCACCACGGCCATGGCGAACATATTCACGCCGCTCATCAGGATCATCTCTATGGCGAAGGAGAAGGCGGCCACGCTGCTGGCCTGCCCGCCGTAGCGCAGGTTCAGGTAACCCGGCACGGAGTGCGTCTTGCAGACGTAATAGAACGGCATCATCACCAGGCCCAGGAAGAGCATGGCGGGAATGGCGCCCACCCAGTACCAATGGGTGGCCAGGATGCCGTACTGGTAGGCCGAGCCGGCCCAGCCCATCAGCTCCAGCGAGCCCAGGTTGGCCGAGACGAAGCTCAAACCGGCAATCCAGGCGGTCATCTCGCGGCCGGCCATGAAGAACTCTTCGCCGGTGTTGGAGCGGCCCTTGAGGTAAAAGCCGATCCAGAGCACCATGGCAAAGTAGATGGCGATCACGGCGATGTCCAGCGGGCGCAGATGCGCCAGAGGCGCGGTGCTGAAAGCCAGCAGGTTGGGCGATGCAAGCGACGTAAGAAGGCAGATTGAGTTCACGATCACAATTTTATCCCTCGAGGCTGTTGGGTGGCGTTTTCATTATAGGGCATTTGTTGCGGTGTCAAATTAAATCATTATTTTGCGATTTTGGCCAAACCGACTCCTTCCGCAGCCTCGGCGTCACGGCAGCGTAATCAGCTCTGTATTCGGGTAGTAGTGGGAGAGAATCTCGCGAAAGCCTGCGCCCGCTGCTGCCATGCCGCCTGCGCCCAACTGGCACATGCCCACGCCGTGGCCCACGCTGTGGCCTTCCAGCCGCCAGCCCGCGTTGTCCGCGGTGGCCGTAAAGTCGCTGCCGGGAATCGCGCTCCAGCCCCACTGCCGTGCCGCGGCAATCCTGCTCCGCTCGTTGCCCGGCCTGGGCGGCTCGCCGCTTGCGCCGATTTTGCTTTGCCATGTGGCCGGATGCCGCCTGCACCACTGACAGCGCACAGAGTAATAAGGGTACGCTTCTCCCGGCTCCATGCCCACATCGCGCAGGGTGCGCGTCTGGCCGCCGCAGCGGCTGGTGTACATGGCCGCAAGCGGTTTGCCGCGATAGGCGAGCACCTGCCCGCGCGTGGCCTGAACGGCGCTCGTGACGCGGTTCGTAGCAGTAGGCGGCGACTTGAGGAACTGGCAATGGGTAGTGTCGCAGAAGTCGAAGTCCAAATGCCTTGGACCAGCCGTCAGAAAAGAGCGTGTGACCACGGCCTGCGCCTTCAGCGCTTCCATCGGCGCGCTCTCGGCCATCTCTGCGGCTACAATCGAGGCCACCGCCGTCTCGCGGTCTATCGCCACCATGGCAAGCAGTTCGCCTTTGCGGGCCTGAATGGTAAACCGTCCGCGATAAACGCGATGAAATCTGCCCGGCACAGTGAGCCGGAAGTCAGCCGCTCCGCCATCACGGGCGGCGGCCGTCCAACTGCCGGCGGAGCGGGAACCTGCAATGACTCGGTCTCCCTCGGCGCGGAAGACGATCAGGCGATGGCCCGTTTCGCCGTTGAGCACCAGGGACTGGTTCTTCGCTGCATCTTGCGCGGCAACCGAGAGGACCTGCGAGCCCTCCGGTTGCAGGACCAAATCTTTGGGGTGAAATAGTCCCAGCACGCCAAAGCGAATCTCCTGCTGCGCTGTGGCGGGCGATGAGGTCAGCAGCAAGAGCGGCAGTCCCAACCAAAGGCAACCGCGCAGAGTTCTCTGCGGGTGCCCCACCCTCGCCGCGTTTCTGTTTTTGCGGCATCGGGGTCCCCAGCGTGCGATTTCTGCTCGCTTGGGTGATCTAGGATGGGAAATCTCGCGAATTCCATTGCGCATCGCTCCAGCCCTCATTGCTCGCCTGCTCCCAGGGAGCGCAACATTGCCCCTGCAACTTTCGCGCTTGCAGCGCCGGTCACTCCATGCACGCGCAACAAAAGCAGCAGCCGAGGCTGCGCGGATGGGTACAGGACGACCGTGAATCCATCCGCGGCGCCTCGCGGCGTGTGCGAGCAGGACGCCGTGCCGGTCTTGGCCAGGGCTGCGTTCCTGCCCAAAGCCGCATCGACCGCGCGCGCCGTGCCATGCTCCGCCGAGCCGAGCATTCCCTTCACAATCCTGCTCTGCGCGGGCAATTGCTGTTCATTGACCAGTTGCAGGTAGGCTCTCGCCCAGGCCAGCGGGGTCTCTTGCCACGCGCTTCCCAGTCCCGCCAGGCTCTCAGCGGTTGCGGTGATGGGCGGACCGGCGAGCCCATAGCGGGATAAAGTCTGCGCGGCGCGTTTCCGATCCACTCCAGCCGCCAGCTCCAGAAAATAGGTGTTGCAGGACTGCGCGATTGCCTCTTCCAAAACAAGATTCCCATGCCCGCGCGGCAGCCAGCAATGGCTTTCAGTGCCCAGGCAGCGCACCGTGGGAAACCGGCCGCCGTGCTGTTCTCCATAGGCGATGGCCAGGAAGGGCTTGACCAGGGAACCGGGAGAGACGGCTTGTTGCGCAAGGTCCGGCGGCATTGCCCATCGCTCGGCCAGCACCTTGCCCGACCCATCCAGCAGCAGGTAGGAAAGATCAGGACCGGGGAAGTTGCGTTCGAGTGTCGCCTTTGCGGATTGAGAGAAAAGCTGCGGCTCCGCTGCTTGCTGGGCCGGAGAGTACCAAGCCGCGATGAGCAGAATCAATCCAACTAAGGCATTTTCAATGAAAATGTAAGGACGTGGGTGCCCCACCCTCGCCACGTTTTTGTTTTTGCGGCCAGGGTGGGATTGTATGCTGAGTGGCTCCATCCTCAGCGGGTCCATTGATAGGTAACCGTCTGCATCACTGTGGCGCCGAGATCCTTCTCTTCAATGCGCTCCAACTCCAGCCTGGAGAAGACGCGGCTGAAACTTTCCGCATTGCCGGAGAAAAATGCCGGCGTTTCGCCGCCGCTTCTCGCTGCCTGATCCGCTGTGCCGCGATGCCCGGCCAGGTCCAGTTGCGCCATCAGCTTGCGGAAGTTGCCTTGTTCCTGAGAGTGCCGGAAAAGCGCCGCATAGGTCACGCTGTCTTTTCCCTCAAGCAGGATGACATTCTTGCGCGACAGCAACTCTTCCATCAAAACAGAATCGTTGGCCAGCAGCAGTTGCTTGTCGTTCACCGCGACGTACAAAGGCACTGCGCCATCCAAGGCAAAATAATCGCCGCTGGCGTTCGAACGCTTTTCCCAGTTGACGCCGAGCTTTCCGGTGGTCAGCCCCGGCAGCAGCGCCTGTGTCAGCGCCTGGCGCACCGCATTCTCATCCCAGGCTTGCGCTGCGGATACAACCATCGCCGTCTGCAACGAGACAAAGACGCCATTGTTCGGTGCGCGTGTGGTAAAAACTTCCAACGACGCATCCGGCTGCTGGGCCATAAACAACGCGCGCAGGGGCGCGTAGGCGTCCGCCTGTTTGACTGCAATCGGAGCCGTGTCAATTAAAATATCGAGCTGCGTGGCGCTGCCGGCGTTTTCCGCTGCAACTGCCGTGGGAGCTGTTTTGTACGAGGCTGCCTGCTGTTCCGGCTTCGCCTCCAGCAGATTGTCGCGCAGGCGGCGCAGCAGCTTCTCCGCATCTGGCGAGGCTTGCGCCGCATAGAAGGCCGCATCCACGGGAGCAATCGCCGCCAGAGCCCTCACATCCCCATGAGAAACAGTAGCCAGCCCCGCGCGGCGCACCAGCACGCGCTCTTCGCGATAACTCTGGCTGGTTCTGTACAAGTCGCTCACCGCGGAGACATACTGCTTCATCTCGGTGATGTTTTGCTGCACCCAGTAACTGCGGAAGTGCGGCGAGGGAACAATCTTTTTCAGGTTCAGCACCATCCGCAGATCGCCGCGCTCTCCGGCTGCCTGCTTCACGGCTTCCGCATACCATCCTTCGCCCGCGAGGTTCTGCGCGGCCTTTCCCGCCAGCCGGTCCAGAACGCCCGCCACCAAATCCTCTCGCGTGCCCAGAATCAGCCAGCCATCCCGCGTGGCAAAGGCCGCTGTGCGCGACGATTGCGCGTCCTTATGCACGTAGAACGCGGTTCCCGCCTCGCTGCGCTGCTCAAACTTGTTCCGTGTCTGCCACAGCGGAGTGTTTTCTATCGCCTGCGGATCCAGTCGCGTGACGTAAACAAACTCGAGATTGCCAATGTCGTACAGCGCCAGGCAACTCTGCTTGCCCGCTACCTTTTCCAGCAGGCTTACATCTGCCGGAAGTCCGGCAGCGGCGGAGAACTCGTCCTGCGCCTGTGCCAGCCTCGTAAAGAGCCGCGAGTTGCTGAAGGCCCCGTAGTTGTCGCTGGCGAGCCACGCGCGCTTCTCCTCCGATGTATTCCAATCATGAAGCAGGGCGCCAAAGTCGCGCGCCTCGATAGAAAGCAACGCGCCCTCGGGCAGCAGGGAGGGCAGTTCGGGCCTTGTCTTGAGCGCATCTTCCAGCGCGCCGACGGCGAAGACCGCTGCGCAGCCCAGCAGAAATACGCAACCTGAAATCCAGAGGCGTCGTTTCATTCCTCTTCCTCCTCGCCGTTTGCCGCTTTCCGTGGAGTGAATGGCTCACCCGGCAGCAATCGCCGGTGCACCACCCTGTCCTGATCCAGATCTTTATGAATATTGGGAGCGCGCGCTGCGTTTTCCCGTTCACGTGCCGCATCGGTCTCCAGGCGCTTCTGTTCCTTTTCCAATGCGCTCCGCCGCGCCAGATCGAGTTCCAAGGCCGCTGCATTGCGCGCCAGCATGAGAGCCTCGCTAGCCTCGTGGCGCTTCTCCCGCGCGTGAATCGCAAACCACGTCAGCTTGTACGCTTCATCCGGCTTCATCGGAGAGGAAGCAGGAGCTCTCTGGCTGTCGGCATCCTCCTCGTCCTCGGACGAGGCGTACGCTGGCACAGAACGCTGTCCGTAGAAGCTCCCGTACTGAAGAATCGGCTCGGCGGCCAGCAACGCCCGCGAGTCCATGCCCGCCGCAAAGGCAGCCGACACATACTCCAGCCGCAACTCCGCATTGTCGGGCGCAGTGGCAATCGCTGTGCGCAACAGCCGCTCTTTCACTTTTTTATTGGCTGCGCAAGCCGCTGCAGCCCTGCGCGCCTCCACAAAGAAAGGTTTGCCGGCCTCCTCCGCGTTGGGGCAATTGTCGCGCATCAGCAAGCTCAACTCCGCGCTGCCCAGTTCGGCGTTTGCCGCGCCGTGGCCCTTCAACGCCTTGGCCGCGGTTAGCCGTTCCGCATACTTTGCCTTGGGATCGGCGGCCACTGCGGTGAGCGTCGCCACGGCCTGTTGCGCCTGCGCGTTGACGGCTAGCTGTGCAACAGCAAGCCGGACCTTCAGACTCGCATCCCACGGAGAAGCCTGCGCCAGCGGCTGAAGAAACTGAATTGCCTCGGAGAATTTGTGTTTCGTTTCCAGCAAGCTTGCAGCCGAATCAGCGTCAGTGTAGGGATTGCCGCTGATCAGCGTCAGGCGCTTCAGCAGGGCAACCGCCTCCGGCACATTGCCTTCGTCCAGATCGATGGCCGCCAACCCCATGAAGTTAAAAGCGATCAGCTCGCGCGCATCCAGTGCTCGTTCGTAGGCAAATCGCATCACCGCCCGCTTCGACGGTTCGCTCAATGCCAGAACAGCACTTTGCAGATCGGTCGTTACGGGAGCGGCTGCGGGATGCTTCTTCCACTGCGCCACCAACTGCGGCAAGCTTCCATCCGCCTCGGCCAGACGCAGCTCAAAGTTAAGCCACGGCGCAGCCTTCTGTTTCTCCGTGGGAATCCGCGCCAGCTCCGCGCGCGCCTCAGCAAATTTCTTCTCCGCGAGCAGCGCGTTCACCAGGCTGGACTCAGCGTTGTCCAGTTCATAACTGGCCTCGCCCGGCTTGGCCTGAGCCTTGCGGCGTTCCAGCTCCACGCGGCGTGCGAGCAGTTGGATCATCTGCCCCTTGGCGATCCATTTGCTCCGTTGAATTGAAGACAGCACCGCGCCTTGATTGTGGGCGCCTGTCGTAATCTCCAGCAGCCACTCCATCGAATCGCCGCGAGCGTGATAGCCGGCCTCCAGCAACTCCGAGGAACGGTACTCGCCGTTGCGCTTGAGATAAACGCGCAGCATCGCGTCCACCTGCTGGCTGATGGTCGCATACTGTCCATTCTTTGCAGCATCAGTCGCCACCTGCGCAAAGTCTCCCCAGAAGCTCGGCGGCATGCGGTTATCCAGCTCCAGTGCCAGCCCCTTGACGGCCAACTGCCATGCGGCCAGCGCATCGGCCTTCCGCCCCTGCTTCCATTCAATGTTCGCGATGCTGTCCAGCACAGCCGGCTGATTGCTCTTCAGTTCCAGCGAATGTTGATAATCGGCCAGCGCATACTCGGTCCTGCCGGCCTGCGCGGAGTAGTCCGCAAGCTGCATGTAAGCGTTCGCGCTTTCCGGCGTGTGCTCCAGTTCCGACTCCAGATAGCCCTCGGCCTGAGTGTCCTTTTCTTCATCGAGATACTCGCCATAGCGCGAGCCGTAGTAGAACCACACTTCGCCCGCCAGTTGCTCGTCGCGATCCGCCGGATGAGCGATGCGCTCGCCGATGGTTGTATCTCCGCCGAGCGTGCCGGCAAAGGCATCCCGTATTTGCGGTGTGTGCTGGCGAAGATAGAGGCCGCTCAGCCCGGTGTACGCCTTCTTCCACACCGGCGGCAGGTTTGCCGAGCGCGCGGCGATCCCCGCCAGTGCCTGGTCGGGTTTGCCGTGTGCCAGCAGGAACTGAGCCACGCTGTCTCCGAATTGCTTCTGTGTCCCAACCGTGTCGGAGGCTTTCTCGATCAGTGACTGTGGCCGCTGTGCTAGCAGTAACTCGTAGTAGCGCGTATCCCCGCTGAACCCATAGCTGGCCACCTTGTCCAGCGCGCGAAGTTCGTTGGCCGAATCTCCCAGCGTGCGGTAGACACCCGCCACCTCTTGCCACGCGGAATTTTGTTGTTTGTAGGGCAGCAATGCGGCCAGCTTTTCCAGCTTGGCGCCCACGCCGTCCAGTTGCACTCGCTTCCGTTGCAGTTGCAGCCATTCGTTCACGTTGCCGCGATTTTTCTCGCTGCTTTTTTCCGCCAACGTCCAAAGCAGATCGGACTCCATGTCCAAAAGCCCAGCGGCCTGCATCGCCGGCAAATACACCGCGCGCAACTCGCCAGCATCGGAGGCTGTGGCGCGCTTGGCCTGCAACCACGAGGCAAACTGCGCTTTTTCCTCCGGCGTTTCATACTCTCCGACCACCGCGGCCATGGCGCGCAAGGCCTGCGCAAAGCCCGACTTTGCCTGCGACGTGCGCTCGTCAATCCGTTGCTTGCGCCATTCGTCATTGGTAAATGCGCCGGGGCCTTGCGTCATTACCTGCTGGGTCACCATCGTCAACGATAGTTTTTCCGCCTGCTGGCGAGCGATGGCCAGGCGTGTGAACGCCGTGTCAGACTGGCGCAGTCGCGCCATCACACGCGCATACACCACCGCGCACGAATGATCTCCCGCGTCTGCCAGAAGATTTTCACCGGCTGTCTCCACGCACCGCTCGGAATATCCGCGCGCTTCGTTTAGAAAACCCCACTGCTCCAGCCGCGTGGCCACCGCTTCATAATTCGAGGCCTTCGGCGGGCGGCCCTGTACCCACGCCTCATCCAGCGCCTTCACCGCATCGGCATTCCGACCCTGGCGAGCCCGCGCCTGGGCAACCTTCACCTTCCATTGCGGATCGTGATAGCTCAACTTGTAGAGTTGCTCGTAATCTGCAACCGCATCGTCCAGCTTGTAGAGACGCTCTTCCAGATCCGCCTTCAACTCATACAGGTCCTTCTGTTCCGGCCGCACGCGGATCGCTTTTCCGTAAGCCTCAATGGCCGCCGGATAATCCTCCAGCGCCGTCTCCAGCCGGGCCAGCACAATGCTCCAGCGAGCGTCGCGCGGCGAGGTCTCCACTGTCTTACCATAAAAAGTAATCAGCTTCGCGCGCAGCCCGTGCGCGCCTGCCGCCAGCGCGGCCTCCTGCGTCAGTCCCTCGTCTTCGGGGTAGGCGTTGATCAGCTCGAGGTACTGATCCGTCGCGCTATCCCAGTTGCCCAGCAGGCTGGCCGCATTGATGATGCCGCGCCGCAACTGGGCTATCCGCTGAGTCTTTTCGCCGCGCTCCATGGCGGCGGCCTTCACCCCGGCCAGCTCCGCGCGATAAAACGCTTCCAGCCCCGCCTGATCGCCGGAGCGCGCGTAGTTGTCCGCCAGCGCCGCTTCAAGGCCGGTATCCATCGGCTTCTGGCTCAGCAGCGGTTCCAATAATTTCTTGGAGCGCGGGTATTCGCCCAACTCCGTCAGCTTTCTCGCGGCTTCAAGCTGGAATTGCAGCTTCAGTTCAGGATAAGCGGCATTCGCCGAATCCAGCAGCACGGTTACGGCCTGCGGTTTGCGCTCATGGGTCCAGTCAAAATCTACTGTCGCGCGCACCACGCCCAGCACCTTCGCGTGCTCGCGATAAATCGCATCCACTTCCGTTGCTGCTGCTGACGTACTCTGTTGCTGCAAGAGCTCTACCAGTTGATAGCGCAACTCCAGAGCGCGCACCGGATCAGCAGTAAGGGCAATCTGCCGGGAGAGCGCTGCTTGCTCCACCTCCGGTAGTGCATGGGAGCGGGCAGCCGCGGTTACGGCGTCCAGCACATCAAACGACTCGGTCTGCGCCACAAGCTGCTTCAACTCCCGCAGCCGGTCCGCCGTGCGTTGCTGGGCGTCGAGCACGCTCAGGCGCAACTCGATGGCTGTGCTGGACGGCGCGGCCTGCTTCAGCAATCCCGCCGTCTCGGTCTCGATAGCCGCGCGACCCTCCGGCCTGCGCGCCAGCGCCAGCAGCCGGTCGCGGCTCTCCTCAGAGGGCTTGTCGCTCAGCGAGCTGGCCACGTATTCCTGAATCGCTTCCGGTATGTTGTTCTGGCTCTCTTCGATGGCTCCGGCCTGATAGCCATACAGCGCCGGTTGCGCCAGCCGCTCGCGCGCATTGCGCAGTTGTGTCGATGCGGAAGCAAAGTCGAAGTAATCCCAGAAAACCGTCGCCGATTGCAAGTAGCCGTCAGCCTCTCCCGGATGCACCTCGGCCATGCGCGTGAAGAACGGCGCCGCCTCAGCCATGCGTCCACGGTCGGCGTAGATGTCGCCAATCCGCGCCAGCGTATCCAGATCGTCCGGCTTGACGCTCAAAAGGCGCTTCTCAATCGCGACAGCCTTATCGGTATCTTCCGGATAGAAGTAAGCCAGCGAACGATAGAGCGACGACGCCTGCCTGCCCAGTGCTTCATCCGCCGGATACTCGGCTGCCAACGCATCGGCCGCGCCCACTCCCTGCTCAAAGCGCGATTGCCACAGGCACAACTCCACGTAGAATCGCTCTGCTGCCGGGTTGGTCTGCGCCAGCGAGGTCCAGTCTGCCTTGTCGATCTCCGGCGCCTGCTGCCGCAGCGCTGCCAATTGCGCATCGAGCCTGCCGGTTCTGCTGAGCAACTCAAACAACTGGTTGCGCAAATCAGGAGACTCTGCCCAGTGTTCCCAAAGCAGCTTCTCCGCCGCTGCCGGCTGAGGGTTCTGACGGCTTTCGTATTGCGCCAGAAGATTGCGAACAAAAGTCAGATCGTGTGGAAAGCAGTCATGCGCATAGCGATTGACCACAATCGAGAGCGCCACATCCGGCGCCGGCGCCTCACGCAAATACTCTTCCAACTCGGTTCCGGAAAAGATTCCCGTCACCATGTGCGTCAGCACCGAGTAATCCACGTTGCGCCTTTGGCGCAGATAGAATCGTGCCAGCTTGCCGTACCAGCCCGTAGCGCCGTGGCCCGACTCCTGGAATTGCGCGATAGCCCGCTGGTAGACCTCATCCTCGCGTGCATTCACGCGGTTCTGATCGAGAAACTTCGCCAGCTTGTCATACAGGCCAGGGTCTTTCGGATTGCTGTCCAGTTCTCCGCGCATTACTTCCAGCGCATCGGGCAGCCGCCGCAGGGCCACCAGCCGCGAGAGATAGCGATCCAGCACGTGCTCATAGTCGGCAGAGCGCGCCGTGCCCGCAGCCTGGCCGCTAACCGGTTTGCTGTATGCGCCTCCCGCCGTGCCCAGCGGAACGCCGTCGGCCTTGGCCGCAAGCTCCTTCAGCAGATTTTTGTAAAGCGCAAATTCTTTTTCTGTCTGAAAAGTCCGGCTGTATACGTCGCCCACTGTGAGCGCCACTTCAACCCGGCGCGAGTCGGCAGGGAACTGCGCAAGAAACAGCGTTCCCTCGCGAATCACGGCATCGTTTTCTGCGTAGGCCATGTAGGCCGTCATCAACTGATAGTGCAGCTCGGCCCGTTCAGCCGATTTCGGAAAGCGCCGGTCAATCTCCGCCAGCAATTCGGCAGCTTTGGCGCGATGAAAGTAAGGCACGGCAAGCTGATCCTCAGAGGAATACTCCGAAGCCGGTTGCTGTGAATTAAAAAACAGCGAGAGAATTCCGTTCAGGTAGCCCGGCCCGCGATCCATCGTCGCAATGTTCTGATAGAGTGCCAGATTTCCCGCGCCCAGGCGCAACGGCTGCTCCGGCGCGGCAAGCAGAATGCGCGTCAGCCCCGCCAATCCTTTTTCGTTCGCATCGGCAGCCTGCGTCTTCGCAGCCAGCGCATAGTAATATCGCGCTGCCTCGGGGAAATCCTGCACCTGCTCCAGCAGGCGCCCCAGCGTATACAGTTCATCAGCGCTCCACGCGGCTCCGCGCGCGTCCTTGCGCTCGCGATACCCGGCCAGCACGGCCTTTGCCGCCTCCATCTGCCCTTGCTGCTGAAAAATGTAAAACAGCCGCGCCGCATCCTTCAGCGCCTCGCCGCCGCTCTCTGGCGCAGCCGCCAGCCGTGTCCGCAACGCATCGCGCACCTTCAGCGTCTGGTGGCCTTTCTCCAGCAGCGCGTAGTAACTCTTCACTAACTCTGCCGGCCACAGAGGCTCAAAGTTGCGATCAAAGACCGCCAGCCCATCCTTTGCTGAGCCGCGCCCCGCCGCAACATCCGCCTCCGCCCTCACCGGAAACAGCGCATCGCCGGGAAATGCTTTCTTGTAGCGCGCAATCAAATCCGACGCGCCCGCGTAATCCTTGCCCTCCAGATCGAAGGCCAGTTCGCGCTCGTAAACGGCAGCTACCTGCGGATAACGCCGCTCCCATCCGGCATACTCCCGCGCCGCCACCGTGCGACCCAGCGCATACCGGTCCACCACACTCAACGTGCGTTCCCACGCCTTCCATGCCTGCTCGGACTCCGCCGCCGTCCAGCGTTCCCGCGGGCTCGCCGCAGCCTGGCCCACTGTCTCCAGCGCCGCGAGTTCCTCACGCGGCTTCAACCTGCGCTCATAAAAATCCGCCAGGTCAAGATTTGCTCCAGCCTTATCGTCAGCTTTTTCCGCCCACGTCTTCCAATCCCTCTCGGCGGCCGCAAAGTCCAGCGCCTGTTCATCCTCCAGCGCGCGCAGCGAGTAAAGCGCCGCGCTGTTCTGGCTGTTGTTAATAAGTCCCGTCAACTCCGGCCGCGTCTCTCGCGGGGAACGCCGGTAAAGTGCATCGCCCCCCGGCAGCTTCATCAGCCGGTAGAGCGCCTTCTCCACGCCCGAGCCGGCCTCCGCATTTTCCAGCCAGCGGGCGATTCCGTTGCCCGCGCCGAGCAGCAATCCAGGGCTTTGCCAAACGATCAGCGAAGCCGATGCGCTCAGGGCCACGGCGCCAAAAGCCATCGCGCCTAGAGCAATCCTCAGCCCGGTTGCGCCGGAGTTGCACTTGTCAATTCTGCTGTTGCGTAAAGTGTTGCGCTTAAGGAACCACTTCAATGTGCACCTCCGCGCTGCCCAGATTGTGCGCCATGTCTTCCGCCGTCACCGCCAGCACATATTCGCCCGGAGGCAACGCCTGCGGCAGCCACAGTTGGCCTGTGCTTGCTCCCGCCTCGCGATTCCAGCGCAAACTCACCGGAGCCAATCCTTCCATGCGCGCCGTCAGCGTGCGCGTACTCTCGCTCGCGCTCACCTTCAGCGGAATCGTCTCGCCCGCCCGGTATCGAGTCTTGTCCAGCTTCACCTTCACCGTCGGAGGAGTCGAGGCAATTACAAAACTTTTCGACTCGCGATAGACCTGCCCGTTCACATCGCGCAGCACCAGCCGCACCGGGTAGCTGCCGTCTTTCATGTCGGTTGGAGCAAGAAAGCGTGTCTGCCACACATCTTCACCGGAGAGATACCGCAGCGGCTTCTCCAGCCCAAAGGGAAACAGCGCAATCACCGAAACGATTGCCTTGTCGGTATGAACGCGCAACACCGGGTCACCCGGTCGAATCACGCGCGGCCGTAGCAGCGAGCGTGGCGCCGCCAGAAACGATGTGTACGGCGTGACAAATTTATAGCGTCGCGCCAGCCGAATAATTTCGTTGATCGCCGCTTCGGTCTCTCCCTCGCGCTCAATCTGCTCCAGCAGCGCCTGCACGCGCGCCCCGGCCCACAGCCGCGGCAATTGGTCGTGCTCCAGCTCCTTCACTGGTAGCTCAGCCTTGATCTCTGTTTTGAGTCCGCGCCCATCCTGGTTGCCGCTTACGCTGAAGCTCACGCCCTTCTGCGGCTTGGTGTACTGGCCCACCCAGCGCCCCTCGCCGCCGTCGAAGACCGCTTCTTCCAGCGCGTAGACCTTGTCCACAGCTGCTTGCGGAGCCACCGTCAGCCGCAGATCGCCAATAGGAGAACGCCCCACCTTGCCCAGAAAAGCCGCCAGCTTGAAATCCACCGGCTCGGTCGATAGCACCTGTTCCATCACCCCGCCATTGCGGCTCAACATGCGCAGCAGCGGAAGGTTGGCGTCGTCGCCCACCGCAAAGACCTCGGTCTTGGGCCTCCGCTCTGCTGGAATCTGTTTCCATTTCGTCGCGTACCAATCCGCCAGCTTGCCCGTCTGAATCAGTCCGCGCGTCGTCTCGCCATCGGTCAGCAGCACCAGCGCCGTGGTCCCCGCGGAGTCTGCCCCGCTGCATTGGTTCAATCCTTCCTGCAGCGCCTTTTGCAAATCCGTACCGCCGCGCAGGTGGCTCTGCCGCAGCCACTCTATTGCCGCCCTGGTGCTGGCTGAATCCGCCTTCACGGGAGCCGGCTTGAAGCTGTCCACTCTCGTGTTAAAGAGCAATAGGTTGAACTTATCCTGCGGCCCCAGAGTCTCCAGCAGCTTGGCCGCTGCCGCATAACTGCGCTCCAGCTTCTCCCACTGCATGGAGAGCGATGTATCCATCAGCACGACGACCGTGCGGCTACCCTCGCCGACTGCCGTTCCGTTTGCCGCTGGCGTACTTAGTTGCGCCAGCGCCTCAAAGAATCCCGGTTCCGCCGGAGCCTGTGCCTGCGGTTTCTGCTTTCCCTTCTGAGGGGCCTGCGTGGGCACCGCGAGTTCGGAGCTGGCTAACTCCATCGAAAGGGAAGCGATCGGGTTCGGATCACGATAAGTGATGACTTCAATTGCGTTCTGAGACTCGTTCTGCGACCAGACAGTTGAAAAATCTTCGGCCAAATCAATGTTGGCCGCATCCACCGAGCCCCGGATCCCATGCTCATCCTGCTGCTCAATGTGAAAGGGAAGCAGGTGACCCTGAAACGCAAAATCCTTCAGCCGCGCCGCCGAGCGCAATTCAAAGTGAATGGTTAGCTTGGCGACTTTCTGGCTGGCGTAATTGTCTGGCTTCAACGGCAGCAAAAAGTAACTCTTGCGCGCGGACACGGGAATCCGCTCGTGGTATTCAATCTCCAGCCGCTTGGTTCCGTAGGCCGGTATGGGAACAATGTGCGCGCTGAAGATCGAGCTTCTCCGCGCGTCGTCCTCGGTGCGCTCGCCCTGCTCCAGCAGGCCGGGATCGATGGCCTGGCTCTTCAGTTGCTGATAAATTGCCTTGGCCCGCTTGCGCTCCAGAATCACGGCGGGAATGCGCACCGGCCCATCCCACACGGCAAAATCGCTGATGGTGGTTCCGCCGGGCAGGGCGAAGAGATAGTTGCCCTCCTGCGGGCGATTCGTGTGATTGACAAAGACCTGCCGCACCCACACACGCGCGTCGCCGTTGTCCACGTGAATATCCACCTGCATCTCGCTCAGCGACAGAACCGCCGGATCGGGCGCCTGCTTATCGGTTGGAACCAGCACGCCGCTGTCCGCATAAGCCGCCATCCGCATCAAGAGCAATAGCCCCAACGCCCAACTTATTCGCCTCATCGCATCCCTCTCAGCCGCTAACTCGCTAACTCCCGTAACCCCGCTATTGGTTCCTTCATAAATAATGTCATTGCGCCGTCCCTACGGGACTCCGTAATGAACTTGTGGAATTCCATTTCCCCACGCTGAAGCGCGGGGCTAACCAACTCTGCGCCTCCGGCGCGTTTGTGCGGAGATTACTTATGCAGTCCACAATAACCCCGATCCACCTACAGCTTCCCCTCGTCAATCTTCACCAGCCCATTCTCCGTTCCCACATAGACCACGCCATTGTGAATCGCCAGCGCCGTCACATTCAGCGATGGCAACCCGGCGGTGACCGTTTTCCATCTCATCCCGGTTGCGTCGCCCACCAACAGGCCCTGGCCCAGCGTTCCGGCCAGAACCAGCCGCCCGTCAGCCGCCATGGCCGTGGGATTCACCACCACTCCCGCGCGCGTTGCTTCGGTCGGCGTAACATTGCCATCCGCTCCCAGGCGCATGATGCCTGCACCATAGGTGCCCACCAGCCACTCGTTGCCCACCGCGGAGAGCGCGGTAATCCAGTTATGTTTTAATCCCGAGGTCGCCGTGTTCAGATTTTTGCGCACCTCGCCGCCCGAGAGCAGCGAAAGCCCGCCCAGCGTTCCGGCTACCAGCTTATCTCCGCTCGCGCCCAAAGCGTACACATGATTATTGACCAGCCCTTGAAAGGCGTAAATGCTGTGCGCGCCGCTTCGGTCCAGAAACGTGATGCCCGCCGGGGTCGCCAGAGCCATGCCGTCGCCATAAAGCGCCACGTCGGTCACATGCTCGGCAATCAGCCCCTCCTCGCGTTCCAGAACCTGCTTTTCGCGCCCATCGCGGTCAAAGATTACCAGCCCGTTGGCCGTGGCCACGGCGACCGCGCCCTGCCGCGTGTCTTCCACAATCCGGTTCACGCAGAAGACGTGCTCGTTTTCCACGTGCTCCACCATCGCGCCCGTCGCAGAGAGAATGTCCAGGCCGCGGTCGAAGTAGCCCACCCAGAGCCGGCCATCGGAGGCTACCAGCAGCGCGGAAACGTCCCTGTCCGTCAGTTGCGCGCCGCCGCCGCCCAAAATCCTCCGCCATGCGCCATCCGGTTCCCGGCGCAGCAGCCCGTCCGTGGCCAGCGCGTAGCGTGCATCGCCCACGGCCAGAAACTGCTCTACCGTAAAGGCTGCGGGCTTTCCACCTGAATTCTGGCCTGACTCCCCGCCCACCCGCGACGCAATCGGCCTTCTGGCCTGAACATCGTTCTCCGGCCCGGTGAGCGATACGCGCATCACCCCGGCCTCCATCTGGCCTACCAGCAAAGCATCCCCATCGGCCAGCAAGGCATGGGCATATCTTCCCTTGGCCAGCACGCGGGCAACCTTGCCATCGCGCACCTCGGCTACGCCCATCGGGGTGCCGATGTAAGCCCTCCCGCCTGCCAGCGCAATCTGTTCCACGCGCCGGTCCGGCAGCCCCTGCTCTTCGCCGATCCGGTCTGTCTGGCCGCCATGCCACCACAGCAGCCCGTCATTCAGCGTGCCCACCCACAGCTCGGCCTCCGAGCCTGCCAGGGAGGTCACATAGACATTATTTGTGGTGGTATGAAATCGCTTGAGAGTCTTGCCGTCGTAGATCAGCAACCCCAGCTTCGCCGTGCCGATCAGCAGCCGCCCGGAGGCCAGCGGCAGCAGGGAAGTGATCATGCGCGCATTTTCGTTTGTACCCAAAATTTGCCGAAACAGGTGGCCGTCGAAGCACACGATTCCCGCGCCCTGAGTCGCAATCAGCAGCTCCGGCCGCTTCGCATCGGTCAGCATCCCCACTGACATCTGAGCCAGCGGAGCGGCGGGTAAGTCTATTCCTGTTCGATAGATGCGTTCCAGCGTCCCGTCAGCTGCGTAGGCATAAAGGCCCGCCGGACCCGCCAGATAGATGCGCCCGTCAAAAACCGCCGCGCTCTTGTAAACCGCTGGTGATAAAAGCCCTTCAAACCCGGGATTTGGCTGCGCCCCCAGCGTAAGCGCCTGAAAACCAAGCAGTTCCCCTTGAGCCGCCTCCCGCCGCGAAGAGTCCATTACCCTCTCCACCCGCCAAATCACGACTGCGGAGACCGCCAGACACACGATCGCCGCCACGATTGCAATTACCGCCACGCGCCGCCGGTTCAGTTTCATTGTGTTTTTTTGTGTGTTGCAGGAGCGAACTCACAATAGCGCATAGCCCGCCTGAACGCAAACTATTCATTTTTATTCCTTCCCGGCTGCCAAAGCCGGTGTACCCGAACCTTGGCAGCGCTGAGAAGGACATTCTTTACTTAGAAGCCTAATGAATAATGCTTGCCATCGCATCCTCAGGGTATGCGGACATGCCAAACTCAGGCACGTCAAGACCTTCCAGTTCCACTTCCGGTGAAACGCGCATGGATTTGACCTTGTTCACCACCCAGAACACGCCGTAGGTTGCGCCAAAAGCCCAAACAGCGCACAGCGTTGCGCCCAGCAGTTGACACTCAAACTGGCTGAGGTCTCCATGGAGCAAGCCCGTCACCCCCTGGCCTGCCTGCCCAAGGTAGCTGGTAGCGCCCACACTGTTCCATCCTGCGCCGTACGTGCCGTCCGCGAAGATGCCGACACAAACGGCGCCCAGCCAGCCGCAGTAGCCATGCACCGAGACTGCTCCGCAGGGATCGTCAACTTTGAGTATCCGCTCGTTGAACAGCACGCCGCCGCAGACCAGCAGTCCAGCCAGAACTCCAATCAGTACCGCCGAATTGGGAGAGACAAAAGCGCATGGAGCCGTGATGGCTACCAGTCCCGCCAGCATCCCATTGCAGGCCATGGTGACGTCCGGTTTCTTGAAGATCAGGTACCACAACAGCAGCGCTGTCGCCGAACCTGAAACTGCCGAGAGATTGGTATTCATGGCGACAACTGAGATGCGCAGGTCGGTTGCTCCCAGCGTGGAGCCGGGATTGAATCCCATCCATCCGAAGAGGAGGATAAAAGTTCCGGTTACGACGAAGACGATATTATGCGCCGGAAAAGCCCGCGGCTTTCCATCCGAGCCATACTTGCCGAGACGCGGACCGAGAATGACGGCCAGCGCCATGGCGCAAAATCCGCCAACCGCATGCACCACAGTCGAGCCGGCAAAATCCACATAGCCGTGGCCCAGGTGCATTGTCGATCCCAGTTGCGACATCCAGCCGCCGCCCCACACCCAGCATCCGAATACCGGATAAAGAATTCCGCCGATGAAAAATTCGCACAGGATAAACGACCAGAAGGTGATGCGCTCACAGACCGCGCCCACGATGATGTAGCCGGCTGTCTCCATGAACACGAACTCAAAGAGCGTCAAGCAGAGGCTGCCGGCGTCGTAACCTGGCCCACTCAGGAAGAATCCCTTGCCGCCCAGGAATCCCCAACTGCCGTGCCCCAAAAGAAATGCGTTGAGCGTCGGTGTTCCACCGAGGTTCGTCGGCGCCGCGTTGATGGCGACTGCGCCGAACTGGAAGGCATAACCAACGGCGTAATAAGCCAGCAAGGCAAAAACGAAGGCGGCAAAATTCAGCATCATCAGATGAGCTGCATTCTTCTTGCGCACCAGCCCGCAGGTGAGCAAGGCAAATCCAGCCTGCATGAAGAGAACCAGGTATCCGGTGAGCAGCGTCCAGCTAAAGTTGGTGGCGACGCGGACGTGCCCCACAGAATCGGCCAGCTTCATGGCAATCGGTTCCTTGGCCGACTGGGCCTGGAAATCGTCGTTGGCTTTCTTCTGTGCCGCGAAGTCCGGGCTGGTTGGATCTGGAGTAACGGGGACCAGAGCATTGCCGGCGGCATCCTGAACGTTGGTTCTATCGCCGGTGGCGATTCCAGCCGGATCCGGCTTGGGGCCAGCGTCGGCAAAGCAGAGTGTCGAGCATACTCCAAATAACCCTGTGAGCAGCAGGATTCTTGCTATGCCTGATACAAGCGAACGATGCAAAGTGTGCCTCGCAATTAGCTGTCTCATAGTGACTCTCTCCTCTTCTTGAGTAGTGAATGGCAAATGAACTTCGGAAGTGGGCTGGATTTTCTTGCGATTGCTCTCCTCAGAGGGCGGTTGGTCCTCGCTCGCCAGTTCGAATGCGAATTGCCTCATCGACCGGTGTAACGAAGATTTTTCCGTCTCCCATTTTTCCGGTTCGCCCGCCTTTGATGATCGCGTCTACGATCTGTTCCACGCGTTCATCCGCTGCAATAATGGTGAGTAGAATCTTGGGAAGAAAATCAACTGAATATTCAGTCCCTCTGTACATCTCGGTGTGCCCGCGCTGCCGGCCAAAGCCTCTGACTTCGGCCGCGGTTGCTCCCTGTACTTCGATACCGGAAAGCAGCGCCTTCACCTGTTCCAGCCGCTCTGGCCTGATCACTGCGTCAATGCGCTTCATGTTGGTCCTCCTTATTGAAAGTGAATTCAGTCTGTGCAACAGCGTGTGCGGTGAGCCGGAACAAGGCTGGCGCAAAGCGGAGCTTAAAGCCCGTCGAGAGGGAAAGTTTGCCTGAACCAATTTGTGCTCGAATTCAATTTGGACTGGTTCGAGCTGCAAGCCGATACAAAAAACGGCATGATTTGGTTGTTAGTTAAATGCTAGAGACCAACAGATAAAGATGAAATGAAGAAACCAAAAAATATGAGTAAGTTATCAGGGCCGGCGAAGTTTCTTCCGGCAGAAGATTGAAGGCGCAGTTCCGCTTTCGCCCAGTTATGATGAAGTGGGCGGAACTGCGGGTTGGTGTCGCTTGAACGCTTGGAGCCAAAGAAAGCGACATAGGCGGAAGTCAACGTAGATTGGGCCTTCACCGCGCCCAGCCTGTTGCGCTTTAGAGAAATCGGCACATCGTTGCCCTGCGCAGCCAGCGTTTCGATTCGGCTATTTTTGGATGTTATTGCCAAAGATAAAGCCGAATTCAAGTACACCCCGGAATTGGTCAGCAGCCGTTCCTGTCTTGCCAAAGACACTTCCCGGCGTGTAGTTCGTTGCATGAACCCATGCGAGATCGCTGCGAACGTACATGCCTCCCTTTTGGTAGGTGGGCGTCGCGGTAAAAGTGGTGCCTGCGCTGCCGGACCCAAAGCCCAGCAAATTGACCGATCCGTCGGTTGCACTCCCTGAACTCGTGAGGTATTCCACGCGCGCCGGAAGCGAGAAGCCCTTCTTGAAGGCGTAGCTGACGTTGAACGCGCCGCCGGTTGCAGATGTGCTCTTGGGGACGCCTACCTTCGCGTTGGTCGGCAGCTTGCTGTACTGGAAGTATGGCGAAATGATCCATGCGCCCTTGGTGTACGTATAGATCACCGCGTGCATATAGCTGTTGTTCTGCACCGGCGTGGCCGCGGTTTGAAACTTTGTCTGACCGAGGTTCCCCATCCCGTCGTACACCAGGCTATGAGGCCCCTTCGTCAAGGTCGCCGAACCAGAGAGCCACGAGTAGCGGTTGGAATAGTAACCGTCGTTCCAACTGATTGCGGCGCTCAGGTACTTGCCCAGGGTTTGATTCACCTGGATGCCGCGATTGATGGCGTTTTCCTGGTTCCAAACGATGCCGCGCTCGATGTTGAAGTTCTGGTACGTAAACGTGGACTCTGCGCCCATCAGCGTGGGAAGTTGGCCGATAAGGAACTGGGTGGTCTTTCCTACCGGCAATTTCAGGTAGGCGACCGGAACAGGCCCGTAGAAATTGTTCACGGTATTTTGGGCGTTCACAAACGGCACTGAAAGTGTCGGCATGGTATAGACGCCAGCCTGGACGAACCACTGGAACTTTCCGTCGGCCTTCTGAATGAAAATCTCCCCGTTGCTCAGAGTGGCCTGAGCTTTGTCATCTCCCGGCACGGAATTGTTCTGGAACTGCGCGAAACCGGTCACGATGCCGTTGACGGACAGCTTGCCCAACGGTCCGGCATCGAAGGTCGCCGGAGGCAGCCATTGCAGCGGACCCGTGAGAACGAACGTGGAAAGCGGGGCTGGGGCTGTTGCAGGCGCCGGCGCCGCCGTAGCCGCTGCCGGAGCGGGTGTTGCTGCCGGAGCTGGTGTAGCAGGTGTTTGCGCGCCGGCCGTCAGGGCGATTGCCATGGCGGTTCCGGCTATGAATGGCAGTATGCGAATCGGATTCGGATGCATCAGCATAGTTCCTCCCAAATGATGAAGTAGGTTGGTTGTATGATCAGGAATGAATTAAGCCCAAAAAGGAAGGCAAGACGCGCACCCTGTGCATAGTAGTCAGCAACCCGGCCAAGCCCTCATTGCCACGCGGATAAAGCATTCAATCGATGAGAATCGCATCGTGCTCGGGTCTATCCCCCAAGGTGGCTTGACAGTTGCTGATTGGCTTAAGTATGGCAAAGCAACCATAAGGAATCTGTGATAGACACATGAGGAACCTATAAGGATAGCGAAATAAATGTTTCGCTGTACTCCTCATCCAGAGAATGAGGAACTGCTAAAATCCTCTCAAGCTTCATCGCATCCAGAGCTGGCCCGGCAACTGAATTTGTGCTGCACGGTTATAGCCCTGGGGCGATCTTGGCGCTGGCGAAAAAACAGTTTCCGGTTTTTCTCGTCAAGAGCGCCTTCTCTCTCTTGAATCCTGCTTCCATGAATGTTGGGGAATCGCTTGACCTTGAGTTTCATCCACGCGAGTGCTGTATCGGCCAACGCCGTGATGTTGCTGGCCTTCGCGCTGGTTGCGTTGCTGATCATCTTTTTTCTGATGCGTGCCAAAAACAACGCCCGCAAAGCTGCGTCCTGGCGCGCTCAGGTGCTCGACCTGCACGAGTTCACGCGGCGCACGCTGGGGATGAATCTTCGCCTCGAGCCGGGGCCGCAGTTGGCCGAGTTGGTCCATGAAATCTTCGCGCTGGAGGCCGTGGCGGTCTTCGATGCGGAGCTGCACCAGGTTTATCCAGCCGGGCATTGGAGCGCGGACCCCCAGGAACTGGCGCAGAACGTCTACTACTTCGGAACATCAGACGACGATCCGAAAACCGGGCTGGGTCGCCGTGTGGTCCGGCTGGGAACGGTGCCCATTGGAAGCCTGGTGGTGCGCGGCAAAACCAGCCCGTCTACCAACAGCGCCATCGCCTCGCTCATTGCCATTGCCTTTGATCGCTACAGGGCCTTCGCCAACGAGAGCCGCATGGAAACCGAACGACGCACCGAGCAGTTGCGATCTACAGTTCTTGACGGCCTGGCGCACGCTTATAAAACGCCCTTGACGGCCATTCGCGCGGCCTCCACAGGCCTGGGCGAAATGGGGAATCTTTCGCCCGGGCAGGCAGAGCTGGTTGCGCTGATTGATGAACAAACCGGACTGCTCGCCGACCTGACCACGCGGCTGCTGACCACGGCGCGCCTGGATGCCGGAGAGGTCACCGTGCACGCCACCGCGGTGGACGTGGCGCCGCTGATTGAAGAGGTTGTGACCAGCCTCGGCGACAGGCTGGCAAGCATGAAAGTGGAACTTGATATTCCAGAAAAGCGTGTGGTTCTGGAATGCGACCGCCAGATGATGGTCATGCTGCTGACGCAATACATCGACAACGCATGCAAGTACTCGATCCTGGGCAGCACTATCACTATTCGCGCCGAAAAAGTTCATGCGGAGATCGTCTTTTCGGTGCGCAGCTTTGGGCCGGAGATTCCCATCAACGACAGGGAGCGAATCTTCGACCGCTACTATCGATCCACAGCCCGCGCAAGCCGGGCCAACGGCACGGGCATCGGCCTTTCGGTGGCCAAGCGCGTTGCGCTTCTCCATGGAGGCTCCGTCTGGGTCACCAGCGATGAAATTGAAGGAACTACGTTCTTTGCAGCCATCCCCGCCACAACACACAAGAGGGTTTTCTGATGATGCAGACACCTATTCGCATTTTGCTTGTTGATGATGAATCGGCCATCCGCAGGGCGTTGCGGCCGCCGCTGGTTGAACTTGGCTTTCAGGTCGTTGACGTCTCGCGCGGCGAAGAGGCTCTGCAAATGCTGCGCGCCGGCGGCTTTGATGTGGTTCTGCTCGACGTGAATATGCCCGGCATCGGCGGCATTGAAACCCTGCGCCGCATTCGCGCATTGGCGCCACGGCTGCCTGTCCTTATGCTCACAGTTCGCGATGCGGAAGAGGAGAAGGTGGAGGCGTTGGAGCTGGGCGCGGACGACTATGTCACCAAGCCGTTCAGCATGAGAGAGCTGATTGCCCGCATTCGCACGGCCGTTCGTCGCGTGCGCGCCCCGGCCCGCGCCGAAGATGCGCCCATCGTGATTGGCGAGCTTCGCCTCGATCCGGTCAAGCGCAAGGTCACCAAGCGTGATCAGCCGCTGCATCTGACGCGCAAGGAGTTTGACATTCTTCTCTGCCTGATGAGCCACGCCGGCCGCGTGATTACCTACGCCAGACTGCTCACCGCCGTGTGGGGCGCCGATTGCCGCGAAGAGGTCGAGTATCTGCGCACTTTCGTTCGCCAGTTGCGCAAGAAAATTGAGGATAACCCTGCCACTCCCGTGTATTTGCTCACCGATGTCTACGTGGGCTACCGCTTCGCCGACCCGCAAACATTTATTGAAGAGAATGTGGAAGGCGTAGCGGAGGAGAACGCGCCGGAAGAGGCGTCGAATTAATCCGGCCCATGACAACAATGATTGTGTGCCCCATCCATTTTGCATTCTTCGCAAAATGGGTGGGATAGCACGCAGCCGCGCCGTAGGCGCAGTGATTATTAGCCCCGCGCTTTAGCGTGGGGAAAGCGGTTTCCACAAATGCTCTCCGGAGTCCCGTAGGGACGGCGCAAGAACATAGCCCCCTACACGTCGTAGTGCAGCAGAGTAAAGACGTCGTATTCCTTGAAGCGTTCGCGGCCCTTCAGGAAGTCCAGCTCCACGGCAAAGGCCAGCCCGACGATTTCTCCGCCCAACTTGTTGGCCAGCTTCACCGTAGCCTCCATCGTGCCTCCGGTGGCCAGCAGGTCATCCACCAGCACCACGCGCTGGCCGGGCTGAATCGCGTCCTTGTGAATCTCCAGGGCGTCGGAGCCGTACTCCAGGTCGTAAGTCACGCGCTCCACGGCGGCCGGCAACTTGCCCGGCTTGCGCACCGGCACAAAGCCGGCGTTGAGCCGGTAGGCCAGAGCAGGCCCGAAGATGAATCCTCGCGCCTCAATGCCCAGCACCAGATCGACCTTGCGCTCGATATAGTGGCCGGCGAGCGCGTCGATCAGCTTGGCAAAGCCGGTCTTGTCCTTGAGCAGCGTGGTGATGTCGTAGAACAGAATCCCCGGCTTGGGAAAATCCGGCACCGTGCGCACCAGCGCCTTCAGGGCTTCCACATCGGCAGGCTTGATGATTTCGGACATAATGTCGTTTGCTCCTTGGTTGGGGTTCCATGCAGATTATAGAAGGTAGAGATCAGAGATCAGGGGTCAGAGATCAGGAAACCGCCTCCGGCCGGATTGAAGACCATTCAAACGCCCCGGCTTGAGGATGAAAGCTAGCGGCAAGTTGCTAAGGGCTGACCCCTGATCTCTGATCTCTGACCCCTGTTTCACCACGCTCCATCAATCCTGAACGAACTGAGTTCCTCGGCCTCGGCTTCGGCAAGCTGATGCTCGACGAGCCGATCTACGCGGGCGCCGCGCGGTCCTCGGCGCAGGCTGGCTCGCAGTTCGGCCAGCTCTTCGGCCGCGCCCGAGGCCACCACCTCCACCTCGCCCTCTTCCGTGTTGCTCACCCAGCCGCGCAGATCACGCATGCCGGCCTCCCGCTGCACAAACCAGCGGAAGCCCACCCCTTGCACCCGGCCCTGAATCAGAAAATGAAGAACCATCGGAATGAGTCTTTCAGATGCGCCGCCAGTACGCAACCGAAGAGCAAGCCAGCTAATTCTCCCATGCATTTGCTTTGCAGATAATTACCTTCCCCCGGCGCACAATCAAAGGAATCAGAAGGCAACACTGCTCCCGATCTTTGACAACTGACTTGCTAACCCGCTGACAGTTAAAACAACATTTTTTTGCCTCAGCCTCTTTCGCAACTCACTCATAAACAATGAGTTACCTCCACGGCAGGCGCAAATTGCAACAAAAGTTTCCCCCATCTTCGCCTTTTAAGCCGAAAACCAAATCGTATAACATGCATAGTATCAACAACATAACCATTTTCACGGGGCCAAAAAAGGCGAAACCCAGGCGCGGGATTTCGACCGGCAGACTGGGTCACGCTCAATGAAGAACTAAGGTATCCGTCTTGAAATAAACAACATAACTAATTTTCAAGGGCAAACAAAAGGAGAAACCAAAACGCGGGAATTCCGGCCCCACGGTTTTTTGCCGAAAATGCTCTCAAAATTCTCGTTCCGTGGTTTTTTCGCTAACTGGCTAACGTGCGCGAAGCGCACGCTAACTCGCCAGCTTGCTGAATCGCTATTCAGTTCACGCCGGAATCATCTGTCTGCCATTGAGGCGCTACACTGGAGTTCACCATGGTCTTCGTCCTCGACAACTACGATTCGTTTACCTACAACCTTGTCCAGTATCTTGGAGAGCTGGGCGCGGAGGTTGAGGTCTATCGCAACGACGAGCTGACCGTCGAGCAGGTCGAAGCGCTCCATCCCGACCGCATTCTGCTCTCGCCCGGCCCTTGCACGCCCAGCGAGGCCGGCATTCTGGTCCCGCTCATCCGCCACATGGCCGGCAAAGCGCCGATTCTGGGAGTCTGCCTGGGACATCAGGCCATCGGCGAGGCCTTTGGCGGCGACGTGGTCCGCGCCAGCCACCTGATGCACGGCAAAACCAGCTCCATCACCCACGACGGCAAAGGCGTCTTCGCCGGTCTCGCCTCTCCGCTTACCTGCACGCGCTACCACTCGCTGATCGTCGCTGAGGAATCGTTGCCCAAAGAGCTCATCGTCACCGCCCGCACGCCAAGCGCCGACGGAAAATCCTCGGTGATCATGGGCCTGCGCCATCGCACGCTGCCTATTGAGGGCGTGCAGTTTCATCCCGAGAGCGTCTTGACCGAGGGCGGCCACCAGATGATCCGCAACTTTCTGAAGATGTAGCCGCCAAGGAGAGAGCGATGCGCCGCATGAGTCCTGCTTTCCGCTTAACTTCCGCCGGAATCCTTGCGCTGGCTGCGTGCTCGCTTTGCGCGCAGAATGCGCCCGCGCCCCAGGCAACTGCGACTCCGGCTGCCGCAACTGACGCTGCCCCCATCGCCATCGTCTCGCTCGACACGAAGAACCCCGATGCCGCGGCCAAGGTCACCGGAGCGCTGGAAGTCTCGCAGGGCAGGGCAGTGATCGTGGCCAGCGGAACGATTACTTCGGGCAACCAGACCACCGAGGTGGTGCTGCCCCATCGAGGCGTGCTGCGCGTCTGCGCCTCCACCACCGTCAAGCTGGCCGCCGACACCAGCGTGCCCGCCGGCGAAACCCCCGGCCTGATGATGGCCATGGATCATGGCGCTCTGGAGATGAGTTTCGCCACCAGCGCCGCCGCCGGTCGCAACGCCGACTTCCTGCTCACTCCGGACTTTCGTATCCTGATAGGCGCTCCCGGCGTGGTAGAGGTCAAGGTCCGCCTCGGCCAGCACGGCGACACCTGTGTGGACAACGCGGGCGTGAACGCTCCTTATGTTTTAGTCACCAGCGTTTTTGATGGCGGCAATTTCCGCGTGCAGCCCGGCCAGCGGGTGATGTTTGAGCACGGCAGCCTGCGCGAGGTGGTGGACAACGAGAAGGAACCTTGCGGTTGCCCGCCTCCGCTGCATCCCGGCACGAATGAGTTTCCGGTGGCGCAGAGCGCGGGCCTTGCTCCGCTGCCCAAGCCCGCTCCGAATGCGGTCTCCATAACGTCCACTCCACCAGAATCACTCACGCCGCTGGTCTACAACAGCGCCGACCACGCGGCAAAGCCGCCTGTGGAAGCAACTCCGGCGGCCAGCACAGCCGCAACCAAGCCCGAGACAAAGAAAAAGCCCGGCTTCTTCGGCGGAATCGGAAAATTTTTCCGGCGGCTCTTCGGGGCGGAATAATAATCGCAGCGTGCGCCGCGAAGCCGCTCGGCTATTCCCTATTCCCTAATCCCTATTCCCTACTTTTCACATCTCTCGCGCCCGCTCAATCGCCCGCATCACCGCCTTGGCCTTGTTGACCGATTCCTGGTACTCAAGCTCGGGTACGGAGTCGGCCACGATGCCGCCGCCGGATTGCACGTAGCCTTTGCCGCCGATGGCCAGCATGGAGCGAATCGCGATGCATGAGTCGAGATTGCCGGAGAAATCCGCGTAGAGCACCGCGCCGCCATAGGTTCCGCGCCGCGCAGGCTCCAGCTCCTCGATGATCTCCATGGCCCGCACCTTGGGCGCGCCCGAGAGCGTGCCGGCAGGGAAGCAGGCGCGCAGGGCGTCCACTGCCGTGAGTTCAGGCTTGAGCTTGCCCTCGATGCTGCTCACGATGTGCATCACGTGCGAATAGCGCTCGACGAACATCAGCCGGTCTACCTTGACCGAGCCGAATTGGCTCACGCGGCCCACGTCGTTGCGGCCCAGGTCCACCAGCATCACGTGTTCGGCGCGCTCCTTTTCGTCGGAGAGCATCTCGTCGGCCAGGGCCTGATCTTCGGCCTCCGTGGCTCCGCGGGGCCGGGTTCCGGCGATGGGCCGGTACTCCACCTTGCCCTGATGCACGCGCACCAGCATCTCCGGCGACGAGCCTGCCAACTCGAGGGTCTCCGACCCCTTTTTCTTTTTGGTGGAGAGTTTCGACTTATCCGGTACGTCGCCCAGCGCTCCCTCGGGCGTAAAGCGCAGGAAAAACATATAGGGGCTGGGGTTGACCGTACGCAGCGCGCGATAGACCTGGAAACTGTCAGCCTCCGGCTCCACGTCGAAGCGCTGCGCAATCACGGCCTGAAAGATGTCGCCCGCCTTGATGTACTCCTTGGTGCGATTGACGGCGGAAAGAAAATCTTTTTTCTCCGTGCGGTGCCGCACCTTCAACGTGCCTTTGCCCTTGTGTCCGGCCAGTTTGGGCAGCGGTTGGGAGAGCCGCTTTTCCAGGCGGTCGAGCCGGGTTACAGCTTTGTCGAATGCGTCGGCAGGCTTGCCGCGCGTTACGTCGGCCGTCACCACCAGCCAGATCTCCTTGCGCACATGGTCAAAGGCCAGCACCTCATCAAAGAAGAGCAGGCAGGCGTCGGGAACGCCCAGTTCGTCCTTTGCCAGCTTAGGCAGCCGCTCGATCTGGCGGACGGCATCATAGGCGAAGAAGCCCACAGCCCCGGCCGTAAACGGCGGCAACCCCTGGAGCCGCGCCGGCTTGTGGCCGCTGAGCGCGCGGCGCAGCACGGCGAAGATGTCGCCCTCGATCTGGACAACCTTGCGGCCCTCGGTGATGGTGATATCGCGGCCCCGCGCCACGATGCGCTTGAAGGGCTGGAGGCCGATGAAGGTGTAGCGGCCCACCTGCTCGCCGTTCTCCACCGACTCGAGCATGAAACACTCCCGCTCCGGCCATGCGGCGCGCAGAAAGGCCGAAACCGGCGTTTCCAGGTCGGCGTTCAGGATGCGGCAGACGGGAACAAGCGTGTGCTCCTTGGCGAGCGCCAGGAACTCCTTGCGGCTGGGCTGGACGGGCTGGGCAGAGGCTTTCACAGTCTCAGTGTAATGGGTGGAAGCGCAATCGTTTCCCGAAAAAGCGCCCACTCATAAATGGAGAAATCGCGCCAGGGGCTTCGCGGATGTACTCCATTGGCTTGACGGAGCTTGATGGCGGACATAGACTCTGAGAAGTTTGCTCTTGTGAGCCGTATTCCCTAACCTGAACATACGGCAATCTGAATTGGAGAAATCTATGGAATCTGTATCCCTTGAGCAGGAGATCAATCCCTGGGAAGCCCAGGCGGCTCGATTTGACTTTGCGGCGCGCAAACTGAACCTGGAAGAAGGTTTGTGGAAGCTGCTGCGCACGCCGGCGCGCGAGATCATCGTGCACTTTCCCGTCACCATGGACAACGGCCACATGGAGATGTTCACCGGCTTTCGGGTGCAGCACTCGATTGCCCGCGGTCCCGGCAAGGGCGGCATCCGCTACTCGCCGGATGTGAACCTGGACGAGGTGCGGGCGCTGGCCAGTTGGATGACCTGGAAGTGCGCTGTCGTCAACATTCCCTTCGGCGGCGCCAAGGGCGGGGTCATCTGCGACCCCAAGAAGATGAGCCGTGGCGAGCTGGAGCGCATGACCCGCCGCTACACTTCGGAGATCATCGACTTCATCGGACCGGAGAAGGATGTTCCCGCTCCCGACATGAACACCAACGAGCAGACCATGGCCTGGGTCATGGACACCTACTCCATGCACCAGGGGCATACCGTGACCAGCGTGGTGACCGGCAAGCCGTTGAGCATTGGCGGCTCGCGCGGCCGGACAGAGGCCACCGGACGCGGCGTGCAGGTGATCTGCGACGAAAGCATGCGCTACCTGAAGATGCCCATCGACGGCTGCCGGGTGGTCATCCAGGGCTTCGGCAACGTGGGCTCCAATGCCGCCCGCCTGATGATGGAGCGCGGCTACAAGATTGTGGGCATCGCCGAGTTCGACGGCGGCCTGTCGAATCCCAAGGGCATCGACATTCACCAGTTGCTGGACTACAAGCGCCGCAATAACTCCATTCTGGGTTTTTCTGGCGCAGAGGCCATGCCCAGCGAGGAGTTGCTGGTTTCTGAATGCGAGATTCTTATTCCCGCGGCCCGGGAGAACGTAATCACCAGCCGCAACGCCGGCCAAATCAAGGCCAAGGTCGTCGTTGAGGGCGCCAATGGACCCACCACCGCGGTGGCCGACGACATTCTGGCCGAGAAGCGCATCTTCATCATGCCCGACATCCTGGCCAACGCCGGCGGCGTGACAGCCAGTTATTTTGAGTGGGTGCAGGATCGCCAGGGATACTTCTGGAAGGAAGCTATCGTCAACGAGCAACTGGAGGGCATTCTGCGCGACAGCTTCGAGGATGTGGTGCGCTATGCCGAGGCCCACAATGTCAACAACCGCATCGCCGCCTACATGCTGGCCATCGACAGGGTGGCGCAGACGATTCGCCAACGCGGCATCTACGCATAACCACCACCTGCGGTGGGGCCAATCGCTCACTATTCGCTCGCAGCGACGATTACGGATCGGAGCGACTGCGATAACAACCTAAGCGGGATGGGCCATCGGCTCATTCCGCTTTGGTTTCTTTACGCAGCGCACATACAAGACGCGAGACGATCCCCCGCTGTGCAATGCAATAATGGAGTCACGCCTCCAGAGACTCGATAGTGTGGCGCCACCGCATGAACCTGCCCAATTCCATCACGATGAGCCGGATCGTCATGATCCCGCTGCTGCTGTGGATTCTGACGCCGCACTTTCCATGGCATGTGC
>Ga0302320_10001895_pt1 | contig 49912 bp, 49 predicted proteins | sample Bog_T0_3_FD_202130 | JGI IMG/M metagenome (GOLD analysis project Ga0302320, IMG submission 202130) | Peat permafrost microbial communities from Stordalen Mire near Abisko, Sweden - Bog_T0_3 | ecosystem: Environmental > Terrestrial > Soil > Wetlands > Peat | place: Sweden: Abisko, Stordalen Mire... | reverse complement strand
CGGTGTAAATCATTGAATATAAGTGGTGGATGCGGTAGGAATCGAACCTACAACCTGTCGGTTAAGAGCCGAATGCTCTGCCAGTTGAGCTACGCATCCATTCAATTCATCTTAAAACGTGTGTTTCTGGAGCCGCACACACGGCCAGCGCAGCAGTTTTTTCACTGCCACTTCGAAAAATATAACACAGAGTGATCCGAAATCCAAAGACCGGCGGGGAGCAAGAAGAAAGAACCGGAACGTTCCTGGAATTACATTCGGCACGAGAGAAAAAAGATCTGCTAGAAAGTGAATACCAGGCCCGCGCGAATGCTGCGCCCATCCTGGGCAACCACCAGCACAGAACCGTCGCTCAGCAGGAACGGGCGGTAGCCTTCGGAAAGAAGATTACGCACATCCAGCAGGGCGTCTACATGCCCCGAGTCGCTGACGCGAAGGTGGAGCGGTTGGCGAACGTGCAGATTGAGATAAGGTTCACCCGCATCCCCTGCAAACGCTGCAACAGGCGAGACGGTCTCGGAGGGTTGCCAGCGATAGCTGGCCCGCCAGCGGGTCCCGCTGCCCTCCAGCGTGCCGGAAAGCGAGATCGAGTACATCTGAGCGCGACGCGGATGAGCGGCCGCAAACGCTTGAGCAAGAGTTCGCGGCGCCGATGAAGAAGTCTGTTGCGCAGCAAGGACCAACGCGTTGCCATTCGCATAGCTGAAATGAAGCTGGTTCTGCCCGGGCAAGCTGCGTCCATAGGATGCCAGCACGCCGGTGGCGGAAAAGTCATTCGCTGCCGCGCGCAACATTCCACTGGCGCGATCCACCAACGCCATTTGTTCCGGATCGAGTCGCGAACGGTCGCCTGCCACGGCAAAATGCCCCATGGCCTCAAGAACCGGGTTGTCCAATTGATCGGCATAGAGCAGAACTGCCGTCGAGGATCTGTCGGTGTGCCGCTCCCAGCCAATCTCCTGGTGCAATCCTCGCTCTATCTGTAGATTGCCGTTGCGCGTCGAGATCCGAGGCAGACTCGCTTGCGTATCGGTGTCGTCCTCATCGCGCAAGCTCGGAACGATCGAGGTCATCCCGTAGTGCAGCTCCGAATAGCCTTTTCGCCAGACCAGGGACGCAAACGGTAACACCGCAACCTGCGTTCCCAGGGAGTGATCGATGGCCGCGGCCAAAACCTGCTCGGAGCCGGCTTCCACCACGAACTCGTCGCCGAGGTTCATCGTCTCCTCGGAGCGAATGCCAGCCTCTTCCAATCCGGATGCTGGCCGAGCGGAAGATCCGTCCTCCCCATCAACCCCCACCTCAGGCTGAATGGTCACTGCCGCCAGTGATTGCACCGAACCTGCATACCCAAGATCCTGACGAAAACCGAGCATCGCCTCCACTCCGGCTTCCGAGCGCGGATCGAAATCCACACGGGCCAAAAGCTCGCGGCTACTGGAGGGGGTGTCTTCCACGGTGGCAGAGAAGCGTTCTCCCTCTTCCCCGAAACTGCCTTCCTGGCCGGTAGCCATCAGGCGGGCTTTCAGCTTGGGAGCAGAGCCTTTGCTGTCAGAAACCACCACCAGCGGTCCGTCTTCCAGCCAGCGCAACAAGGGGCGGTTGGCGGCAGATCGCAGGGTCCACTTCCAATCGTCCTGTTGCGCATCATTGCCGCGTGGCTCCGTGGGCAACCATTGCATCACTTCATACAGCGTATTCAGGGTGAGATTCACCACCGTGGCGGAATGGACACGCACACCTTCGCGCATGGAGGGAAGGAAAGAAGCAGCGATGGCTTTGACGGAGTAGCGGCCAGGATAGGTCGCTGGAAGGTTGTATTGTCCCTTTTCGTTGGTATAGACACTGGTGATGACGCTCAGGTCGGCGCGCAGCAACTGCACCACCACGCCAATCTGGGGCACTCCGGCAGAGTCGCGCACCACCCCTGACACAGTTAAAGGGGCAACCGCATTTGCCGAAGCACACCCGAGGGTGGCTAGCGCTACCAAAACAACGAGATGGAGCCTGCTGATCATCACAATATTCGATGACTCCGCGGCGGCCCTGGCGAATTGCTGCAGGTGGAACGCGTGCGGGCTTCCGGATCTGGTGCCCGATAGCCCTTTCGCACACGTCGCATACTATTCCACGACAAAAGATGCCGATTGCGCAATCTCTTGTTTCGAAATTGCGTCATTTATTTTGATCGTCACCTTGTACTTGCCCGGCTGAAGGCCCGCTATGGGAATCGTCTTCTCCACAGTCATCTGGTCGCTATGCGCGCCCAGATCTTTCGACTCCAACTGCTTTTCCAGAACGACTGTATTCGCAGTAGTGTCTGTAATCTGGTAGGTCACTGTGGCCTGATTGCTTTTCGTGGCCTCGTCGATCCCCAAATTATAAACCTGCATCCAGAAGTTCAGGTCCTGATTGCGTTTGAAACTGACCGGCTTGAACGGGCCGGTGCTGACACGGGGGCGGATGAAGGTGTTGCCGATGATGAAGTTGCCGCTGCCGATTTCGCGCGAAGAGACCAGGTTCATCTGATCGGCCAGAATCAGCGACGACGTGCCCAGCTTTTCATCGTGGTAGGTCGGCACATTGAGACTGGCGCCGTAATACCCCATATGGTCCGGGTTGTTCACATCCTTGATCGCCACATCCAGACGGTAGAGTCCCGGTACCAGCGGGAGGGACTTCCAATAGACCCTCTTTCCATCCAGCGATTTCTCCAGAAGCTCCGCCGGTTGTTCAACTTCCACCGTATCCTCGAAGGTCTGCACGGTCTTGTGGGTCAGGGTCGTCACCTTTCCCAGAATATTCACCACACCCCTGGCGACACCGTCTTTGGTAACAAACGTGATATCGCGATTCTTCAGTTGCACGGTGATCGGCACCATATCCATGCTTTCGGTCACCTTGATGAAGTCCGTGCGCACATCGAACGGGAACAGCGGGCCGGAAAGCAGCTTGTGCTCCGAGATGAAGTTCTCTAGATCCTTGAACTTGACCGGAGGCGGCGTAAACAGCTTGGCCGCCAGTTCGATGCGATCGAACTCCTTCGACTGGTTCTGGCTACTCATCGGACCTGTTCCCAGGTTTTCCATGCCGCCCTTGAAACGATCCGCCTTCTTGGCCTGGCCGGTCTGTTCATACTGCGTCAAACCCGCGCCGGGGACCTTGGAGAGAGCATCCTTTTCGCTGCGATCGATCGTGAAGTGATAGTCGCCGCATTGGCAGGAGTCCACGAACTCAATATCGATGTTGTCGCCGACGCCTTCCAGATACCGGTAGTGCCAGGTCTCGAACGGGAAGGTAGAGGTCTCGCCGCCGCCTTCGTCCATCGGCCTCTGATAGCTGCCGCCCGAAGGGTGGGAATCGATGGAGTCCGGTTTCCCCCAGGAAATATAAATGCGGCCGCGATCCGTCTTCCATCCCGGTTTGCCGGCGGCAAAATGTTCATTTGCATAAGCGATACGGCGATAGTGCTCCTCGCGGAATTCGTTCTCGGGCGAGTCCGGATTGGGATTGCGACGCAGCCAGAAATTCTCGATAAAGGCGTCGCGCTCCTCGTCATTGCTGAGGGTTTTAAAGGACTTCGACTCTTCGTCCGAGATGATGTACGACACGTCCTGTGTCAGCCAGGTCTTGTAAGCGCCCTTCAGTTCTTCCCGAACGGCCTTTCTGGCGGCGATCTTTTCCTTGTCGGAGCGTTCCCGCTTGAGCGGATCCACTTCCTGACCGGCTGCCGGCTGCGACTGTGATGCCGTGTTGGCCGCTTGAGGGGCTGAAAACCCCGCAGCGGGAAGGAATGCCAGGCCGCAACCCAGTGCGGCGAAGAGTACTTTATGACCGTTAACCATCATTTGCCTTGAAAACTCCTGCGATCCCTTATTCTACGGGTCCTGAAAGGGCTGGGCAAGACTCGCCAGGGAGTTGGCTCTTCTCTTGGACGCGCCGGGCTCCCCAAGGTAATCACCCAACTCGTCGATTATCGGCAAATACCACTGGAAGAGATCGGGTTGAGACCACGCGCGGTCCTCGACCGTCCTAATATCCAGTGAGCGCAAACCTAGGTCAATCCACCATCAAACCCTAGCGCGGAAGAATCTTTTGCTTCCTTCGGGAACCAGCCAGCCGACAATTGCGTAAACTGAATTCGGAGACACCGGAGCACGCACGCTTATGAAAAAGATACTTCTGATCGTTCTCGCCGTACTTGTGGCCTCTGGGCTCGTGGCCTTCATGGTCATCAAGCAGCAGTCCGGCTATACCAAGGTTCTGACCGCCAAAATCGTGCGCCAGGATCTGGCAACGATCGTGAGCGGCACCGGTCAGATCAAGCCGACCACCTATGTGAATGTGGGCGCCAATGTGATGGGCCGCGTCACCCGCTTCTATGTCAAGGAAGGCGACATGGTCAAGAAGGGTGAAACCCTGGCCCAGATCGAAAACGTGCAGCAGGCCGCCAATGTCGCCGGGCAGGAAGCAGCCATCTCCGCCGCCAAGACCGACATTTCGTCTTATATTGCCGCGGAGAAAACCGCCGAGGCCAACGTGGAGTTCCACAAGGCCGACCTGGAGCAGAAGCGCTTGGACTGGGAGCGCGCGCAAGGCCTCTATAAAGAAGGCATTTTGGCAAAGCAGGACTATGACGGCAAGAAGGCCGCCTTCGACACAGACTTAGCCTCGCTCGGCCAGGCTGTGGCCAGTTTGAATCAGGCCAAAGCCCAGACCGATTCGGCCCGCGGCCACCTTGGAACCCAGGTAGCGACCCTGCGCGCCAACCAGGACATGCTCAACAAGACCATCGCGGTGGCCCCGTTTGACGGAATCGTCACCAACATGCCCGTAAAAGAAGGCGAAACCGTCGTAACCGGCATCCAGAACACAGCCGGTTCGACATTGATGACGCTGGCCGATATGAGCGTAATCACCGCCGAGGTCAAAGTCGACGAGACCGATATCGTCAACATCAAGAACGGTCAACCCGCCGAGATCACCGTGGACGCTCTGCCCGGCAGAACCTTCAAGGGCCATGTGACCCTGGTTGGCGATCAGGCCCTGCTTCGCTCTACAGGCGTCGCCACCTCGCAATCCACGACCGGCACCGAAGAGGCGAAGGATTTCAAGGTCATCGTCACCCTGGACGAGACATCGAGCGATCTCCGCCCCGGCCTGTCGACCACCGCCAAGATCACCACCGCCCACAAGCCCAACGTGCTTTCGCTCCCCATTCAGGCGCTGACCATGCGCGGACCGGAAGCCGACAGCAAAGGCAAAGTGGAGGCTGCTACAACTCCGGCAGCGTCTGCTAGCAAGGCCCCACAGGAACAAGGTGTCTATGTTGTCCAGAAGGACGCGACCGGCAAATTGCGTTCCAAGTTTGTAGTCGTCAAAACCGGCATCACCGGAGCCACCGACATTGAGGTTCTCAGCGGCCTGACCGAAAATCAGGAGATCGTCATCGGGCCGTTCAAGACACTCCGGGCCTTGAAGAACAATGCTCTGTTGAAGAAAGATACCGCTGTAGCCGTTCCTGGAGCCGCGGGCGGAAATTCGTAAGGCACTGAATCCCGAAGAGGAAGCCCATCCCTCCACGATGGGCTTCCCTTCTCTCTCCGGAAAACCTCCAGGAACGAGCCTGCCAGCAAACCTCTCGGGCAGGCAGTACCAGTAGGCAACATCAGCAGACAGCAGCAGGCAAAGGAAGATTCTGATGGAACAGACCACCACCCGCACCGTCGAGTTGACCAACCCGACTGCCCGGCCAACCGGCAACGTGATCGAAGTCAACAACCTTTGGCGCACCTATGACATGGGATCCGAACAGCAGGTCCATGCGCTGCGCGGTATCACGTTGAACATCAAGCACAATGAGTATGTGGCGATCATGGGTCCTTCGGGCTCGGGAAAATCCACCTTGATGAACCTGATTGGCTGCCTGGATACGCCCTCGCAGGGAACCTACCGGCTCAATGGCCAGTTGGTCAGCGAGTTGGACGACGACCAGTTGGCGCGCATCCGCAATAAAGAGATCGGCTTCGTCTTCCAGACCTTCAACCTGCTGGCCCGGGCAACTTCCCTGCACAATGTGGAGCTCCCGCTCATCTATAACGGCACTCCGTCGGCAGCGCGCATCGAGCGCGCCAAGGAATCATTGGCAAATGTCGGCTTGGAGTCGCGCATGAACCATAAACCTAACGAGCTGTCGGGCGGTCAGAGGCAGCGCGTGGCCATCGCTCGTGCCCTGGTCAACCGGCCCTCGATTATCCTCGCCGACGAGCCCACGGGCAACCTGGATTCCAAGACAGGCGTTGAAATCATGGCTCTTTTCGACACACTGCACGCCGGCGGCAACACTATCGTACTAGTCACCCATGAGCCGGATATTGCCGATTATGCACACCGGGTAGTGCATATCCGCGACGGCCAGATCTTCTCCGATGAGCCCTCGAAGCGCTTCCGCTAATCTGCTGATTCAAATCAGGTAAGCCATTTTTAAAAAGACAGATCCTGCAAATAATTGGAACCGGCGAGAGACCCACTCTCACCGGTTCCAATTTTTTGCAGAAGGGTTCATGTTTTTAGGAGTGACGCCGATAAGGACATTGTTGGCCTGATTTAAAACAATTCTGGGCCACGGAGGCGAGGTACGTTGAGACCAATGCAAAGTACATCTCATTACCAGCCCCAGCCCTCCCTTTCCGGCCTGTCGCTTGTCGACGTCGAATCGCAGCAAGCCAACCAGGTGGTTGGTGTCAGCGCGGCATGGCGCAAGTTGCTCATGCAGGCTGAAATGGCTGCGCCACATGTGCAGGTGGCCGCAATTGAGGGAGAACACGGGACTGGCAAACAAACACTGGCTCGTTACCTCTTCAGTCGTTCCCATCTGGCCGGCACCACCTTTTCTCGTCGCGACGCCAGAGAGTGGCTCGTGACCGATGCAGATCCGGCAACCCTTACCGGGTTCACCTATCTGGATCGTGTAGATCTGCTGGCGCCCCCTGGGCAGGGATTGCTGTTGAACGTTCTCAAGGCACTACAGGATCGTCCACCGGGCCGCGCTGTCGTACTTGCTTCCGCTCAAACCTCGTTGCGCCTCATGGCGAGTCAAGGGCTACTCATGCCCGATCTGGCCTTCCGGCTCACCGCTGTTCGCTTTGCCATTTCACCGCTCCGTCAGCGCCGCGAAGATATTTCGGTTCTGGCCCAGTCGCTTCTCGACCGCATCTGCACCCGCTATCAACATCGTCCGGTGGTTTTGGGCCCCGGGGCACTTGCCCGGCTGCTGCAGCACAATTGGCCGGGAAACATTCGTGAACTGGCGAGTGTTCTCGAGACCGGTCTGCTCGAAGCCAGCAATGGCGTCATCCGTCCTGACGATTTAGCTCTGCCTTCTGCCGTCGATCCACCGGTAGACGTGCAGCCAGCCATGCGCGCCGACAATCTCGCGCTCGATTCGGTCATTGAGCACCATGTGCAGTATGTGCTCGATCTTAACCGCGGCAACAAACTGCGGGCCGCGCGTCAGCTTGGCATCAGCCGCTCGACGCTCTACCGCATCCTGGGAAATGAAGTCCCTCTAGCAACCTAGGGAAACGAACCAGACGGTCTCTTTACCCCTTTTACCGATTTCAAACCAGCTCCCGCGGAGATCTTCTCCACGGGAGCTTTTCTTGCGAACCAGGGGAATCGCACCTCAAGATGCGGAACAATGATGCCGTTATACGTGGTCTAAGCTTCCATGAAGCGCAAGACGCGGACACGACCCCAGCAACAGCGACTATGTGTCGGGTTTCTATCGTCGTTCGGCCCTGTCTAAAACCCCATCTTTCTCAAGCCATGCCCTTTCAAGACATAATCGTCCCGAGTCTTGAAGCGCGATTGCCCCGCCCGTCCCCCCCAGGGCAATCGGATGAGTCCAACTGGTCGACCTGCACGGCTACAAGTTCGGCAGCGCCGAAGGCGCAAGGTTGGTTAGCCCCGCGCTTCAGCGCGGGGAACTTGCCAACCAATGCCGGTCAGTCCTGTAGGGACGCCGCAAAACGACGATTCGGCCATCAAGAGGAAGCTCATGCACTTGCCCTGCTCGCCGCCCGCACGCCGGTTCGCACCCCTCCGCCCGCAATCGCGATGTACGATGGGCTGGTGGATGAATATGCCTCTGGGAGAACGAAAAGGATGGGGATCAATCGAACTCGGGTCTGGAAACAGTTCACCTATGCGGCCTTTCTGGCCGCATCGATCAACGCACCCTTTGCCGGCATGGCCCAGCTCGCCTTTCCTGGGACCGCAACCGCACCGGCCAAGCCGAATCCCCTGACCGACGCCACCGTCAAACCCGGCAAAATGCTGCTCTATGACTTGGAGGCACGCTTTGCCAAGGACGTTTTGGAGCGCGGCGGCGCTGCCTTTGCCGACTGGTTCGCCGAAGACGGCGTGGCCCTCGGAAATGGGGCCGAACCCAAGGTGGGTCGAGTCGCCATCGCCAAGTCCGCAAACTGGTCGCCCAAGGATTACCAGCTGATCTGGACACCAACCGACGCGGTGATGGGCCCATCAGGGGACATGGGCTATACCTGGGGACACTTCGAGGGCCACAGCAAAGACGCCAACGGCAACCCCGTCGTCACCAACGGCCGTTACATGACCATCTGGCGCAAGCAGCCCGACGGCCAATGGAGAGTCGTCCTCGACGCCGGAGCCAACGAACCCGCCAATTCCGGAGACTGCTGCAAGCTACCCTAGGTCCCGCAGGCGCAGACGCTTCGCGTAGCCCGCGCAAGGAAAAAGCTCGAAATTTGGAATCATGGAGTTGCAGACAGGCAGCCGCATCTCAGGCAAGCCGGAATGAGCTCAACCTGGACGCCTTGCGATCGAAGGTCAGGGTCGAGGAACATCCCGCCCACAGGCCCAAGGCGCCAATCAATGCATCATCGAAAGAGCTCTCGCCAGTCTTCAGGGCGATCATCGCCTGGAAGACCTCTTGTTCGTTCTGAACGGTGAGGGTGTCGGCGGCGAGAATGCCTTCGATTGCTTTCGCAATTTCAATATCGGACTGCCTGTAAACACTCCCCAGAACCCAGACAGTCTCGACGACGGTCACCAGGCTGATAAATCCCGGAGCTTGGCGATGCAGTTGCTTTTCGATGATTTGGGTGGCCTGCGCTGACTGCACCGGATCGTCTTGTGCCAGATACCGCACCAGAATATTCGTGTCGAGCCCAATCATGCCCGCTTCCGGTATCTCTTCACCGATTCGGATTCAATGGCGGCATCCATCTCCTCGAGGGAGACCGGTTGCTCCGGGCCGCCAGACACGATGCCTTTGAGGGAAGAAGTTGGGATTCTAGGCAGCAGAACTACGGTCCCGTCCGGATGCAGGAAGAATTTGACTCGATCCTTAGGCCGGAGGTTGAGAAGGTCCCGGACCGTTTTAGGGATTGTGATCTGGCCCTTGCTGCTGAGTGCTGATTCCATGGTCGGGCCTCCAATTCTTTACATTCTAGCAAAAGTAATACCGAATCTTCGGCGAAGATCTATCCTCGCAACCCTTTCAGTACCTTAGCGGTCGTAATCACCTGCCCGACGTGCCGCTGCGTATGGTCGGCGACGTGAACCAGCGCCCCTCCGATGCTCGTCGGCAGCTGCTTGCGCCCAACTCCTCGCGGGATATCCAAATCCGTCATTGAAAGCCCGCGAACACGGTCTGCCGCCGCACGCAGGGCACCCTCCACCTCGGTCAGCAGCGCGGGCAAAGGCTCTGCTTCAGGATGCAGGGGCTGGTTCTGCTCCGCCTTGAGCAAGGCCAACTGGTCGACTGAGAGCTGTCCGCCCTCGGCATAGGTGAGCAGGCGATCGGTCGAGCGCGCAAGATGTTTCAAGTGAAAGGCGATGGACGGCAAGCCGAGCGGTCGCGCGTGTACCTCCGCATCGGAAAGGCCATTCGTCCACGCATTCAAATCTTCCAGGGCCAAATCGAGCGCATGAAGAACCGCGCGGCCCACCGCCGGAACTTCAGCGTGGGTGCCGCGCAGCCAGGGTTCTACCGAAGAGGGATGGCTCACAGGGAAGCCTCTTTCACCAAAACCTCCGAATGTCGCCAACAGTCAGCAGCTAGCCCGCGCTTTTGACCCGGACTACCGTGATCTTGGCGAAGCCCTCGTCAAACGCCGGCGGTTTCAGCTTTTCCGCCATCTTGCGCATCACCTCTTCGCTGACCGAGCGTTCGCGCTGACTGTTCCGTTCCAGGCAAACTTCCAGAGGCACATCGAAGAAGACGCCCTGCACTTCGTACCCAAAGCTCTGGGCCATCTTGATCCATTGGCGGCGTTCATGGATGGAGAGATTGGTCGCGTCCACGTAGTTCCAGGGCATGCGGGCAATCAGTCTGGCTCGCAACAGCGAGCGCAGGGTGCTGAACACCAGCCCCTGATAGCGCTGTTCTTCCACGTCGTCGAACAGGATATTGCGCAGCAAGTCGCTGGAAAGCGGCGTAACCCCGCGGCGGCGGAACCAGGTCGTCTTTCCGGAACCAGGAAGGCCAATGGCCAGAACAACATACCCCTTTGGCGCCAGTGCCGACTTTCCGGCGGCGTCGGCCTTGGCTGGCGGCGCGGTGGGAATCTCCGGCTGCGTCTCCAGTTCCAGACGCCCGGTGCCGGAAGGTTCCACCCATTCCGTGCGGGGGGGACGCGAGGCGCGCGCGGGACGCTGTTCGGCTGGAGCGGAGGGCTCAGCAGCGTGGGTTCCCTGGCCAGTATGGTGCTCGGTTGGGCGCGGCGATGCGGGCCGTTGCGGCTGTTCAGTGCGCCGTTGCGGGTTGTGCTTTGGCTCCGTCGGCTTTCGTGCCTCCTGCCCGCCTGTGCCCTGGCGGCCTTCCGGCACTCGCGACTCCTGTTGTCGACGCACCGGTTCGGCCGCGCGCTGTGCGAGAATCTCGTCCGGATAAAGCGGCACAAGCGGCGCCGGTTGATTGGTGGGGACTTCCTGACCGATCTTTCCGGTCGATTCCGAGGTATTGGGTGCGCGTTTCGAGCGTCTTCTCATGCAACCTTCAGGGCGTGCGTAGTGTGCGCGGGCTGCCAGGGTTTCAGAGCCCATCCGAATCTCTTGCCGGTCACCGCTCGATGAGGCTCGCGGGAACTTGAATGCAGGGGCTTCGAGAGGCAATTACACTGGGTCCGCTATAACCGGATACCATACTTATACGAGGTGCGGCAAATGGTGTGCACCCCGTCACATACGATCCTATATCGGAACCTGCAAACTATTGGTGCGGGAATCTCTGTTCGGTCACAGCAGGAATCCGAATAGGAATCTGTATAGGATTTCTTTCCTGCAGACGACAGTGATACGATCATGAGTTTGGTGGAACCGCTTGCTGGGGCCCCTTCGACTACCGAAGATGCCCTCAGCCACAGAAAACCACACGCTCAAACCACAGCCTCACCGAAACAAGGAGAAGAGACACATGGCAGTAAAGGTTGGTATCAATGGCTTCGGCCGCATTGGCCGCAACGTTCTTCGCGCCGCTCTTGGCAATCCTGAGATTGAATTCGTAGCCGTCAACGACTTGACCAGCCCCGCCACCCTGGCGCACCTGCTCAAGTATGACTCGATCCTCGGCAACCTGAAGAACGAGATCAGCTCCGGCGAAGATTTCATCTCGGTCGATGGCAAGAAGATCAAGGTCTTCTCCGAGCGTGATCCCGCCAAGCTGGATTGGGCTTCGGTCGGCGCGCAGATCGTTGTCGAGTCCACCGGCTTCTTCACCGATGCCACCAAGGCCAAGGCTCACCTCGGAACCACAGTCAAGAAGGTCATCATCTCCGCTCCGGCCTCCAACGAGGACGTCACCCTGGTTCTCGGCGTCAACGACAAGACCTATGACCCGGCCAAGCACAACATCATCTCCAACGCCAGCTGCACCACCAATTGCCTGGCTCCGGTCGTCAAGGTCATCCTGGAAACAACCGGCCTCGTCAGCGGCATCATGACCACCATCCACTCCTACACCAACGATCAGGTCATCCTCGACACGCCGCACAAGGACCTGCGTCGCGCCCGCGCCGCTGCCCTCTCCATGATCCCCAGCTCCACCGGCGCAGCCAAGGCCCTCAAGCTGGTCATCCCCGAGACCTCGGGCAAGCTGGACGGCTTCGCCATCCGCGTCCCCACACCCAACGTCTCCATCGTCGATCTGACCTACATCGCCGAGAAGCCGACCACTGCCGAAGCGCTCAACGCCGCTTTCAAGGCTGCCTCTGAGGGCGAGTTGAAGGGTATCCTCGGCTACGACACCAACCTGCTGGTCAGCTCGGACTTCAAGGGCAACCCGCTCTCCTCGATCGTTGACGCTCCGTTGACCAAGGTTGTTGGCAACAGCGTCAAGGTTCTCAGCTGGTACGACAACGAATGGGGCTATTCCAACCGCGTTGTCGACTTGATCGGCTTCCTGGTCAAGAAGGGCCTGTAAACCAGGTGTCAGGGATCAGGGTTCAGGATTCAGTCGATTTGTCCTGAACCCTGAACCCTGACTAACCTTTGACCCCTGACCCCTGACCTCTGATCCCTGATCCGTCATGCGAAAAAACATCAGCGGTACCTCTCCGTACGAGCCCATCATCGGCTTCTCCCGCGCGGTCCGCGTGGGGAACGTGGTCCATCTCTCCGGAACCGGTCCGGTTGGCGCCGAGACTCTGGACGCCGCAGGCCAAACCCGCCGCATCTTCGAAATCGCCGCCATGGCCCTGCAAGAAGCTGGCGCCAGCCTTGAAAACGTCGTCCGCACCCGCATCTATCTGGCCCACGTCGAAGATTGGGAAGCCGTCGGACGTGTTCATGGCGAATTCTTCTCCGTCATCCGACCTGCCGCGACGATGATTGTGGCCGCCCTGCTGAATCCGGCTTGGCGCGCTGAAATTGAGATGGAAGCCGTGATCCCAGACTCCGAGTAAACATTCAACCCGGCGTCAGCTGATCCCTGACCCCTGACCTCTGAACCCTGTTTTCAAGGAAGACACCATGCCCAAGCTCTCTATTCGCGACATCGAACTGGCCAACAAGCGGGTCTTTATCCGCGTCGACTTCAATGTGCCGCTCACCGAAGATGGCTCGGCCATCACCGACGACACCCGCATCGTGGCCACTCTGCCCACCATCCAGTACGCCCTGCAGCACAAGGCCAAGGTCATTCTCGCTTCGCACCTCGGACGCCCCAAGGGCAAGGTCAATCCCAAATACTCGCTCCGCCCCGTCGTCGACCGCCTGCGCGAACTGCTCGACAAGGCCATGGGCGCGAAGGTCAACGTTGCCTTTTCACCCGACTGTGTAGGCGATGTAGCCACCGAAATGTCCCGCCAGCTTGAGTCCGGCCAGGTGCTGCTGCTTGAGAATCTCCGCTTTCACGCCGAAGAAGAAACCAACGACGCGGCCTTCTCCAAGTCCCTGGCCGCGCTGGCCGATGTCTACGTCAACGACGCTTTCGGTAGCGCCCACCGCGCCCACGCCTCCACCGAAGGCATCACCCACTTCCTGAAGCCCGCCGTAGCCGGCCTGCTGATGGAAAAGGAAATTACCTACCTCGGCAAGGCTCTGGAAGCTCCGGAAAAGCCCTTCGTGGCCATCATCGGCGGCTCCAAGATCAGTGGCAAGATCGACGTCATCGACAACCTGCTCGACAAGGTCGACACCCTGGTCATCGTCGGCGGCATGGCGTACACCTTCCAGCGCGCACTGGGCGTCACCACCGGCCGCTCTTTGGTCGAGGAAGACAAGATCGACATGGCCAAGGCCGCTCTGGACAAGGCGAAGAAGCTCGGAGTCGAACTACTGCTCCCCGTCGACAACATCCTCGCCGACAGCTTCGCGCCCGAAGCCAACACCAAGGAATGGGACACCTCCGTCAACTTCCCCGCCGATTGGCAGGGTCTGGACATCGGTCCCAAGTCCGTTGCCGCGATTGAGAAGATTGTTGCCTCGGCCAAGACCATCGTCTGGAACGGTCCGGCAGGCGTCTTCGAATTTCCGAAATTTGCCGTGGGAACCAACGCCATTGCTCGCGCGGTTGCGGCCAACACCGGCGCTATCTCCATCATCGGCGGCGGCGACTCGGTGAGCGCCATCAACCAGGCCGGTGTAGCCGACAAGATCACCCACATCTCCACCGGCGGCGGCGCCAGCCTCGAGTTCCTCGAAGGCAAAAAACTCCCCGGCGTGGAAGCCCTGACCAACAAATAACCACTTGCAGTGGGCAGCCGCTTCGCGTGGTCCGCGCCAGTAAAAAGGCGCGGAGTTGAGTTGGTTGCCAACTGAGAATTGAACAGCTTCGGTTGTGAACTGAAATAGAAAGCGCATCCGGCCTGAACCTTGGGCCGGATGCGCTTTTTTTGGGCAGGATGCCGGGTGCCCCACCCTTTCGCCTTCTTTTGGCGAAAGGGTGGGAAGCCACGAATCTCAATGAAACAAATCCACGCGGTCAGAGACCAAGAGACTTTTCAATCGACAATACGACTAACTCCGAGATGGTTTATCTTTCCTGCATCGGTACATCAGCCGGACTTCGCTTCCCATTTCACAACCGCGCACGCCCCGTGCTATGATTCCGGCCATAGACAAACGAATGTCTTTTGGAGCGAAACAATGGACCGCACACGCAGGAAATTCTTGAAGGCAGCTTCCGTTGCTGCCGCATCCGTGGCAGTTTCAAGCAGGATTCCCGGCTGGGCCGCCGTCGGTTCACCGGCAAAAGTTTGGGTCAGCAACGGAGAACGTAGACATCAGGAATTGGCGCCTCTTGCGTGGACGGAATCCGCATCGTCCCCCGAGACCGTCACCCTCCATCCTGACTCGACCAAACAGGAAATCCTGGGCTTTGGCGCCGCCATGACCGACGCCTCCTGCTACCTGCTCGGCCAACAGACGGAATCCGCGCGTCAAGAACTCCTTCACGATTTCTTTGCACCCACCGAGATGGCGTTCAATGTCTGCCGCACCTGCATCGGCGCAAGCGATTACTCGCTCAATGCCTACACCTTCGACGAGAGCGACACGCCCGATCCGGAGCTGAAGAAGTTCTCCATCGACCACGACAAGGCCTACATCTTGCCCGCCCTGCGCGACGCTCGCAAAATGAATCCGGAGCTGTTTCTCTTCTCCTCTCCATGGAGCCCGCCAGGATGGATGAAGTCTTCCGGCACCATGCTGGGTGGCGCAATGCGCAAGCACAGCTATGAGCCCTACGCGCAGTATTTCCGCAAGTTCCTCGACGGATATCAGGCCGAAGGCGTGGCCATCGATGCGGTCACCGTGCAGAATGAAACCGACGCCGATCAGGATGGCCGGATGCCCGCTTGCCTGTGGGGTCAGGAGTACGAGATCGAGTTTGTGAAGAGCCACCTTGGGCCAGTGCTGAAGAAGGCAGGCTTCAAGACCAAGATCTGGGTGCTCGACCACAACTACAACCTCTGGGGCCGCGCCGTGGACGAACTGAGCGATCCCGCTGCGTACGAATACATTGACGGCATTGCCTGGCACGGTTATGCCGGCGAGCCGACAGCAATGACCCGCGTCCACGACGCCTTCCCGCAGAAGAATGCCTATTGGACCGAGGGCGGTCCGGACGTTACCGCTCCCGACTATCAGACCGATTACACAAAATGGGCAGAGACCTTCAACGGGGTCCTGAACAATTGGGCGCGCTCGATCACCGCATGGAATCTGGTGTTAGACGAAAAAGGCAATCCCAACATCGGCCCCTTCCCCTGTGGCGGGGTGGCGACCATCGACAACGCCACGCGCAAAGTCACACGCAGCGGGCAGTACTGGGCCTTTGCGCATTTCTCCAAGCACCTCAAGCGCGGCGCCAAAGTCATCCAGACAAGCAGCGCGGCAAAGGCCGATGGCCCGATTTCGCATCTCGCCGCCCGCAACCCAGACGGCAGTTCTGTGGTGGTGCTGACCAACAGCGGCCCGGAGAAAAAGGTGCGAGTAGTTGTTGGTTCCAAGGCACTCGAAGTCAATCTGCCCACAAACTCGGTGCACACGCTGCAATGGGCTTGAAGTGAAAAGGTCCAAGGAGCCCACAAGGCAGTGCTCCAACTCCATCGGAGATGAAGTGTCGAATCTTGACGCCCTCCTGAAGCTGGAGTACTGTCGAGTGCAAGCAAGCGACGAGGATATCCATGACCGGGATTCACTATGGAATGGATGAGGATGGTCGCAAGGTTGCCGTCCAAATCGATCTTCGGGAGCACGCCGAACTCTGGGAAGAGATCGAAGACGTGCTCGTCTCGGAATCTCGCCGCGAAGATGAGTCCATTGCGCTCGACCAGATAAAAGCCAAGCTGATCCTAAGCGGCAAGTTGCGTGCCTGACTATCGGATTGCATTCAAACTCAGCGCCGAGAAAGAGCTTCTCCAACTCGCAGATGATCTGGTTGCGCGAATCTTCCCATGATCGAGGCGTTAGCCCAAATCCCTTGACCACCTGGATCAAAGGAACTCCGAGGCAGCATGAATCTTTGGCGTATCCGCATCGGCGACTATCGGGTCGTCTATTCCGTGAATGACGATGAAAAAGAGATCCATGTGCCCCGCATCGCGCACCGGCGTGATGCCTATAAGTAAATATCCTCCGGCAAAGCGGGAGGCTTTAAGAATGTTGGCCCCTCAAAAGGGCCTAGTCGACCTTCGTGCCAAGGGAAGCTCTTTGCCAGCGCCAGCGTTGGCACCCGCGCCGTAGGCGCAGTGTTTGCTAGCCCCGCGTTTCAACGCGGGGTGAGCGAAACCAACGATTTGTCCGGAGTCCCGTAAGGGACGGTGCCCGTGCTCCGCGTCTCTCCAAGAATTCTGCGCGAAGAACGTAAAAACTCAAACCGGGAACGACTTCGGTAAACGTCAAACTTCTGCTGCCACCGCAGCAAAGCCGGAGGTTCTTCCTTCGGTAAGAGGACTCATACAGGCAGGGCAATCGCATGAAGATCCTGACGGAGTGCTTTAGGCGTTTTGAAAGGGCACGACTTTAGTCGTGCCGCAAATGAGCCGGAAAGCTCAGGGCCTTAGCCGCCGAGGGAAGGTTTTTGGCGGTTTCAAACCTTCCCTCGGCGGCTAAAGCCGATGTGTTTGGGGCTTCGCGATCGACACGGCTGAAGCCGTGCCCTTTCAAAACCCTTCTCCACCTGGTTCACGGCCTTCATGCGATTGCCCTGCTCATACAGGTTACGCAAGCAGCGTCTTTGAGCGATTCCCGCCGCCCCGCCTGCAACTTCCCTTCCCTGCCATCCGTATCGGTACTATTGGTCTTGCGTCAAAAAGAGAGCACCGAAGCCCAGGAGGCTGGCAATTGATTGAAATCCGGGATGCCAAAAAGTGGATTCAAAACGGAGCGCGCCGCGTCGACATTCTGAAGGGAATCTCGCTCACCATCCCCGCCGGGCAGTTTATCGCCATCGTTGGCGCCAGCGGCAGCGGGAAAAGCACTCTTCTCGGTCTGCTGGCCGGTCTCGACACCCCTAGTTCCGGAGAGATCTGGCTTGACGGCGTTCCCATTCACAACCTTGGCGAAGCCGAACTGGCAACCGTGCGCGGCAGCAAGATCGGCTTCGTCTTCCAGTCCTATCAGTTGATTGCCACCCTCACTGCGTTGGAGAATGTGCTGCTCCCCTATGAGCTGAATCTGCCCGGCAGCGGATTGAAACAGGCTCGCGAGTTGCTTGCTGCAGTGGGCCTGACCGACCGCATGGACCACTACCCGATCCAGCTCTCCGGCGGCGAACAGCAGCGTGTGGCTCTGGCGCGCGCGTTCATCGTAGCGCCGCCCATCGTGATGGCCGACGAACCCACCGGCAACCTCGACTCCAGCAACGGCAAGCTGGTGCTTGACCTGCTTTTGCAGCGCAACCAGAAGGCGGGAACGACGCTGGTTTTGGTGACCCACGACCCCGAGGTGGCCAGCCGTGCCGACCGCAAGATCGTCTTGAAAGACGGGCAGATTGTGGAAGATACACTTCCCTTCACCGCATTGGCGGACGTGGCAACGGAGCAGGAAATCCATGGCTAAGCGCGCCCTGAGTTGGAAGCGAGCTGCGGCCATCGGCTGGCGCGATCTGAAAGCTGCGCCGGGGAAGTTCGGCTTCGTGATTCTGTCGGTTGCCGTTGGAGTCGCGGCGCTGGTGGGGGTTCGAGGCTTCAGCGACAGCTTCCGACAAACGCTCACGGTGGAAGCGCGCTCGCTCATGGCCGGCGACTTAAGCGCACGCATCTTTCGCCAAACAACGCCACAAGAAGACAAGAAGATCGCCGCGTTGGGTCCGTCGGGAACGCGAACCACCTGGGTGATTGAAACCATCTCCATGGCCTCTGCCCCCCCCGATCCCGTGCCGCTGCTGGTGACCCTCAAGGCCGTGGATCCTGCGGAATATCCGTACTACGGCAAAGCCGAGTTGGAGCCGGAGATGAGCCTCGCCCAGGCTCTCGACGGCGATTCGGCGGTGGTAGCCGAGGAATTTCTGATTCGTCTCAATGCCAAGGTGGGCCAAACCCTGCGCCTCGGCGGCAGAACCTTTCGCATTGCGGCGGTACTCCGCCAGGAACCCGACCGCATGAGCGCCGGTGCGGGCATGGGACCGCGAGTAATGATTTCGCAAGCGGCACTGGCGCGCACCGGGCTGATTGCCCCAGGCAGTCGCGCCAGCCAGCGCTTATTGATGAAGATTCCCGCACAGGCCGACCCGGTAGCCCTGCGCAAGGCCATGGAGTCCGCTCTACCGGATGCGCAGGTCATCGATTATCGGGAAGGCAATCCAGCGTTGACCCAGGGGCTGGACAACGCCACCGCGATCCTAAGTCTCATCTGCCTGGTCGCGATGGTGCTGGGAGCGATTGGCGTGGCCATGGCCATGCACGCCCACCTGGAGCAGCGCATGGACATGCTGGCCATTCTGAAGGCGCTGGGCGCGGGCTCGGGAGACTTGCTGCGCATCTTCCTTTTGCAAACGCTGGGGCTGGGGCTGGCCGGAGGACTGCTCGGCGTAGCCGCGGGCGTGGGCGTCATGGAGGCATTGCCGGCGGTCTTTGGCCAACTGCTGCCGGTTCATGCGCACCTGCTGTTTCCCTGGCAATCGGTTGCGGCTGGCTTGGGAACCGGCCTTCTGACGACCCTGCTGTTCTGCCTTCCGCCCCTTCTGGATGTACGGACGATCAGGCCGGTCCTGGTACTGCGGAGACTCGTAGAGCCCGGGCCGGAAGGCCTTCGCGGCTGGTTCGCCAGCTGGTGGACGCGACGGCTGCAGTTGGGCATTGCTGGGCTGGTCGTCGCAGCGCTGGGCGGCATCGCCTGGGCGCTGTCGAATTCGGCCAAGATCGGCGGCGCTTTCGCCTTGATTTCGACCATCGCCCTGGTGGTGCTTCTGATCACCGCAGCGATTACCCTGTGGTTCCTGCATTTCCTGTTAAATCGCGTACGCCTGCACTTGCCCTCTTTCCTCCGTCACGGGTTGTCGAATCTCTACCGTCCGGGGAACCAGTCGGCAGCGGTGATGGCCGCGCTGGGAACCGGCGTGATGCTGATCCTGGCGGTTTTTCTGATGCAGGCGACGCTATTGCGTGATTTGCGCGAGACGGCTTCTCCCAAGCTCCCCAATATCTTTCTCATCGATGTGACCACCGACGAGGTAGCCGGTATCCGCAGCTTCTTTCAGCATCAGCCGGGGGTCAATCAGGCCAAAGGGCAGGCGCTGGACCTGATGGGCATTGTGCGCGGACGCGTCGTTTCCCTCAATGGCCAGACCTTGGATCAACTTGACGCAAACAAGGAGAAGGAGCGTCACTTCCCGCGCCGCATGTTGGAGAATGCCGAAATGACCGGGGCCGATGCGTTGCCCGAAGGCGACAAGCTGGCGCAGGGCAAGTGGTGGACCGACGGGGCAAGCGCGGAGATGGCGGTCGGCGAAGGGATCGCGCAGCGGCTGCATCTGGGGGTTGGTTCCGCAGTGCAGATCGAGATTGGCGGCACCGTCCGCAATCTCAAGGTCGCGGCAATCTACAAAGCAGACGGCCAGCACCTGGGTGCGCGCGTCACATTTGTCTTGCCTTCCGGTCAACTCAAGGACGAGCAAGCCACCTGGTACGGTGGCGCGCATGTCGATCCCAAACAAGTGGCAAGCCTGGAGCGGGCGTTGTTCGCTGCCTATCCGACGGTGACGGTGATCAACCTCGCCGACATGCTGGAGCGGATTGCGACCGTGGTGAACGAGATCACGTTTGTGGTGCGCTTCCTGGCGGGCTTTTCGATCTTCGCGGGGCTGATGATTCTGGCCTCCAGCATTGCCAGCACGCGCTTCCGCCGCATGCGCGAGGCGGTGGTCCTGAAGACGCTAGGCGCAACCAGAATGCGCATCGTACGCACCTTCAGCGTGGAGTTCAGCGTTCTGGGATTGTTGGCCGGATCGGTAGGAGTGATCTTTGCCAACGTACTGACGCAAGTCTTGCTGAAACGCCTGGAGGTCCACTTCCAGATCGAGTGGATTGCCACGTTGGTGGCACTGGTAGGAACCGCCGTATTGGCCACCGTAACCGGCTGGATCGCGAGCTACAGGATTCTGGGCCTTCGCCCTCTCGAAGTGCTGCGCGAAGAATGAAGGACACGGGTCAGGGATCAGGGTTCAGTGTTTTGGGTTCAGGAGAGCAGGGACCAGCATCCAATGACTGATCCCTGACCCCTGACCCCTGATCCCTGTCTCTACACTCCGATAATGTCGCACAGCTCCTTGACCGCCGCAGCGCTCTGTTTCAACGCGGCGTGTTCCTCCGGAGTCAGCTTGATCTCGACAATCTCTTCCAGGCCGGCAGCGCCAAGTTTGCACGGCACGCCGATGTAGTAGCCGTTGATCCCGAATTCGCCCTGAAGGAACGCCGCACAAGGAAGAATCTTCTTCTTGTCCTTGAGAATCGCCTCCACCATTTCGACCGCCGCAGCCGACGGAGCATAAAAGGCGCTGCCGGTCTTCAGGTGCTTCACGATCTCCGCTCCGCCGTCGCGGGTGCGCTGCACAATGGCGTCGATGCGTTCTTTTGAAAGCAACTCCCGAATCGGAATTCCGGCCACCGTCGTGTGATCCACCAGCGGGACCATGGTGTCGCCGTGTCCGCCCAGAACCATGCAGCTCATGTTGTTCACGCTCACGTTCAACTCGGCGGCGATGAAGCTCTTGAAGCGTCCCGAGTCGAGGATGCCCGCCATGCCCAGTACCCGCTCGCGGTTGAAGCCCGATTTGCGATAGGCGGTCTGCACCATCGCGTCAAGCGGGTTCGAGACGATAATCAGAATCGACTCCGGCGAATAGGTCACCACCTTCGTGGTCACGTCCGACATGATCTTGAAGTTGGTCTGCAACAGGTCGTCGCGGCTCATGCCCGGCTTGCGGGGAATGCCAGCCGTGATTACCACAATGTCACTATTGGCCGTGTCGGCGTAATCGTTGGTGCCAAGGATCTTCACGTCGGACCGTTCGATCGGCAGAGCCTGTTGAAGGTCCAACGCCTTGCCCTGCGGAACGCCTTCCACCACGTCGAGCAACACCACATCCGCCAATTCCTTGGCCACAATCCAGTGTGCCGCTGTGGCGCCCACGTTACCGGCGCCAATAATGCTAACTTTCTTGCGCATTTCTTTCCTCCAGGGGATTTGGTTCGAGGGAACAGGGGTCAGGGATCAGGGTTCAGAATTGAGCTTTGGACAACCAAAGCCATGCGGCGATTCACCGCATCCACTGATCCCTGACACCTGAACCCTGTTCCCTGCCGTTAAAGATTTCCGATGATCCGGGTAGCGAACTCGCTGGTGCCCACCTTCGTGGCTCCGGCAGTTTGCCGCTCAAAATCGTAGGTGACAAACTTCTGCAGGATGGTCTTTTCCATGGCCACTTCGATCATCTTGGCCGCTTCTTTCCATCCGATGTATTCGAGCAGCATCACTCCGGAGAGAATCACCGATCCAGGATTGATCATGTCCTTGTCGGCATACTTGGGGGCGGTTCCGTGGGTGGCCTCGAAGACAGCATAGCCGTCGCCGATGTTGGCGCCGGGAGCAATACCCAGCCCTCCGACCTGCGCCGCAGCCGCATCCGAGATGTAGTCGCCGTTGAGGTTGGTGGTGGCCAGAACGTCATAGTCCTCAGGACGAATGATGATCTGCTGAAAGATGGAGTCGGCAATGCGGTCGTTGATCAGCACCTTGGACTTCCAGGCTCCCTTGCCATGGCTTGCGCCGATGGCCGCGAGCACCGCCTTAATCTCGGCAAAGACGCCGTTCTGGAAGGCCTGATTGGCCATTTCCAAACCCGGCTCAATCAATGCGGCATTCTCTTCGACCGTGATCGCGGGGTTGGCTTCGACGTTGCCCAGAATCCAGCTTTCGCGCTCCGTGACCACCTTGTCACGGAATTCCTCCACCGCGACTTCGTAACCCCATTCCCGGAAGGCGCCTTCGGTGAACTTCTGGATGTTCCCCTTGTGCACGATGGTGACGTTCTTCAAACCGTTGTCCAACGCGTATTCAATCGCCCGGCGCACCAACCGCTTGGAACCCGTGATCGAGATCGGCTTGATGCCCACACCGGAGTCGAGGCGAATCTTCTTTTTCGTCTTGCCCAGCAGGTCGTCGTTCAAGAAGGCGATCAGCCGCGCCGCATCTTCGCTGCCCTGCTTGAACTCCACGCCCGCGTAGACGTCTTCGGTGTTCTCGCGGAAGATCACGATGTTGACCCGTTCAGGATGCTTCACCGGGCTGGGAACGCCCTGGTAATACTTGACCGGCCGAACGCAGGTATAGAGATCCAGAATCTGGCGCAGCGCCACGTTGAGCGAGCGGATTCCGCCACCCACGGGGGTGGTGAGGGGCCCCTTGATGGAAACGCGCAGATCGCGCGCCGCGCTGACGGAGTCGTCGGGAAGCCAGGTGCCGAACTCACGAAAGGCCTTCTCGCCCGCGAAGATTTCAAACCACTCAATGGAACGTTGGCCACCGTAAGCCTTCTCGACAGCCGCGTCAAAGACCCGTTGCGAGGCCTTCCAGATGTCGCGTCCCGTGCCGTCTCCCTCAATGTAGGGGATGATGGGATGCGCGGGCACCTGAATTTGCCCGTTTACGTAGTCAATGGCCTGGCCGCCCTGCGGCAGTCCCCGTCCGTTGTAAGTGCTCTGCATCGTGTCTGGAATCTCCTCTTTCCCACAAGGTTAGAGCATGAGGCTACCATTCAGGATTCAGGGGTTGCAATGGGGCGGTCCCGATCCTCAAAGTGTGCGGAAATCTTCCTTGACATCATGATGCCTTAAAGACGAACATCATGATGTGCGAACCACCCTCACCATCGACGACGATCTGGCCATCCTGGTAGAAGAAGAGACCCGGCGATCCGGGGATTCCTTCAAGGGAACCATCAACCGGTTGCTGCGCCTCGGTCTGATTTATGACAAGGGACACACGGAACGGAAGCCCTTTGTCGTTGAGCCTCTTTTTTCTGGAGTGCGAGCCGGGCAGAACTATGACAACATCGAGAGCCTCCTCGAGGAGTTGGACGGTCCAGGCCACCGATGATCGTGCTCGATGTGAATTTGCTGATCTACGCCAGCGACAGAAGGGCAACCCAACATGATGCGGCGAGGCTTTGGTTGCAAGCAACGTTCGCCGGCGAGGAACTGATTGGCCTGCCATGGCAGACGATTCACGGCTTCCTGCGTATCTCCACCGACAAGCGAATCTCCGGCGACCAGGTGTCGATGCAGGGCGCGCTGTCTCTGGTTCAGCAGTGGATGGATCTGCCGAATGTACGCGTCCTCTCTCCCGGCGAGCGCCACTGGGCGATCCTGCAAAGGGTGCTCCTAGAAGGCCAGGTCAGGGGTCCGTTGACGACCGACGCGCAACTGGCAGCCCTGACCATTGAATACGGAGGAGTGCTCTGCTCCACCGACCGCGACTTTGCCCGATTCCCCGGACTCCGCCGGGTCAATCCGCTCATCGAGGCCTGAACATCAGGTCGCTGAACTCCCAATTGACTTCGGTCGTGATCAATTGGAAGCGAATTGCCTTTCGTCTCTTCTGGTGCCGCTAGAAATGCGTTAGACTCAAGCGATACTTTTTCAAGACCGACCTCGGCGAGATACGGAGGGCACATAGAAATTGAGCAAGACAATGGTCCCCAAGAAGCTGTTTTTCACCAAAGGTGTGGGCAAGCACAAGGAGCGGTTGACCTCCTTTGAGCTGGCGCTACGCGATGCCGGAATCGCTTCCCAGAATCTGGTGCGCGTCTCCTCCATCTTCCCGCCGCAGTGCAAAATCATCTCTCGCAAAGACGGGGTGGCGCTGCTCAGCCCCGGCGAAATTGTCTTCGCCGTCATCGCGGAGAATGCGACCCGCGAACCGCACCGCCTGATCGTTGCCAGCATTGGTGTGGCTATTCCCGCCGACAAGAACACCTACGGCTACCTGAGCGAACACCACAGCTTCGGCCAAAAGGAAGAGCAGGCGGGTGATTACGCCGAGGAGTTGGCCGCTGAGATGCTGGCCACCACCCTGGATGTCGAATTTGATCCCGATACCAGCTGGGATGAGAAGAAGGAGATCTATCGCATCTCCAACAAAATCGTCCGCACCAGCAACATCACCCAATCCGCCGTGGGCGACAAAAACGGGCTCTGGACAACCACGATTGCGGCCGCTGTGCTTATTCTCGACGGAGACTGACTCTTCGTGTTCCTGCTGTCCTTTCCGAAGCCTCTTCTATCAACAAGGTGTCATCCTGAGCGTAGTTTGGAGCGCATTTTGCTCCAAACGGAGTCGAAGGACCCGCATTTTCTCTTTCGGACGCATGCAAGATTTCCATAAGCGCCACACCGGTTCCAATCAAGGCCTATCCTGCAATCCGGGGTCGGCCTTGTTATCGTAAGGGCAGGCATATTCAAGCCGGTTTTGGGAGGCTCGCAGGGGCGAAATGGCAAATTCAAGAAAATACAATGTCGGTCTGGTGCAGATGCGGATGGGACCCGATCCCGAGGCGAACCTCGACGCGGCCATCGCGCACATCCGCCAGGCCGCGCGGCTCGACGCGAATATCGTCTGCCTGCCAGAGCTGTTTCAGGCCCAGTACTTCTGCCAGCGCGAAGACATCCGCCTCTTTGATTTGGCGGAGCCGATCCCCGGACCCACAACCGCGCGTCTGGCCGAAGTCGCCCGCGAAGAGCGTGTGGCCATCGTCGCGTCCCTCTTCGAGCGCCGTGCGGCAGGGCTTTATCACAACACCGCCGTCACCCTCAACGCCGATGGCGAAATGATCAGCGTCTATCGCAAAATGCACATTCCCGACGACCCGCTCTATTACGAGAAGTTTTATTTCACTCCCGGTGATCTGGGATTCCAGGCCGTCGACACCTCGTTTGGCCGCATCGGCACGCTGGTCTGCTGGGATCAGTGGTACCCGGAAGGCGCGCGCCTGACCGCCCTCATGGGCGCCGAAGTATTGTTCTATCCCACCGCCATCGGCTGGCATCCGGCGGAAAAAGATCAGTATGGCGCGGCCCAATATGACGCGTGGCAGACCATCCAGCGCGCCCACGCCATCGCCAACGGCGTCTACGTGGCCGGAGTGAACCGCGTCGGCAAGGAACACGGAGACGTTCGCGGCGACCGCGCCGAGGGTCCGGGACTGGAGTTCTGGGGCGGCAGCTTCCTGGCCGATCCCTTCGGCCGCATCATCGCCAAGGCCTCGCACGATTGCGAAGAAGTGCTGATGGGCGAGATCGACCTGAACCTGATGGAAGACACTCGCCGCAACTGGCCCTTCCTACGTGATCGCCGTATCGATGCTTACGCGCCCATCACCAAGCGCTACCTCGACCAACCCTCGACTTCAGAGGATCGCAAGTGAACTTCGCTGACTACCCCCACTGTGTCTCATTTTGAGCGGTGATTTTAGATTTGTCATCCTGAGCGGAGCGCAGCGAAGTCGAAGGACCTGCAGCTAGATCGCAGCGACGTCAAAAGCCCGCCCCGAGCGAAGCCGAAGGGGACCTGCGGTTAAAGCGCGGCGGGATCGAAGGGGACCTGCGGTAATCAAGCCGCCAACTGATGAAACGCACGAATAGAGATTCTCGATGAACCCAGAAACGCCGCGTCAACTGAACTACCGCATGCCCGCCGAATGGGACCTCCACGAGGCCACCTGGCTGGCCTGGCCGCACAATCCCGAGGACTGGCCCGGCAAGTTCCAGACCATCCCCTGGGTCTATGCGGAAATCGTGCGCCTGCTCTCCGCGCAGGAGACCGTGAACATCCTGGTCGACGACGGCAACGCGGAACAGCGCGCCTTGGGTATCCTGCATCGGGCCGGGGCCAATCTCGCCCACGTGCGTTTTCACCGCTGGCCCACCGACCGCGTCTGGACACGCGATTCCGGTCCCATTTTTGTGCGCGACATCGCGGGCCAAGTCGGCCTCACCAACTGGCATTTCAACGCCTGGGCCAAATACGACGACTGGAAACTGGACGACCAGATTCCCGCCCGCGTAACCGAACTGCTTGGCGTGCCTTCCTGGTCCCCCACTATCGAACTCGAAAACGGTGCGAAGCGCCACCGGATCGTCCTCGAAGGCGGATCGATTGACACCAATGGCGCGGGCATCCTGCTCACCACCGAAGAATGTCTTCTCAGCGAAGTGCAGCAGCGCAATCCGGACTTGAGCCGCGAGCAGTTGGAGCAGGTGTTTAGCGACTATCTGGGCATAGATCAGGTGGTCTGGCTGGGCTGCGGCGTCGCCGGCGACGATACCCACGGACATGTCGACGACATCACCCGCTTTGTCGGCGAGACCACCATTGTCACCGCCGTCGAATCCAACACCAGCGACCCCAATCACGCGCCCCTGGCCGAAAACCTGCACAGGTTGAAAGCAACGCGAACACTCCACGGCAAGCAGTTTGATCTAGTGGAGCTACCCTTGCCGCGTCCCGTCGTTTTTCGAGGACAGAGGCTGCCCGCGAGTTATGCCAATTTCTATATCGCCAATGGGTTGGTGCTGGTTCCCACCTTCAACGATCCCCATGACCGCATAGCCTTAAACATCCTCTCCGAGGTATTTCCCGGTCGCGAAGTGATCGGCATTCACGCCGTCGATCTGGTGTGGGGCCTGGGCACTCTGCATTGCATGACACAACAGCAACCGGCGGCAACCAACGCGGTTTCGGGGTAGAATGCTTGCATCGGGGGAACTTAGATGAGTTTGGAAGCAAAGGAAGCGAATTATAAGGCGATCAGGTACTTCCTCGACATGATGCCTGGACTCGCCGACTCGAAGGACGTTCGATTGGAGGAAATCGAATTCGATAAAGAGGGGCACTCCTGGCTGGTTACCTATAGCTATCCCGACCCTCAGGAATCCCCCTACTTTGGCGGATTAACTCCGTTTGGTGTTCGCCGCCTCGCCAAGGTAATCAAGGTCGACTCGGAGGACGGGTCGTTCGTCGCGCTGAAGCAGTTCGTGGCATGACCAGCAACACCAGAGCTCTCATTGCAGCCTTTTCCGGATGGCCAGTGATCCTCGACTCCAATCTACTCCTGCTTCATTGGTGCGCTTCCTTGGATATTGCGTTGCTAAAAACATTCAAACGACTGCAAACATTTCAAGCAAACGACGTGGTCATTCTGGGAGAAGTTCTTGCAATCCTGGGAGCGGCGAAAACGACTCCACATGTTTTGACCGAAGTCTCCAATCTCGCCAATGCTCTTCCCTCATGGAAAAAACTGATTTGGTCGGATCATATGGCCGGACAGATTACGCTGGTGGAAGAGTATTGGGAGCCCGCCGCACAGATTCTTGAGGATCGCTCCATGGGCGTCTTCGGTCTTACAGACGCCGCGTTAGGACGGTTGGCGCAAACGCATGTGATTCTGAGTGCCGATTGGCCTCTTTGCAACCAACTGACCGCGCGCGGTTTAGCCTCCATCAACTTCCATTCTCTGCGGCAGGGTATTCTGTCGCAATGAGGCCCTTTTCCATTCTTTCCATGACCGATATCGACTTCATGCAAGCCGCCCTCCACGAAGCCCGCCTCGCCGGCGAAGCAGGCGAAGTGCCCATTGGCGTAATCATCGTCCGCGACGGAGAAATCATCGCCCGCGGCCAGAATCGCGTCCTGCGCGACCTGGACCCCTCAGCCCATGCCGAAGTCGTGGCCTTGCGCGCGGCGGCCAAGGCAGTCGCCAATTACCGCTTGAACGGCTGCACGCTCTACGTCACGCTGGAACCCTGCTCCATGTGCGCCGGAGCCATGGTCCACGCCCGGATTGCCCGCCTCGTCTTTGCCACCGCCGACCCCAAGGCAGGTGCCTGCGGTACCGTGCTGAACGTGCTCAACCATCCGCAGCTCAATCACCAAATGCAGATGGAGCAGGGTCTGCTCGCGGGCGAAGCAGGAGAACTATTGCGCAGCTTCTTTCGCGAGCGGCGTCTCAATCCTTCGTCAGCGCCCGAATCCGTTCTGCTTCCTCCGGCCATCTAGCGGCCAGATCTTCATAGGGAGCGGAGCGGTAGTCCGCAAAATCAAAGCCGGGGGTAACGGTTCAGCCCAGCAGCGCCAGCTTGCCCTCGCCGATCAAGCGCGTGCCCTGCCAGACGCCGGCAGGAACATGCACTTGCACCCGTTGCCCGGCGGCTAGATCCGGTCCAAGTGTCAAAAGCGCGGAGCGCCCGTCGGGAAAAAGCTGCAGCATCTCCACCGGATCGCCCAGATAGAAATGAAACATCTCGTCCGAGGCCAGCACATGCATCTCGCTGAAGGTCCCCGCCTCCAGCAGGTAATAAATGGCGGTGCTCATGGCTCGGTCGCCGCGTGGCATACCCACGCTGTGGGCCGAGGTAAAGGTGCGCCGGTACGAACCGCCCTCAACGGGGTGTGGTTCCAGATTCAGGAATTGCTTGATCTCTTGTGGGGTCATCGTCACTGATCCTAGCAGTTGGGGAACGATACAATGAAGCCATGAACGTCAAGATCTACTCCACTTCCTGGTGCCGGGATTGCCGCCTGACCAAGTCCTTTCTGGACACCCATGGCATTGCCTACACCGAAATCGATGTGGACTCCGACAAGGCTGCCGAAAATGAACTTCTGCGCCAGGTTGGGAAGCGGGCCGTCCCCCAGCTGGTAATTGACGGCACATGGTTCCAGCCCTATACGCCGTGCAAAGGGCTCTTGTACGACCAGTTGCACGAGCGCCTGGGCATTCCAAAGCCCTAACCACCCACCTGCGGTGGGGCGTGCTGCCTTCGGCGTGGCTCTACCCGGCTTCGCACTGCGGTTATAGACCGCAGACGTTGCAGGGAGCCGGAGGTTTCACCCCCCGGAAACAGCGCGGATTCGAAGCGCCTTCACAGGCTGCGGAAAAACTCTGTTCTTCCATTACTTTTGAAAGGGCATTGCTTTACAGGCTGCGGAAAACTCGACTTTGCCCTCAGTTTTGAAGGGGCATGGCTTTACATGCTGCGGAAAAACTCTATTTTGCCGTTACTTTTGAAGGGGCATGGCTTTAGCCATGCCGATAAGGTCAGTCAAATCAACGTTGGCTTTAGCCACTGAGGGACGTATTTCAGGATTTCTGGCGAAATGCAGCATTTTCCCTCGCCTCTTCAGGCCCGGAAGAGGGCGATCCGCAGCAAATACAACTGGAAGACTGGCTCGACCAATACACTGAACTAAAGGAGTTCACCTGTGATCGAACGCTATACACGCCCGGCGATGGGCAAGATCTGGACCGAAGAGAACAAATACCGCTGCTGGCTGCTGGTCGAGTCTGCGGCCAGTAACGTATTGGCCGAAGATGGGGTGATCCCCGTCGCCGCAGCCGAAGCCATCGCCACCAAGGCAAGCTTCTCCGTCGCTCGCATCCAGGAGATCGAGGCCGAAGTGAAGCACGATGTGATTGCCTTCACGACAGCCGTTGCGGAAACCCTCAAGGCGCAGGGTCTGGACGCGGAGTCCCGCTGGCTACACTACGGACTTACTTCCAATGACATTGTCGACACCGCCCAGGCTCTGCAAGTGAAAGAAGCATCGGGCCAGATCCGAGCAGGACTGGTGGCTTTCCTTGAGGTTCTCAAGCGTCGGGCCGTCGAATTCAAGCACACGCCCACCATTGGCCGCACCCATGGAATCCACGCCGAGCCGACGACCTTCGGCCTCAAGATCCTCAACTGGTACTCAGAAATGCAGCGCAACCTGGTCCGGTTCGATGCCGCCGCCGAAGACATGCGCGTGGGCAAGCTTTCCGGAGCCGTCGGCACCTTTGGACATTTGAAGCCCGAGCACGAAGAACGCATTTGCGCGCAACTGGGATTGAAGCCCGCCGCTGTCGCGACGCAAGTCATCCAGCGCGACCGCCATGCCGCATACATCAGCACACTGGCCCTGATCGGCAGCACCCTCGACAAGATCGCCGTCGAAGTTCGTCACCTGCAGCGCACCGAAGTGCGCGAGGCGCAGGAGTACTTCAGCGAAAAGCAGAAGGGCTCCTCGGCCATGCCGCACAAGAAGAACCCCATCACCAGCGAGCAGATCAGCGGCCTGGCCCGCATCATGCGCAGCAACGCGCAGGCGGCCTTCGAGAACATCGCCCTGTGGCATGAGCGCGACATCTCCCACTCCTCCGTCGAGCGCATCATCTTCCCGGATTCCACCATCCTGGCCGATTATCTTCTCGCCAAGACTGCCAACCTGATCGAACGCCTGTTGGTCTATCCCGAGCGCATGAAGAAGAACCTCGAGTCCACCGGCGGCCTCATCTTCAGCGGCCAATTGTTGCTCGATCTCTCCGAAGCCGGCATGATGCGCGAAGACGCCTATCGCCTCGTGCAGTCCCACGCCATGCGCAGTTGGAAGGAAGACCTGGTCTTCCGCGACGAAGTAGCCAAAGACGCCTCAATCACCGCGCTACTCACGCCCGACAAGCTCGAAAAGACCTTCGACTACACCCGCCAGTTGGGTAATGTTGATGCGATCTTTGCGCGGGTTTTGGGCTAGGTACCCCGTCCCTACGGGACTCCGTTGGATCGTTCCTTGCAAGCCCGCCCAGCGCTGAAGCGCTGGGCTAACAAGCCTTGCCCCTACGGCGCGCTCGCTCTGACCCGTCGTTAAAGCAGGGCTAGCCAATTTCGCGCCTTCGGTGCGGGGGCTTTTCTCTTGCGCATCCGGCTCTGTTTTCAAACCTGAGAGATGTTGGGGCTTCCAGGCTTTCCGCGCACGACACCACAACTGCTACCCTCCGCGGGCCGAATCCCGCGCCGTAGGCGCAATGTATGTTAGCCCCGCGTTTCAACGCGGGGTGGGCGATTGTTGTATATTGTGAGTCCCGTAGGGACGGGGCAAGATGCCTCACACGTACGCGAGCATTTTCATCCATTGTGTCTTCAGCACCAAGGAGCGCCGCCCGCTCATCCCTGCTGACCGCACCGCTGAACTCTATGCCTATTTGGGTGTTATCGCGCGGGGCGAAGGCTTCTCGCTGATCGCCGCGGGTGGAACGACCAATCACCTTCATCTGTTACTTGAATTGCCGCCACCTTGTACCCTTGCCCGTGCCATTCAGAAGCTCAAGGGAAGCTCATCCCGCTGGATGGGCGATGGCTTTTCCTGGCAGCAAGGATATGGAGCATTCAGCGTCAGTCCTTCGCAGCTTGAGGTCGTAAAGGGATATATCAAAAACCAGGAAGAGCATCACCGCAAGCGCGATTTTGAGCAGGAATTTGTCACGCTGTTACGCAGTTGCGGAATCGAATTCGACGAACGTTACATCTTCGGTTAAATGGTTGAGGCCACGTCCCTACCGGACTCCGTTGCATCGTGGGTTGCAATCGACCCCGCGCTAAAACGCAGGGCTATTAACCTCTGCGCCTACGGCGCGGTCCGTGCAGTCTCTTCTCCATTTGTTGGAAACATGAGTCGGCAAATCTCGGTACCATTCAATTCCCCTAACTTTGACAATCCCGCACCCATGCTGGGTATCCGCGCCGTAGGCGCAAGGTTTGTTAGCCCCGCGTTTCAACGCGGGGTGAGGCGTTGTTATAGACTGGGAGTCCCGTAGGGACGGAGCATTCCATGAATCTTACCGTTGCACTCACCGGCGCCTCCGGAGCCGTTTTATGCCAGGAACTCCTGCTGGCCCTCGAAGCCGATGAGCGCGTCGCCCGCGTGCACTTTGTGGCGTCGGAAAACTCTCTGCGTGTCTTGGCTGAGGAACTGGGCCTTTCCGGACGCACCGACCTGCTTGAAAAGCTTCTCGACGGGGAGCCCAGCAAGACCGTGCAGCACGTCAACACCGATATCGGCGCGGCAATCGCCAGCGGCAGTTATCCCTCGAACGGCATGATCGTCCTTCCCTGCTCCATGGGCACGCTGGCGACCGTTGCCAACGGCTTGGCGAACACCCTGATTGCCCGCGCCGCCGACGTGATGCTCAAGGAGCGTCGGCCACTGCTGCTCTGCGTCCGCGAGAGCCCCTTCAACCGCATTCATCTGCGCAACATGTCGCTAGCCGCAGAAGCCGGAGCGGTCATCTTCCCGGTGATTCCCACTTTCTATAATCATCCGGTTGACTCCACAGAGATGGCCCAGCAGTTCGTCAACCGCGTTCTTGCGCATCTGGGACTGCCGCAGCCTGGGGCATTTGTCTGGAAGGCCGAAGAGTAGAAGCCAAGAGAATTCGGTAGAGAATTCCATGCAGCGCGGAATCGCTTTTGCCCACTCCCTTCCCCGCCGCAAAAGCGATTCGATTTGACAGACCCCCCTCCGCAATTCGATACTTCCAACAATGTCGAACTCAGCGAAACTCGGAATTAAGGTCATGGCCATGTGTATGGCGCGCGGACCCGTCCGTTCGGTTCCTGAGAGGCAGATGCGCTAGGCGCACACGATCTCGCAACCAGCGGCCCGGGTCCTCACAGAGGATTCGGGCCGTTTTCCATGAACACCTTTTGCTGAAAATGGACATGGACAAGCCCTAAAATCTTCCCCCCGGGACATTTCACCCACGCGGGCCCCCCGCACTACAGCCCCAGAAGGAGCCCGAATGTCGGATACGAAGCAACATCTCGCCACTCAAGCCGTTCATGCCGGATACACCCCCGACCCCACAACCGGGGCGGTCGCCGTGCCCATCTATCAGACCTCCTCCTATCAGTTTCAGGACGCGGATCATGCCGGGCGGCTCTTCGCGCTCAAGGAGTTCGGCAATATCTATACCCGCATCATGAACCCCACCACCGATGTCTTTGAAAAGCGCGTCGCCGCTCTCGAAGGTGGAGTGGCAGGCCTGGCCACGGCCTCCGGCATGGCTGCCGAAACGCTGGCCATCACCACCCTGGCCTCGGCGGGTGACGAGATCGTTTCCACCACTTCGCTCTATGGCGGCACCTACACGCTTTTCTCGCACACGCTGCGCCGTTTGGGCATCACGGTACGCTTTGTCGACGCCGACGACTTTGCCGGCCTTCGCGCCGCCATCAACGACAAGACCCGCGCCGTCTACGCCGAGACGCTGGGCAATCCCAAGCTCGACGTGGTGGACATCGAGCAGCTTGCCGCCATCGCCCACGAGAAAGGCCTGCCGCTGATCATCGACAACACCGCCGCCTCCCCGGCGCTCGTCCGGCCCATCGAGTGGGGCGCGGACATCGTGATCAACTCCGCCACCAAGTATCTCGGCGGCCACGGAACCACCATCGGCGGCGTCATCGTTGACGCCAGCAAGTTCGACTGGGCAGCGTCGGGCCGCTTCAAGGACTTCACCTCGCCCGATCCTTCTTATCGCGGTCTGGTCTTCGCCGAAGCCTTCGGCCCGCTGGCCTTCATTCTCAAAGCGCGGGTGCAGGGTCTGCGCGACACCGGCGCAGCTCTTTCTCCCTTCAGCGCCTTCCAATTGCTGCAGGGCATCGAGACACTACACCTGCGTATGGAGCGCCACTCCGCCAATGCGTTGGCCGTCGCCAGGCATCTGGCCGCGCATCCCGGCGTGGACTGGGTCAACTATCCCGGCCTCGAATCCAGCCCCTTCCATGCCCGTGCCCAAAAATACCTCCCCACGGGACAGGGCGGCTTGATTACTTTCGGCATCAAGGGCGGCTTCGACGCCGGCAAGAAGTTCATCAACTCCCTCAACCTGTTCACCTTGCTGGCCAACATCGGCGATGCCAAGTCGCTGGTGATTCACCCCGCCTCCACCACCCACCAGCAACTTTCAGCCGAGGAGCTCGTCTCCGCTGGCGTTTCGCCGGATCTGGTGCGCCTCAGTGTAGGCATTGAAGATATCCGCGACATCCTCGCCGATCTGGATCAGGCCATCGAAGAAGCGAATGGGGTCAAGGCAGCCTGTCAAGCCGAAACCGCGGGTCTTGTTGCACAATGAAAGTCATGACCGAAGAGAGAATTGGAACAGAAGCCTCGCCGGCCCCCAAGCCGGCGAAGACTCCTGTTCCGATCCCCACCTATGAGGGCGACTTTGTGCTGGACGAGCCGTTGCCGCTGGAGTGCGGCCGCTCTCTGGCCAATCCGACCCTGCATTATGCGGTATATGGACGCCTCAACGCCAAGCGCGACAACGCCGTTCTCGTTTGTCATGCGCTCTCCGGCTCGGCCCTGGTGGGAGAGTGGTGGCCAGAGATCTTTGCCCCCGGCGCCGTACTCTCACTGCAGCGCGATTTCGTCATCTGCATCAATATGATCGGCTCCTGCTACGGCTCCACCGGTCCCGGAGCGGTCGATCCGGCGACAGGCGAACCCTACGGGCCGGATTTCCCTCTGGTCTCTGTCCGCGACAACGTCCGCGCCCAGGCTAAATTGTTGGATTCCTTGGGAGTCCGCAAGCTGCGCCTGGTTTTGGGCGGATCCATCGGCGGCATGCAAACCGTAGACTGGATCATCGAGTTTCCCAAGCGCGTGGAGCGCGCAGTGATCATCGGAGTAGCCCCGCTCTCTGCGATGGGCCTCGCGCTCAACCACTTGCAGCGGCAAGCCATCGTCCACGATCCCGAGTGGCTGGGCGGACGTTATCTGCCCCAGTGTCCTCCCCGTCGCGGTCTTTCGCTGGCCCGCCAGGTGGGCATGATGAGCTACAAATCAGCGGAATTGTTCGACGAGCGCTATGGGCGCAAGCCAAACCGCAACGGCGAAGACCCATGGCAGCAAGGCGATCCCAAAGGCGATCTGGGCAGCCGTTGTGGCCTCATCGGCGGACGCTTCGATATCGCAGGCTACCTCGACATCCAGGGAGAGCGCTTCATCGATCGTTTCGACGCCAATTCGTATCTGGCGATTCTGCGCACCATGGACACTTGGGACCCGTTGCGCGGCTATGCCTCGGCAACCGAGGCTTTTAGCCGCATCCGGGCCAAGCTGACCATCGTCGGCATCAGCTCCGATTGGCTCTTTCCTCCGGAGACGGTGCGCCAATTTGCCGCCTCGGTGGTGGCAGCCGGGGTGCAGGCCGAGTACCGGGAGATGATCAGCACCCATGGGCACGACGCATTTCTCGCCGAGCAAACCGAATTGGTCAGGCTAATCCAATAAGAACTTGCCCGTGAGTAAATATCCTCTGGCAAAGCCGGAGGCTTTACGAAGGTTGGCCCCTCAGATGGGCCTGGCCAACCTTCTTGCCATGGGAAGCTCATTGCCAACTTTCTTGCCAAGGGAAGCTCATTGCCAGCTTCTTGCCAAAGGAAGCTCATTGCCAGCGCCAGCTTTGGCACCCGCGCCGTAGGCGCAGTGTTCGCCAGCCCCGCGTTTCAACGCGGGGTGAGCGAAACCAACGATTTGTCCGGGGTCCCATAGGGACGGCACCCATGCTCCGCGTCTCTCGAAGAATTCTGCGAGAAGAAGGTAAAAACTCAAACGGGGAACGACTTCGGTAAACGTCAAACTTGTACTGCCACCTGGCAAAACCGGTGGTTCTCCCTTTGGTAATAGGGATCGCTCCTCCTGGCCGGCTGTCCAGCGGGTCTCCTGCCCCGCGCGTCGCTGCGGCGGAGCGAACCAGTCAAGACGGCCGTTCGGGATACCGGCGCAACTCGATGCCCAATTTACGAATAAGCTCCAGGAATCGGTTCCTGCCTTCGTCGAACCTCTGCCGCGCCGGCAATTTCTGCGCTGTCAGGAACAGTTTTGCGCTTCCCGGTGTCTAAGCTCTTATCACCTTCCAGGGACAGTCAAGTGGGAGCGCTTTCAGCAACGATTTACCCAGGCGGGAAGCGGCTCCTTCGGCTTCTTTGGCGTAGAAGTGGAACCAGCGTGTATTCTTGTTTACAACTCTCAGTCGTGCCCTGTTCCTGCGGCCTTTCGACGGATTCCTTGAATCCCCCGGAAGTGAGCTTGTCACAACCAGCAGGGCTTTCTATAATCCTTCCAATGCTGTAAGGGAAGCTGTGGTATCGTAAAACCCGTTGCCCGGGCATGCACCCGGCAAGCAACTGTTCAAAGGACCGAGGTTGCGTCTGCTGTGAGCAAATGCTTGAATATTGATCTCCATTTCGGTAATTCCCAGGAGCTTTGAATGAAGAAGATAGTCTTATCGTCCATGTTGGCGTTGACGAGCATCCTCGTTTTTTCGGCGCCCGTTTTGCGGGCACAGGATACGAATTCCACGATCACCATCAAGGATCCGGCCGAGTACAACGCCTATAACCTCTTCACAACCCAGACCGACCCCAAGGCCAAAGCCGCCGCCGGCGAGACCTTCCTCACCACCTATCCGCAGAGCGTGGTCAAGAAGGACGTTCTGGATGACCTGATGAATACCTACCAGGCTGTTCCCGACTTGGATAAGGCGCTCAGCGCCGCCAGCCGCATGTTGCAGTTGGATCCCAACAACATGCGCGCCGTCCTGCTTTCCGTCTACATCAAAAAACAGCAGTGTGGCAAAACACAGGATGTGCAGACCTGTGACGACTCCGCGGCGCTGGCCAAGAAGGGCCTGCTGATCGCCAAGCCCGCTACCGTCTCCGATGCCGACTGGAAGACCCAGACCGACGCCACCTATCCCATCTTCCACTCCGCCATCGCTTTTGATGATGCGATCTCGAAGAAGGACTTCAAGGCTGCGGTCGACGAGTACAAGGCTGAGTTGATGCTCTTTACTCCCGATGCCACCAAGTCCGGCCCCGGACTCATCGACACTTTGCAGCTCGCCGAATCCTATGCCAAGGAAACCCCGGCAGATGCTGTGAATGCCGTCTGGTTCTATGCTCGCGCATGGGATTTTGCCCCCGCCAGCTACAAGGGACCGATCGAAAAGAAACTTGACTACTGGTACAAGAAGTTCCACGGCTCCCTCGACGGTCTCGACGACATCAAGACCAAGGCCACGGCGACTGTTTTCCCTGAAGGCCTGGTGATCGCGCCTGCGAAAACGCCGGCAGAAAAGATCCACGACCTGCTCGCCAACACGTCTGACCTCAGCACCCTGGCCCTCGCCGACAAGGAAACCGTTCTGGCTCTCGGCGCCAAGGAAGATGCCGACAAGCTCTGGGCTCTGCTTCAAGGCAAGCAGACACCGGTTCCCGGAATCGTGATTGAAGCCACCGCTTCGGTCATCAAGGTGGCTGTAACTCAGGATGCCAAGGACGCTAAGATGGCCGACTTCGTTGTCAACCTGAAGGCGCCGCTCGCAGACAAGGACATCCCTGCCCCCGGCTTCGAATACAAGCTCCAGCCCGGCACGGAACTGGATGGCACCTATGACACCTACACGCAGGTTCCCGCCACCGCCACCACGGCGCAATCGGCTCAGATCGTGCTGAAGGATGCCTTCATCCAGGCCGAGAAGAAGAAGGCCGCACCAGCTCACAAGCCGGCAGCAGGTCACAAGGCCGCAGCCAAGTAAACACCACCCCCTATCCTGGGTTCACCGAGGGCAGCCAGCAATGGCTGCCCTTCTTGTTTTTCTGCAGTGGTTGATTTGACCTGTGGTGCAGGCCATCCTCACCGCGTCCTTTGTGATTCGGTAGGGAAGCACTCACACCACGATCTTCAACGGACCAAGCCGCAAAATCGCGAACTCGCTAACGTGCATTGCACGCGAAATCGCGAAGCATGCCAACCTGCCAAGTCTTGCACAAGCGTGCTCCATCGAGGCGCCCAACTGCACCTCGAAACGGCGTCAATGTGAGTACAGGCCATCCTCACCGCGTCCTATGCGATTCGGTTGGGAAGCACTCACACCACGATCTTCAACGGCACAAGCCGGAAAATCGCGAACTCGCCAACGTGCGGTGCACGCGAAATCGCGAAGCATGCCAACCTGCCAAGTCTTGCACAAGCATTTTCCATCGAGGCGCCCAGCTGCACCCCAAAACGGCATCGATACCACAGATTCCCTGCAAGCCTGCCGATCCAGCCCATGAATACAAACCCTGCGCGCCAGCCTATTCGCCCAGCATGATGCGCTGGATGCTGGTGGAGCGGCCGGTCATGGGATCGCAGTTGATCAGTGCCGCACACATCTTGGGATTGCCCTTGGCGGCCTCAAACTTGCCGGGCATGCCCGTCAGGAAGCGATGCAGCACCAATTCCTTCTCCACACCGATGACGCTGTCGTAGGGGCCGCTCATGCCCACATCGGTCTGGTAGGCGGTGCCTCCAGGCAATACCCGCTGGTCGGCGGTAGGGATATGCGTGTGCGTGCCCAGAACGGCCGTGACACGGCCATCCAGGTGCCAGCCCATGGCAACCTTCTCGCTAGTGGCTTCGGCATGGAAATCGACCACGATGACCCTGGCTTTGATCTTGGCAAGAATGTCGTTGACACAGTGGAAGGGATCGTTGGTCCCGTTCATGAAAACACGGCCCATCAAGTCCACAACCGCATAGTCGATGCCGCTCTCCGTGGTTCCCTCAAAAACGCCGTACCCCGGCAGATTGGGCAACAAATTCGCCGGCCGCAGCACGCGCCGAGGACGCCCCTGGCTGTCGGCAGGGGCCGAGTTCATATAGTCGATCAGTTCGCGCTTGTCCCACACGTGGTTGCCTGTAGTCAGCACATCCGCGCCCAGGTCGAAGAACTCCTCGGCAATCTGCGGAGTGACGCCAAAACCGCCCGCGGCGTTCTCAGCATTGATCACCACCAGATCGACGGCGTTTGCCTCGCGGATGTGCCCAATGTGCTCCTGGACGATCCTGCGTCCCGCACTGCCGAAAACGTCACCGACGAAAAGAATATTCAAACTGGGTCGAGCTCCTTTGAGAGGTGTCAGGGATCAGGTGTCAGAGTTCAGGAAAGCTCACTCAACTCTCAGTGGTTTTGAATGCGCCAATGCCTATGTCTTTGCTTCATTCTCGGACTCGAGAGGCGGTCGAACGCTTGATTTGAAAGACTCCTCGACTGCCCCATATACCGCGAAGTTCCTTCTGGCTTGAGTCAGACTCAGCAAGCCATTTGGCCCACCACGAACCCGATCCGCATCGTGGTCATCCTGGCCGTCATCTTCCCAAAAACAGACCGGGCACAGGCCAAAGCCGCCTCGCTCATCGAGCGTATGGAACGTGCAACACGGGCAAGCGTATTTCTTGTCCGCGACCGGTCGAACAACATTCACAAAGGTCATCAGCGCATCCCCAACTGAACAGACTACAGGGCGGGCTCTGACCCCTGATCCCTGACCCCTGATCCCTGTTCTCTGTTCCTCATCAACGGAAACAGAATCACGTCTCGGATCGAGCGAGACCCGGTCAGCAGCATCACCAGTCGATCAATCCCAATGCCTTCGCCACCCGTCGGCGGCAGCCCATAAGCCAGTGCACGCACATAATCCTCGTCCATCTGGTGAGCTTCGTCGTCGCCACCGGCTCGCTGGGCAAGCTGGTCTTCGAAGCGTTTCTGCTGCTCGACCGGGTCGTTCAGCTCACTAAAGGCATTGCCCAGCTCGAAGCCGCCGCAGAAGAACTCGAAACGCTCCACATGCGCCGGATCGTCGGGCTTGGCCTTGCTCAGCGGCGAAACCTCGACCGGGTAGTCATAGATGATGTGCGGCTGGAAGAGGAACGGCTCGACCACCGCCTCGAAGAGGTTATAGACCGACTTGCCGACCGGCGTACCCTTCATCGAATCAAAATAGACGCCCGTCACCGCGCCGTGAATGGTCTTAAGTTCCGCAATCCGCTCCGGGGTGAGCCGCGTGGTCTCGCCCATGGCCTTTTCCATCGAACTCATCGCCGCATGGAGCCGCGCCTGCAGCACCGATGCCGCCTCGAAGGCCGCGATGGCCGGCTTGGCGCCCGCTTCCTCGGGCCAGAACTCGCGAATGGCCTCGCGCATGGTCAGCCGCCGCCACTTGCCCAGATCGATGGTGTGCCCAGCGAATTCGATCATCGTGGTCCCATTCACTTCGCGGGCCACATACTCGATCAGATCCTCGGTCAGTTGCATCATGTCCAGGTAGTTGGCGTAAGCCTGATAGAACTCCAGCATGGTGAATTCGGGATTGTGCTGGGTGCTGACGCCTTCGTTGCGAAAGTTGCGGTTGATCTCGTAGACGCGATCCATACCGCCCACCACCAGCCGCTTCAGGTAAAGCTCCGGCGCGATGCGCAGGAACAGGTCCTGATCCAGCGCATTGTGGTGCGTCTTGAAGGGACGCGCCGCCGCTCCGCCGGCAATCTGCTGCATCATCGGCGTTTCCACTTCCAGATAGCCGCGCTCGTCAAAGAACTGGCGCAGCGCCTTCAGCGTCTTCGAGCGCTTCACAAACACCGCCCGCGCTTCCAGGTTGCTGAACAGGTCCACGTAGCGCTGGCGATAGCGCATCTCCACGTCCGCCAGCCCGTGAAACTTCTCCGGCAAGGCGAGCATGGCTTTGGCCAGAAAAGTCAGCCGCTCGACATGGATGGTCAATTCTCCGGTCCGCGTGCGGAAGAGATAGCCGACCACGCCAATATGGTCACCCAGATCCAGCAGCTTATAGAGCGCGAAGCCCTGTTCGCCGACCGCGTCGAGGCGGACATAGATCTGCAGCCGCTGCCCATCCTGCTGCAAGGTGGAGAAACCAGCCTTGCCTTGGGCGCGAATGGCCATGATGCGCCCGGCGATGGAAACCGTCGCCCGAGCCGCTTCCAACTCTTCGGCCGTCTTCTCTCCCCAGTGGTTGCGCACCTGCGGCACCGTGTGCGACGCCGGGTACTGGTTGGGGTAGGCCGCCTGGCCCAGCTTCTCAATCTCTTCCAACTTGCCTTTGCGCAAGTCAAAGAGACTGCGCTCAAATTCCGAATCAAACACGGGCATTCCTTTGTGGGTGGGCTGCATCCCGGTCAAAAATCATTCTGATCAACAGTCAGTATATCGCCCGCGCGCTTGATGACCGTCAGTTAGGTGACTCGATGCAAACCGATCAATTTACCGCAGTCTGCCACCTCGCGCCGTAGGCGCAATGTTTGTTAGCCCCGCGCTTCAGCGCTGGGAGGCGACACCAACAATTGCCCCGGAGTCCTGTAGGGACGGGGCACACGCCCTGTAGCCACCTTGCGCGAAACTCACCGGATCGCCGGCACTCCGGTTTCGTTCCCGACGTCCCTTTCCCATCGCAGTCCCCCAACTCGTTCACGAAGGGCGTTTATAGTTGAGACAGGCCTTCTTTCCGGGAATTACCGGAAAAGTCGAGGCCTCCGATACCGCTTCGGCATTTCGCTTCGCTACAGGTGCAAATCATGGAGACAAAAACCGTCAGCAGCACCCAGTCGGAGATGACAGAGATCATCCTGCCCAACGACACCAATACCCTGGGAAACCTGCTCGGCGGCCGCCTGATGCACTTTATCGACCTGACCGGCGCCATGGCCGCCTATCGCCATGCCCGCAGTCACATCGTCACGGCCGCCATGGATCACATCGACTTCATCCGCCCCGTCCACATCGGCGACCTTCTCATTCTGAAATCCAGCGTCAACCGCGCGTTCACCAGCTCCCTCGAAGTTGGCGTCAAAGTCTGGGTAGAGCATCCCCAGAACGGCACCCTGCTGCACGTGGCCAGCGCCTACCTGGTCTTCGTGTCCATCAGCAAAGAGGGTTCCCCCCTCAAGGTCCCCAAGGTCGTTCCCGAGACTCCCGACGAAGAGCGCCGCTATGCCGACGCCCAACGCCGCCGCGAACATCGCGAGGCCGAATCCAAACGGCGCAAACTGGAGAGCAGTGTCACCGCCGCTCTTGAGTCCGAATCAACCGTCCAGTAATCCAACCAAACGGATCGTAAACCGGGTTTCGCAAAGGAGCACCAACCTCAATGGCTCATTCTCACGCCATGCCAGCGCCTACGGCTTTGCCGGGCATCTCTAAAATTGTCGCCGTCGGTTCCGGAAAGGGCGGTGTCGGCAAGACCACCTGCGCGGTCAATCTGGCCATTGCACTCAGCCGTCTCGGTCAGAAAGTCGGCCTGCTCGATGCCGACATCTATGGCCCCAACGTCCCGCTGATGATGGGCTCGACCCAGCAACCCGCCGTCGGGCCGGGAAACATCATCATCCCCAACGAAACCCACGGCATCAAAACCATCTCCATCGGCTACATCTCCCCTGGTGACAAGCCTTTGGTCATGCGCGGCCCCATGCTCCACCAGATCATCCGCCAGTTCCTGCAGCAGGTCGACTGGGGCGAACTCGACTACCTCATCGTCGATCTGCCTCCCGGCACCGGCGACGTGGTTCTTTCGCTCGTGCAGACGGTTCCGCTGACCGGCGCGGTGGTGGTTTCGACCCCCAGCGATGTCAGCCTGCAGGACGCGCGCAAAGCCCTGGAGATGTTTGCCCAGGTCAACGTGGAAGTGCTGGGCATCGTCGAGAACATGAGCCACTTCACCTGCCCCCACTGCCAGCAGCAGATCGACATCTTCAGCAAGGGCGGAGCCGAGCGCACAGCGACCCAGTTCAACATCCCCTTCCTCGGATCCATCGAGCTGGTTCCCGCGATTCGCGAAGGCGGCGACCGTGGAATGCCTGTTGCCCTGGCTGGCCCCAAGAGCCCTCAGGCCGCCGAGTTCTACGCCATCGCCGAAAAGCTGATGCTCCGCGCCGAGACCGCCGCAGCGGCCGCCTCCGACGTCCTCGAGATCAGCTAGAGCCGTCACCACAGGACTGAAAGCGTCACCCACGCAGAATGGGTGCCCCAGGTCCCCATTTTGGGACCTGGGAAGGCACAAATCTGCCTCGGCCTGCTCACACTGGCATGAATTCGCGCCCAACCTGCTCGTTGAACATCCAGTTCACGCCACCGGGCCATTTGCCGAGCCCCCAAGCATTCTCTCGTCTCCGGATTCGCAGAGCCGGGGTCTCCAGCAAATGGGACTGCAGTGGTCAAGATATCGCGATCACCGCAACTCCATCCGTCTACCGCCCGACCTTCCGATCATTCAGATACATGTCCACGAGCTACAAGCAGAACCACCCTTAAGTAACTCTAATGAGGTACGGAAGTTCGCCGATAAATCCAGCAGAGGAGATCGCTCGCCCCAGAATGCCCTTCGGCGATCCGCATTTCACCTCAAAGGAGACTCCCTCCATGTCCCTCTCCATCGGCAGCAGCATGGCAAGCCTATACACGCAGCAGCTCTTGACTTCGCGCAGCAACCAAGCCTCGCCGGGGTCATCGTCCGCAAATATGCAGGACACCTATACGCCGAGCCTGGCTCCACAAAGCTCCACGGATACGCTCATTCATCAGATGAAGAGTGAGCTTCAGGTTCAAGTGGACACCGCAGTGACTGCCCAGCAAGATGCCACCATGTCGAGTGTGATGGCCATCTTCGGAATCTCAAACAGCTGAATCGACAGGAAGCGGAGTGCCCATCTCTCTCTTTTAGACCATTTTTGCTTTTGCTGAAGACTTCGGTGCCCCATCCATTCCGCGTTTTTCTGCGGAATGGGTGGGAAGCCCAGGAAATTCCGGTCTACACGATTTGCGAAAATGCTCTAGTCTCTCAATGACCCTGTTCTTCCCAAATCACCATGTTCCGGAAGATTCTCCAAGGTCCGTCGGACTCCCTGCGCAGAGCTGTGAAGTATCGCTCCACGCGACGGCCCGATGCGAATGGGTTCTCGGCCTGACCCATTCGTAACCGCCCCCCCTCCTGCACTAACAGTTGCTATGAACCTTACCGCCAATGTCCTTCTACCAGCACCCACTCGCCGTGGCGATGCACCCAGCGATGCGCCACCCAATGTGCGCCGGGGTGAGGGGGACGCTCCCACCGCCCGGGGGTCCAAACGTAGTGATCGCCATCCCAGCGGTGATAGCCGTCGATCCACACAAATCCTCTTTCAGGAGGCTCGCCGCGACGCTCCACCACGGGGGGCGGAGGTCCAATGCGAATGGACACCTGCGCGAACGTAGCCACAGGAGACAGACTCAGAGCAAGCAACAACGCAAGCGCAATTCTCTTCACCATGCAGAACTCCTTTCGGTTTGACTGTCGTCGGAATCATCACCGCGTTCAGTCCCGATGTTCTTAAGAACGCCGGACTGCGGGAAAAGTTGTCCAGAGATCTGTCCGCGGAGCGAAGGGTGCGTGCACTTCCAAACCGCGAACACTGTGGATGCAGCGAACAATCATTGCGCCCAGTTTCCTTCACACGATGCCAAGACGCGGTTGCAGGGCGAGAAGGCCACCCACTGTCTTTCCTTGTTTGTAAGGATCGCTGGACCATTTTTGCTTTTGCTATAGACCTTCGTGCCTGTAGACTTCGGTGCCCCATCCATTCCGCGTTTTTCTGCGGAATGGGTGGGAAGCCAATGAAATTCCGGTCTACACTCTTTGCGAAAATGCTCTAACTCATATATCCGAATCCATTCTGCAAATCTCGGTCGACCAGGCAAAGCCGCCCAGACGTAAAAACGCGCATCCCTCTCGCAGGGGACGCGCGTTCCGGTAATGGTCTCTCAGAGAGCCCGAAGCTTCTTAGCGCCCGAAGTGAGCGGCGTTCTTTTCCGCAAAGCTGGCCCACTTTTCCGGCAGATCGTCCAGCGCAAAGATGGCCGAAACCGGGCAGGCCGGTACGCACGCGCCGCAGTCGATGCACTCAACCGGGTCAATAAAGAGCTGATCGTTGGTACTGAAGCCGTCTTCGTCTTTTTTGGGGTGGATGCAATCGACAGGACAAGCGTCCACGCAGGCGGTGTCCTTGGTGCCGATACAGGGTTCAGCAATCACGTAGGCCATCTGAATTCTCCGGGGAAATAAAGTCTCGACGTGATAGTAGCACAGGAAGCCACGGACTGACTTCCTCCTTTCAAGTCTATCTTTCAATGCGGGATGCGGGACGATCGTCCCTATCCTGCCAGGGCATTTTTGCATTTACGGTAGACTTCGGTGCCCCATCCATTCCGCTTCTTTTTGCGGAATAGGTGGGAAGCCAATGAAATCCCGGTCCACACCATTTGCAAAATGCTCTAGACTCCCGGACCCGTCTTCCGTGCCGCCCGGTCGACCGCGTATTGGTGGGGCGTAGGGATGGGCGCCAGATCGCGCCCGGCAAACATCTCCTTGAAGAAGCCAAGCAATTCGTCCTGTATCCGCCCGTTGGAGGCCAGAATTTCACGGCTGTCGAGCTTCCAGGGCGCACCGTCAAAGGTCGTAATGCGCCCGCCCGCCTCTTCAACAAGAAGCAGTCCCGCAGCCGTATCCCAGGGGTTTAAATTGAACTCCCAGAAGGCTTCCATGCGTCCGGCAGCGATATACGCCAGATCGAGCGCCGCCGAACCGGCGCGGCGCACACCGTGGGAGCGCAACGTGAACTCCTGGTAGAAGTGGATGTTGGGGCTGTCGTGGCGTTTGCGGCTGGGAAAACCGGTGGCGATCAGCGACTCGGCCAGCACCGCCGTAGACGAAACCGACATCCGCCTCCCGTTGAGCCACGCGCCGCTTCCCCGCTCGGCCGTGAAAAGCTCGTCCAGAAGCGGATCGTAAATGACCCCGGCCACCAGCGTTCCGTCTTGCCCTTCCGGCAGTCCAACGGGACGCCGCTCCAATCCCAACGAGACGCAGAAATGCGGAAAGCCATGGGCAAAATTCGTGGTCCCGTCCAGCGGGTCCACATACCAGCGGAACTCCCCCGCGAGCCGATCCCGCGTGCCCTCTTCGCCATAAATCCCGTGCTCCGGGAATGCTGCACTCAGCCGTTCGCGGATCAGCTTTTCGGCGGTGCGGTCGGCCACCGTGACCAGATCCACTTCGCCCTTGTACTCGGTCTCGACGCCCCGGACAAAGAACTCTTTCAGTCGCGCACCCGCTTCGCGTGCGATGGCCGAAGCCTGAGGAACCCATTTCCCTTGCGGCATTACTTCCACTTCACTCAATCCATCACCCCGGTACAGATCCCTTTTCTGCGTTTGCCTTGGCGGCGCCCGCTGGCCGCGGAAGCCGCCTGCGCCCCACTTCGGAGATGGTGCTGATCTGGCTCTTGTAGATGAACAGATTCGGCTGCCCTTCGCGGGTCAACCGGACCATGGAGTTGTCGAAATATTCAATCCAGCCGCGCACCACTTCCCCGTCGCTCAGTTTAATGGACACGGGCACCTGGCGTTCGCTCAGGGAGCGCAAGTAGAGAGCTTCCTGACCGGTATCTCCAGGAGGAAGCGTCTTGGCACGATGTCGCAAAGACATGGGAGAGCTCATGCAGACATTCTAGATCGATCTTTGCGCGAATCCGAAGAATCTGCGCACCCATCTCATAGCGCAGCCAGAACGCGGGTCCGGGTCCGCTTCACATCCGGCGTCGAGCGCCGGCGGCGATGGACTTGATATCCGATCGAGATAAAATTATGAATGCGCAATCACGCAGAATAAAAACGAGCCCAGCCACGGAGCGGAATCCGACCAAATCGAACGGCGAAGAGCATCTCCGCAAGTAAATATCCTCCGGCAAATCCGGAGGCTTTACGAAGGTTGGCCCATCAAAGGGGCCTGGTCAACCTTCATGCCAAGGGAAGCTCATTGCCAGCGCCAGCTTTGGCACCCGCGCCGTAGGCGCAGTGTTTGCTAGCCCCGCGTTTCAACGCGGGGTGAGCGAAACCAACAATTTGTCCGGAGTCCCGTAGAGACGGCGCTCATGCTCTGCGTCTCTCGAAGAATTCTGCGAGAAGAAGGTAAAAACTCAAACCGGGATCGACTTCGGTAAACGTCAAACTTCTACTGCCACCGCGGCACAGCCGGGGGTTCTCCCTTTGGTAATAGGTAGCGCCAGCCTCCCGGCCTGCTGTCGTTCGATGCCCGGCCTCCCGATGGCTTCGAGGTATTCAGAGCTCCCGAAATCTCGTCGATTCGCAAAAAGGAAAGGCCAAGTGGAGCGCAACGGATCCTACGAAGGACTCAATGCGCCCGCGGGTGGGTCTTGTCGTAAACCGCATTCAACTGCGTGGTTGTCAGTTGCGTGTAGCGCTGGGTCGTGGAAAGGCGTTCGTGGCCCAATAGCTCCTGAATGGAGCGCAGGTCGGCCCCTTCTTCCAAAAGATGGGTACCGAATGCGTGGCGCAGTGTATGCGGGTGCACGTCGGCAGAAAGCCCACGCAAAATGGCGATCTTTTTCACAATGCGGCCTACGCTGCGTGTGGTCAGACGGGCATCGCCCCCCGTCTTGTCGAGTCCGCGCAACTGCAGATTCACAAACAGCGCTGGAGTCGCATGTCCTTTCTCCTCGTTTGCCGCCGCAAGCAATGCCGACCGCTCCCCAAGATAGGTGCGCAACGCCTGAGCGGCCGCGTCGCCCAAAGGCACCAGCCGCTGCTTCTTCCCTTTGCCATGAATCAGAATCACTTCATTCGCCCATTGAATATCCTGCAGGTCCAGGCCCACCAACTCGGCATTGCGGATCCCGCAGCCGTACAGAAGCTCCAGAATCGCCGTATCCCGCGCCGGCCAACTGGCCGCATCAGCGCCCACCGAATCCACCACGCGGTTCATCTGTTCAATCGACGGCACGCGCGGCAGATGTTTGGGTAGCCGCGGCGTAGCCACCATCGAGGCGGTATTCTGCTCCACGTACCCGGCTCGCGCCATCCACTTGAACCAGCTACGGATCGCAGCCAGTGCCCGCGCCGCCGAAGCTTTGGATAACCCTCGGTCGTACAGCATTCCCAGATAAGCGCGAATATGGGTATGTTCGATTTGCACGGCGGTCTGCTCTTTGCCGTAGGTCTTCGCAACCCATGCGGCAAAGCCTAGAATTTCCCGCTCATAGGCCCGCAGTGTGTGTGCCGACGAACCCGTCTCGTTCAGCAAGACAAAAAGATAGCCCTTCGCCAGTGCTTCCAGCGATGGTGCCGTTACCGATGCAGGCCTCGCGCTCATGCCAGTTCCTCACTGTCGATCTTGACTGTCGAGGACTTCACTTGCTTCGACCGTTCCACCAGGTGCAGCCCTCCCCGCTTGCTCGCTGCCCGCGCAGGGAGAGCGGGCAGCGGAGCAACGGGAGGAGTCAACGCCTCCTCCGGCTCCAGGGACCTCGTCTTTGCGCGAGGATGGTGCTGGCGATGTACCGCTTTCAAGTGTCCCAATGCCATGTGCGTATAAACCTGGGTGGTGCTGATGTCGGCGTGTCCCAGAAGCACTTGAACGCTGCGCAGATCCGCCCCGTGCTCCACCATGTGCGTTGCGCAGCTGTGGCGCAATGTGTGGGGGCTGGCGTCCTTGTTTGCTTCCTTCACCAGATGCCAGATCCATTGCCGGGTCAGAGGCATTCCGCGCAAAGAGAGAAAGAGACGCACGCGGTCCTGCTGAGGAGCCTCGCGCGTCTGCGCCGAGAGCCGGATCGGCTCCAGCTTGCGCTTTGTCGGCGAAGCCGTGGTCGCTTTGGCTTTACGCGCCGAACTGATGCGCGCCAGATGGGGCCTGCCTTCGCGCAAATAAGTTTCCAGTGCTTCCACGGCGGCCCGTCCCAGCGGCACTATGCGCTCTTTGTCGCCCTTGCCGCGCACGTGTACCCGGCCCAGGTCGAGAGTCAGATCGCTGGTGGAAAGATCCGTGACCTCGGAGACACGCAGCCCGCCCGCATAAAGAAGTTCCAGAATGGCTCGATCGCGCAGCGCCGTAGCCCGCGCCTGCGGATGCTCGGCTTTCCTGCCGGCTTGCTCCAGCATCTCCGTGACTTCCGACTCCGCCAAAGACTTCGGCAGCACCTTCCAAGCCTTGGGGGATTCAATGTTGACCGTCGGGTCGTAGTGGATGCGCCGGTCAAGCAGAAGCCATTTGTAAAAACCGCGCAGGCAGCTCAGTTTGCGCGCCCGGGAGCGGTCATCGAGGGAATGCGTGCGCAGGTTCTCCAGGAACGCGGTGATGTCTTCCTGAACCGCAGTGAGCAGAACCCCGTTGCGCCCTTCCAAAAACTCCGCAAAAGTCTTCAGATCCCCGTCATAGGCCTCGCAGGTCAAGGGTCTGAGCCCTTTCTCCACGCGCAGGTATGCCTGGTACTCCTTCAGAATCGGAAGATTGCGAGCGGTTTCCACACTCCCGATTATCCGCGTCCGCAGGCCGCTTCCAACGGCGGTGTGTGCCTTGCCGAACCTCGTTCATCAAGGAATCAACATCGGCAATAGAAATCGAAAAAACCAGCGAAAGAAGATGCAACCTCGGCCGGGTTTGTGCTGCTGGTCGCGGCGGGTCAGACTCCATACGGCTCCCAACCTGCCAACTCGCAGGGAATCAGACAGTTCCGCAGTGCCACGGAAGCAAGGTCCGGAATCGGCCAAGGTCGACCCCCCAGTCCCCTTTCGGACCCCGGTTTTTCACGGAAATTCATCTGGAGCGTGCCAAAACACGGGTCCTTGAAAGAGAATAGAGTTGGTGAATTTCGGCAGGATTGAGGAAAGATTGACAGCCACGCATATTGAAAGCAAGAAATGGTCCGCCTTGGAGTTCCATCAACT
>Ga0302320_10001892_pt1 | contig 49957 bp, 31 predicted proteins | sample Bog_T0_3_FD_202130 | JGI IMG/M metagenome (GOLD analysis project Ga0302320, IMG submission 202130) | Peat permafrost microbial communities from Stordalen Mire near Abisko, Sweden - Bog_T0_3 | ecosystem: Environmental > Terrestrial > Soil > Wetlands > Peat | place: Sweden: Abisko, Stordalen Mire... | reverse complement strand
CGAACCATTCGATCGCCTGGATCTGGCAGAACTCCGAAGCTTTCAACCGCTATCGCGGCACCGGCTGGATGCCGGAGCCGTGCAAGAGCTGCGAGTTCAGGGAAGTCGATTTCGGCGGCTGCCGCTGCCAGGCCTTCGCGCTGACGGGCGACGCCGGCAATACCGATCCGGCCTGCACGCTGTCGCCGCTGCACGAGCAGATTTTCCGGCAGGCCGAGCTCGAGGCCGCCGCCGACCAGAACCGCTTCATCTATCGCAATTTTGCGGGCGGTACGCCGGAGACAGGCGGCGACCATGGCGCCTGACGCCGACGCCGGCAAAGCGGCAAGTCCACGTTCCGATCCGTTCGCGCCGCTGACATCGGAGCTTCTGCCGGCCGGCGACGGCCACGAGATCTACGTCGAATCCGTCGGCCGGGCCGATGGCATCCCGGCAGTCTATCTGCATGGCGGGCCGGGCAGCGGCTGCCAGCCGGATCACCGGCGGCTGTTCGATCCCGAGCGCTTCCACGCCGTGCTGTTCGACCAGCGCGGCGCGGGACGAAGCCGCCCCAAGGGCAGCCGCGACCATAATACGTTGCCGCATTTGATCGCGGACATGGAGATGATCCGCGAGAAATTCGGCATCGCGCGCTGGATGGTGGTCGGCGGCTCCTGGGGCGCGACGCTGGCGCTGGCCTATGCGCAGGCGCATCCCGAGCGCGTCTCGGGCATCGTGCTGCGTGCGACATTTCTCGGCACCCGCGCCGAGCTCGAAGGCGCGTTTCTCGACGTGCTGCCGCGGTTCTATCCCGATCTCAGCGAGGATTTTATCCGAGTGCTGCCCGAGGCGGAGCGGCAAAGCCCGCTCGATGCCTATTGGCGCCGCATTCTCAATTCCGATTCCAGTATACATGGCCCCGCCGCGCGCGCCTGGGGCGACACCGAGCAAATCCTCTCCCAGCATGCGCCGGGGCGGGTCCGGCTCGATCCGGCTGCGCTGACCTCGAGCCGCGCGCTGCCGGCCTCGCCATTCATGGAAGCGCATTATTTCCAGAACGACTGTTTCATGAAACCGGGCCAGCTTCTGGCGAAGGCCGGCAAGCTCGAAGGCATTCCCGGCATCATCGTGCAGGGCCGCTACGACTTGCTGTGTCCGCCGGCAACCGCGCATGCGCTCGCCGCGGTGTGGCCCGGCTCGGAGGTTCGCATCGTCGCAGGCGCCGGCCACCAACTGTACGATCCCGGCGTCAGGGATGCCGTGATGAAAGCGACCGCGGACCTCGCCTCCCGGCTCAGGCCGTAACACCCGTCAAGCGCGACGCTTGCCGTTTTACATCCTTTGATTGCATGTACGCATGTTTTCGATTAACATCGCGGAGAATGCCACCGGGTTTTTTGGGCCCGGGACGTTTTCAGCGGCGAGACGATGGAGCCAGCGGAATACCAGTTACTTGCCCATCAGACGCGTTTGACGCGAGACAACGTCGAACGTCTTTGGCGGGGTGCGGCCCAATTCGATCCTTCGCTGCGGGTTACCCCCCGCCTGCTCGACCGGCTTTCCAGAAAAAGAGTTGAACCGCGTTCGTTCTCGCGCGCTCAATTGTTCGGGCAAATGCTGGCTTGCCAACCAAGCCTCTTCTCCGATTTTCCGATTCGCCCCGCGCCGCAACTTAACCGTCGCCAAACCTTCAGCCTGCTGGACGAGCTGCGCCAGGGCTTTCCCCGATCGGTGCGGGCACGCGTGAGGACCAGCAACTCGATTGTCTACGTGCCGGTTCCAAAAGCGGTCGATCGATGGGTCGGGTCGAAATCCAACTTCGGCGTAACCGATCTTCACTATATCGGGACGCGCTTCGATGCCTCTATCGATACCAGCGGCTTGAACGATTTCAATTTGCTGCAAAGGGGCACCGACGGATACCAGTCGCAGGACTCCCTCGTCATCAGCTCGCAGGGTGGGTTCACGGATTCGCACTCCGATGACCACAGCGGAAGCAACCACAGCTTCACCGGTGTCAAACTCTGGCTGTTGTGGGACACCGTAGAGGGGCTCGCGCTCGGCCTCGAGGACGTCGAGCGCTGCACGGTATTTGATCGGGCCGCGTTCGATTTGCCGACATTCCTGTCGATGAAAACATCGGCGTGGATATTGATCGGTGCCGGCCAAACCATGTTTATCCCCGCTCATCTGACCCACAAGGTCATTACCCTGGAGCGCTATCTCGGACTCGGAAGCTTCCATGCGGGTTTTCCCGGCTTCATCGATCTGCTCAAGCGCTGGACCAGCCTGCCGCCGACATGGGCCTCGAATTCGACAGCGCGCGACAACCGATGCACGGTCGAATTCGTCACCCGCAGGGCAATCCAGAAGCTTTACGCCTTGCGAACCGCGGATTCCTCGGACCGTCGCAGATGGGGACTTTCCTACCTGCGCGAACGTTTGCAGCAGCCTGACATGACCGAGCAGGCCGTCGATCGATATTCGGCGAACGGCGACACTTCCCATCTCAGGGCATTTATCCAGGCCGCGAAGCGGCAGTGACCCGGCGTCCAGGCTTCCGGAATTCCGGAACCCGAATCGTCCTGTATCTTTCAGCGCACCGTTGAAATATTGGATGGCCTTGAGGATTCATCTGACCAAGGACGGTTCGACATGCCGCTGGCTGGAAAAGGAATGCTGCTAACCTCGATGGATATCGATCCATCCGATGAGGCCGAATTCAACCGATGGTACGACCGCGAGCATCTTCTGGAGCGCGTCGCCATCGATGGCTTTCTCGAGGCCCGGCGCTATGTCGCCCATCAGGGCAGTCCGAAATATCTGTGCCTCTATTCCACCAGGACCTTCGACGTGCTCGACAGTCCGACCTATCGCACCGTGCTGGCGAACCCAACCGAGTGGTCGAAGACGACGATGGCACGTTTCAGGAACATGATCCGCGCGGTGGCGCGCATCACCATCAGCCGCGGGATCGGTCGCGGCGCTGCGCTCGGCGTTGTTCGCCTTCGACCAACCGCCGGCGAAGCGGATCGATTGCGCGACGCACTGCGACAGAAACTCGATCCGGAAAAACTGGACGGAATCATCTCGATGCAGCTGATCGAAAGCGATCCGACGTTGTCGAAACCGATCGGCGCGGATTCTGCGGTCGGGGATGCCGGCGCCGGCGACTGGTTCGTGCTGATCGATGGAACCGATGTGAACGCGATTTCCGCAGTGATCGCAGCGCGTTTCACCGGCGCCGCGGCGCTGACTTCGGCCGCACCGGTAGCGACGGGCAGCTACCGCCTGATGTGGGACCTGGCAAAGAGCGATATCCCGGCGGTTTGAGCTACGTAATATCGCGTACATGCTGCACTGCCGCAAAGAGCCGCGATGACATTAATGTTAAAGCGCAACAGCCATGAAATCAGGTGATCGGGCAAAAATGCCTTTGTGCATCAAGTTGAATGGCTCTAATAAGGTAACCCTATGATCCAATTCAAAAACCACAAGAACGCCAGCTTGAGCGTTCGCAGGAAAAAGTAAGGCCGCGCAATCCCTGAAGTCGCGCGGACAAGGTAGGAATGAAACCGACTGATATCGCGGCACCCGACTACTTTCATAAAGTCGTCGACTGCCAGTGGGCCTGTCCCGCGCACACGCCCGTCCCCGAATACATCCGCTTGATCGCCGAGGGCCGCTATAGCGATGCCTACATGATCAATTGGCGATCGAACGTGTTCCCGGGAATTCTCGGGCGCACTTGCGATCGTCCCTGCGAGCCTGCGTGCCGGCGTGGCCGGGTCGAGGAAACGCCGGTCGCGATTTGCCGGCTGAAGCGCGTCGCCGCCGATTTCAAGGATGACGTCAAGCACCGCATGCCGCGGCCGTCGGCGAAAAACGGCAAGCGCATCGCGATCGTCGGCGGCGGCCCCGCCTCGCTCACGGTGGCGCGCGATCTCGCGCCGCTCGGCTATCACTGCACCGTGTTCGATTCCGACCCCAAGGCGGGCGGCATGATGCGCACGCAGATTCCAAAATTCCGTCTGCCGGATTCGGTGATCGACGAGGAGACCGATTATATCCTCAACCTCGGCATCGAGTTCAAGGGCGGCCGGCGCATCGACAGCCTGAAACAACTGCTCACCGAGAATTACGACGCGATCTTCGTCGGCTCCGGCGCGCCGCGCGGCCGCGAACTCGACATTCCCGGCCGCAAGGAAGCCGCCGGCAATATTCATATCGGCATCGACTGGCTCTCCAGCGTTTCGTTCGAGCACACCAGCAAGATCGGCAAGCGCGTGATCGTGCTCGGTGGCGGCAATACCGCGATGGATTGCTGCCGTACCGCGCGCCGCCTCGGCGGCGAGGACGTCAAGGTGATCGTGCGCTCCGGCTTCGAAGAGATGAAGGCCTCGCCCTGGGAGAAGGAAGACGCCCTTCACGAGGACATTCCGATCCTCAATTTCATGGTGCCGAAGGCCTTCATTCACGATAACGGCAAGCTCACCGGCGTCACCTTCCAGAAGGTGAAAGCCGAATATGATGCCAATGGCCGCCGCAATCTGGTGCCCTCGGGCGAGCCGGACCAGACCATCGAATGCGACGACGTGCTGGTCGCGGTCGGCCAGGAGAACGCCTTTCCCTGGATCGAGCGCGACTGCGGCGTCGAGTTCGACAAGTGGGACATGCCCAAGGTCGATAAAATAACCATGGGCTCGACCAATCCGAAGGTGTTTTTCGGCGGCGACGCCGCGTTCGGCCCCAAAAACATCATCTGGGCGGTGGCGCATGGCCATGACGCCGCGCTGTCGATCCACAAGCTGCTGTCCGGCGAGGACATCACCGAGCGTCCGCTGCCCGAGGTGCAGATCTCCTCGCAGAAGATGGGCATCCACGAGTGGAGCTACGACAACGATATCTCCGGCGACAAGCGCTACAAGGTGCCGCATCGCGACAAGGTGGTGGCGCTGAAGGACATCCGCGCCGAAGTCGAACTCGGCTATGACGTCAAGCTCGCGCTCGGCGAGGCAAAGCGCTGCCTGAATTGCGACATCCAGACGGTTTTCACCGCACCGCTGTGCATCGAATGCGACGCCTGTGTCGATATCTGCCCGATGGATTGCATCACGTTTACGGAGAACGGCGAGGAAGCCGATCTGCGTGCGCGGCTGAAGGCGCCCTCGCCGCATCTCGACCAGGACCTCTATGTCGCCGACGGCCTCAAGACCGGCCGGGTGATGATCAAGGACGAAGATGTCTGCCTGCATTGCGGGCTGTGCGCCGAACGCTGTCCCACCGGCGCCTGGGACATGCAGAAATATCTCATCGACATGACTCTCGCAGGTACATCATGCCCGTCCAAAAGCCGATCAGCAGCGTAAACGACTTCGTCGTCCGTTTCGCCAACGTCAACGGCTCGGGTTCGGCGAGCGCCAACGAACTGTTCGCCCGCGCGATCCTGCGCCATGGCGTGCCGGTTAGCCCACGCAACGTATTTCCGTCCAACATCCAGGGCCTGCCGACCTGGTATGAGGTGCGCGTCACCGAGGACAGTCATCTCGGCGCCCGCGGCGGCGTCGACATGATGGTGGCGATGAACCCGCAGACCTGGGACAAGGATCTCGCCTCGATCGAACCCGGCGGCTATCTGTTTTACGATTCGACCAAGCCGATGCCGGCGTCGAAATTCCGCGCCGACGTCACCGTGATCGGCGTACCGCTGACCGCGATCACCAACTCGACCTACACGGACCCGCGCCAGCGCCAGCTGTTCAAGAACATCATCTATCTCGGCGCGCTTTGTGCGCTGCTCGACATGGACCCGAAACTTGTCGAACAGCTGATCGGTGAGCAATACAAGGGCAAGGAAAAGCTGCTGTCGTCCAATATCCACGCGCTGGCGCTCGGCCGCGACTGGGCGCTGCAGAATCTGAAATGCCCGATCGGCCTGCGCGTGAAAAAATCCGACAAGGTCGGCGACCGTATTTTCATCGAAGGCAACAGCGCCGCCGCGCTCGGCGCGGTCTATGGCGGTGCCACGGTGTGTGCGTGGTATCCGATCACGCCGTCATCCTCGCTGGCCGACGCCTTCGCCAGCCATTGCAGGAAACTGCGGCACGATCCCGAAACCGGCAAGGCCAAATACGCCATCGTGCAGGGCGAGGACGAACTGGCCTCGATCGGTATCGTGATCGGCGCGTCGTGGAACGGCGCCCGCGCCTTTACCGCCACCTCCGGACCCGGCATCTCCCTGATGCAGGAATTCATCGGCCTGTCCTATTTCGCCGAGATCCCGGCCGTGATCATGAACGTGCAGCGCGCCGGTCCGTCGACCGGCATGCCGACCCGCACCCAGCAATGCGACATCATCGCCTGCGCCTACGCCTCGCACGGCGACACCAAGCACGTGCTGCTGTTTCCGGAAGACCCGGCCGAAGCCTTCGAGTTCGCCGCCCAGGCCTTCGACCTCGCCGAACGGCTGCAGACCATGATTTTCGTCATGCTCGATCTCGATATCGGCATGAACCACCGGCTCTCCCGTCCGCTGAAGTGGGACGACTCCAGGCAATACGACCGCGGCAAGGTGATGACGGCGGAAATGCTGGACGACGGCCGCGACTTCGGGCGCTATCTCGACGTCGATGGCGATGGCATTCCCTACCGCACCTATCCCGGCACCCACCCGACCAAGGGCTCGTTCTTCACCCGCGGCACCTCGCGCGACCGCTATGCGCGTTATTCCGAGGAAGGCGCTGTCTATGCCGACAACATGCAGCGGCTGGTGCGCAAGTTCGAAACCGCCCAGGACATGGTGCCGCGGCCGCTGCAGGCCAACGCCGCCAAGCCGACCAAATACGGCGTGATCTATTTCGGCTCGACCGCGCCGGCGATGGATGAGGCGATCGGGCTATTGGAGGCGCGGGGGCACCAGCTCGACCGCTTGCGGATCCGCGCCTTCCCGTTCCATTCCAGCGTGGCGAGCTTCATCGCCGACCACGATTTTGTCTATGTGGTGGAACAGAACCGCGACGCTCAGCTGCGCTCGCTGATCGTCAACGAAAACGGTATCGATCCGGTGCGGCTGGTTCCGATCCTGCATTACGACGGCACGCCGATCACCGCGCGCTTCATCGCCGGCGCCATCGGCGATCATCAGGATCAGCTCAAGGTAACTCCGCTCCGCAAGGTGAAGTCATGACCTATATCGCCAAACCGAAGTTCCAGCATCCGGGGTTGCCCAAGAACGATCTCGGCTTCACCCACCGCGACTACGAAGGCAAGATTTCGACGCTGTGCGCCGGCTGCGGCCATGATTCGATCACGGCCTCGATCATCGAGGCCTGTTTCGAGCTGTCGATCGAGCCGCACCGCGTCGCCAAGATTTCCGGCATCGGCTGCTCCTCGAAAACCCCCGACTATTTCCTCGGCAATTCCCACGGCTTCAATTCGGTGCATGGCCGCATGCCCAGTGTGCTGACCGGCGCCAATCTCGCCAACCGCGACCTGATCTATCTCGGCGTCTCCGGCGACGGCGACTCCGCCTCGATCGGCTTCGGCCAGTTCGCCCATTCGATCCGGCGCGCCGTCAACATGACCTATATCGTCGAGAACAACGGCGTTTACGGCCTCACCAAGGGCCAGTTCTCCGCCACCGCCGATCGCGGTTCGAAGAACAAGCGCGGCGTGATGAATACCGACAACGCCATCGACCTGGTGGCGATGGCGCTGCAGCTTGGTGCAAGCTTCGTGGCGCGCAGCTTTTCCGGCGACAAGACCCAGCTGGTGCCGCTGATCGCGGCCGCGATCCAGCACAAGGGCGCTGCCTTCATCGACGTCATCAGCCCCTGCGTCGCCTTCAACAACCATGCCGGCTCGACCAAGAGTTTCGACTATGTGCGCGAGCACAACGATGCCGTGAACCGGCTCGACGTCATCACCGGCCGCGAGCCGATCACCGTCGATTACGCGCCGGGCACGGTGCAGGTGGTCGAGCAGCATGACGGCACGCGGCTGGCGCTGCGCAAGATCGATGCGGATTATGACGCCCATGACCGGCTTGCGGCGATGTCGTTCCTGCAACGTCACGCCGCCAAGGGTCAGATCGTCACCGGCCTGCTCTACGTCGATCCCGACTCGGATGACCTGCACACCCACCTCGACACGGTGGAGATGCCGCTCAACCAGCTCAGCGAGAAGGTGCTGTGTCCGGGCTCCGCCGCGCTGGACAAGATCAACGCCAGCCTGCGCTAGTCTGGTGCGATCAGTTGTGGTTGGAACGCCTTAGGTATTATTTTACTTCAAACTATGGGTCACCATCGACAGGCGCCCGATTTTCTACTTTGCATGGGGTTGTTTTCGATATTTTGCTTTAGCACCGGCCCCGGCGGGCGCAGTGGTGGCCTGCGTCGCAGCTTGACGCCGAAATCAGCGCAGCAGTTGCAGCACGCTTTGCTGCGACTGGTTGGCGAGCGCCAGCGCGGACACCGCGATCGACTGCCGGGTCGACAGCGCCTGGCTGTTGGCCGCTTCCTCGTTGGTGTCGGCCAGCGTCAGGTTGGACGAACCGGTCTGCAGCACGTTGATCAGGTTCTTGGAGAAATCCTGGCGGATCTGCACGATCGACAGGTTCGAACCGAGCGCGGAAGCCTCCGAGCGCAGGGTGGTGGAAGCCGCCGTCAACGCCGCGAGAGCCTTGTTCGCCGAACTCGAGTCGAGGAAATCGGTGCCCGCGGTCAGGGTCGCAAGGCCGAGGCCGGCATCGTTGAAGGTGACGCCGGTGATGCTCAGCGTCGACTTTCCGGTTTCGTTGAACGTCAGCTTCAGGGTGTCGCCGTTCAACAGGTTGATGCCGTTGAAGGAGGAATCCTGCGCGGTGGTGTTGATCTGCTGCAGCACGTTGTTGTACTGCGCCACCAGGCTGGTCCGCGTCGCCTGCGAATTCGGGTCCGCGACCGGAGCAGCCGCGGTCAGACCGTTGAACGCGCCGCCGCTTGCCGCAGCCGACCCGGTGATGGCACCGATCGTTGACGAAGCCGCATCGTTCGAGGTCACGATGTTGATCACGCCGGTGGTGCTGAGCGTGGCCTGCAGGTTGTTCGCCGCCAGCGCCGTGTTGAGCTGGTTCAGCGTCGAGACCTGCCCGGCGCCGGTGCCGAAGGTGATAGCGGTCGCGGTGCCGCTGCCGGTGGCGCCAATATCGAGCGCAAGCCCGGTCCGCTGGGTCGTTGCCGCGGTGAGGCCCAGCTTTGCCAGCGCCGTGCCGGATACCGTCAGGTCGCTCGAGGTGCCGGTTTCCAGCGTGACCTTGCCGCCGGTGACGCTCGAGGCGGTGCCGGTGCCGGTGATGGCGTCGATCGCCGCCAGCACGTTGCTGACGGTCGCCGAGGCGAGATCGATACTGGCGCCATTGGCTGAGATGACATTGCCGGCGCCGGTATTGACGAAACTGATGTTCTTGCCGTTCACCGTCAGTGTGTCTGATGTGGTAATGGCCGAGCCGAGCGTGGTCAGCACCGACGCGCCGGTGGTGGGGCCGGTACCCCCGGTCGTCAGCGCCCCGAACGTGGTGTTTGTGTTGCTCCAACTCAACGGCGAAAGCCCGAGCGCGGTCAACGCCGTGCCGGAGGAGCCGCCATTGTTGACGCTGCCGGTGGCGCCGCCCGCCGCCGTCACCGTCAGGTGGCCGGAGCCGTTGAGCGCCCAGGTTTCGCTGCCAGCGTCGGCGAGATTGGCCGCATTGATGAAATCCTGCACGGTGGCGGTGCTGAGATCGATCGTCGTATTGGACGTCGAGGCGATCACATGGGTGCCGGTGGTTGAAGCAAAATTGACCGTTCCGACGCTGAATCCGATCACCTGGTCGCTGGTGATTCCGAGGGCGGAAAGCTTGGTCGACAGCGTCGCGGCCACGACCGGGGAAGTCGCGGTGGTGGCCGTGCCGGTGACAGTATTCGACGCGGTCGTTCCGGCACCGAGCAGGTTGTTGGCAGTTACCGCCGTGCCGCCGCTGGTGATCGCCGATGACGTCACATTGGACTTGGTCGAATAACCGACCGGGCTCTGCAGCACCTGGTTGGCGATCGACTGCGCGCTCGAGACAAGGCTCTGCAGCGAAGTGATGCCGGTGTTGGCGGCCTGCAGCACCTGCACGCCGTTGCCGATACCGTCGAGCAGGTTGCTGATGTCGCCGGCGCGGTTGTTCAGCGCCTGCGCGGTGAAATAGTTGGTCGGATTGTCGAGAGCGGAGTTGACCTTGTTGCCAGTGGCGAGGTCATTTTGGGTAGTCGCCAGCAGCGAAGCGGTCGACTGCAGCGAGAGCAGGTTCTGGCGAACCGACGCGGATAGAACAATACTGGACACTTAACAAACCCTTTCTGGGCTTGAATAACCTTACGCTTACCGCGTCGACAGATCGACCGATTGCTGCCGCACCATATCGGATCGGAGTCAATAGAGCGTAAACCGGTAAATTTGCCGTTTTCGGCAGGCCCCGCCGGGTCCGATCGCATCATTGGTCCGACGCAGGCTCGTCAGGCGGCGGTTGGTTTTTGACCCGGCCTGGCGTCGGAATAACGGCTCTGGCAAGCCTTCAACAACGCATCGGCGTCTACGGTCAGTCCGCTGGCGGTGATGGCGATGCCGTCCACACCCAGCATCCTGTTGGCGAGCAACCTCGCCTTCGCGGCCCTGGTCGCGAAGATCTGGTTCTCCAGTGCGCCGCTTATCTTGAGCACGACAAATTTTTGACGGCGGTATTCATAGCTGGAGATGCCCTCGATTTGATCCCAGGGCATCAGTTCATTGACAATGCGCAGGTCGCAAATGCCGTCGCGGCTGATGAACACGACCGGGCCGGTTGCTGTCATCAGGGTCCAGATCGCCTTCAGGGTCGCCAGCCCAAAAAAGACGACGCCCAGATAGCCAATCAGCACGTAAAAACCGTCGATGCGGCTGGAGCCAAACCAGTTGAAGGCGATGCCGGCGCTCAGCAGCGTCATAACGACCCCGAGACCGGCAAGCCGGAGCAACCGCAGGCTCGAATAACCGATCTCGATGTCGTCTGGTATCTGTGCGCCCATGCTGGTTTCCGATCAAATCAGGCATTTCCGCGCAACATCGATAGCGCTCGCGGTCCGAAACCAATGTGACTGTTGTCACGCTAGGACATCCAGGCCCGGACCCCGTCGCGGCTCCGATCGAAAATTCACACCGAGGTCGCGACCGGGGGTATTTCCGAGGGATCGATATGTTGTGACTGGCGTTATGGTTGCGGGTTGCACATATTTCTGTCGTCGGGGCTGTCTAAGGACTGATTGACAAGATTTGGCTTCCCGCCGGAAGCTGCGGCAAGCCGAAATGGTCCAGCTCGAACCGAACAGGTCATCATGAATCCCGTCAAAGCACTTGAAGAACACGGCCAGTCGGTCTGGCTGGATTTCCTGGCCCGCGGCTTCGTCGCCAAAGGCGACCTGCAAAAGCTGATTGATACCGACGGCGTCAAGGGCGTGACGTCGAATCCGTCGATCTTCGAGAAGGCGATCGGCAGCTCGGACGAATATGACGGTCCGATCGGCAAGGCGCTGAAGTCGGGCGATCGCCCGGTGGCCGACCTGTTCGAAATCCTCGCGGTCGAGGACATCCAGCATGCCGCCGATGTGCTGCGTCCGGTCTATGACCATCTCAAGGGCGCAGACGGCTTCGTCAGCCTGGAAGTGTCGCCCTATCTGGCACTTGATACCAAGGCCACGATCACCGAAGCCGAGCGGCTGTGGAAAAGCGTCGACCGCAAAAACCTGATGGTCAAGGTGCCGGCGACGGCCGAAGGCCTGCCCGCGATCCAGCATCTGATCGGCGAAGGCATCAGCATCAACATCACGCTGCTGTTTTCACAGAAGGTCTACGTGGAGGTCGCCAAGGCCTATCTTGCGGGCCTCGAAAAATACGTCAAGGCCGGCGGCGATCCCTCCCATGTCGCCAGCGTCGCCAGTTTTTTCGTCAGCCGCATCGACAGCGCGGTCGACAAGCAGCTCGATGAAAAGATCGCGCGCGCCAACGACCCGACCGAAAAGGAGCGGCTGGCAGCGCTGAAGGGCAAGATCGCGATTGCCAATGCAAAACTCGCCTACCAGGAATACAAGCGGCTGTTTTCCGGGCCGCGCTGGGACCAGCTTGCGGCCAAAGGCGCGAAGCCGCAGCGGCTGTTGTGGGCCTCGACCGGCACCAAGAACAAGGACTACAGCGACGTGCTCTACGTCGAGGAGCTGATCGGTCCGAACACCGTCAACACCGTACCGCCGGCCACGCTCGACGCCTTCCGCGATCACGGCACGCCACGCGACAGCCTCGAGGAAAATGTCGAGGAGGCCAAGCATGTTCTGGCCGAGTTGGAGAAATCCGGCATCTCGCTCGACGCCATCACCGCTGAGCTGGTCAAGGACGGCGTCAAACAATTCGCCGATGCCGCCGACAAGCTGTACGGCGCGGTCGCGCACAAGCGCTTGACCGTGCTCGGCGCCGGGATCGACGGGCAGAGCCTGAAACTCGGCAGCGACATCAGCAAAGCGGTCGAACAGACGACCGAGGAATGGCGCGCGTCGGCAAAAATTCGCAGGCTCTGGCAGCACGACAAATCGGTCTGGACCGGTACCGACGAGGACAAATGGCTGGGCTGGCTCAACAGCCCGGCCGCCGCCGATATCGCCGATTACGAGGATTTTGCAAAACGCGTCAAGGGACAAAACTTCAGCGACGCGGTCGTACTCGGGATGGGCGGATCGAGCCTGGGTCCGGAAGTGCTGGCGGAAACGTTTGCCAAGAAGCCCGGCTTCCCGAAGCTGCACGTGCTGGATTCAACCGATCCGGCGCAGGTGCGCAGGCTCCAGGCTTCCGTCAACATCGCCAATACGCTGTTCATCGTTTCCAGCAAGTCCGGCGGCACCACCGAGCCGAACGTGATGAAGGATTATTTCTTCGCCCGCGTGTCGGAGGCCATCGGCGCCGACAAGGCGGGGCACAGGTTCATCGCGGTAACCGATCCCGGCTCGTCGCTGGAGAAGGTCGCGACCAAACAAGGCTTTGCGCGCATTTTTTACGGCGACCCCAGCATCGGCGGGCGTTATTCGGTGCTGTCGCCGTTTGGACTGGTTCCGGCCGCCGCCGCCGGGATCGATCTTCGCACATTACTCAAGCACACGCTCTCGATGGTGCGTTCCTGCGGCGCGGATGTGCCGCCGCAGGAAAATCCGGGGGTTCAACTCGGTCTCGCCATGGGGCTGGCCGGCCTGGAAGGCCGCGACAAGGTCACCATCCTGTCCTCGAAAAAGATCGCCGATTTCGGCGCCTGGGCCGAGCAGTTGATTGCCGAGTCCACCGGCAAGGAAGGCAAAGGCCTGATCCCGATCGACGGCGAACCGCTGACCGATCCCGCGCTCTACGGCCACGACCGTTTCTTCGTCGACATCAGGACCGAAGGCGAAGACGACGCCGCGCATGACGAAAAGCTCGCCGCGCTGGAAAAAGCCGGCCATCCGGTGGTGCGCATCGTCATGAAATCGATCGACCATCTCGGCCAGGAATTTTTCCGGTTCGAGATCGCGACCGCGGTGGCAGGCGCCGTGCTCGGCATCAATCCGTTCAACCAGCCAGACGTCGAGGACGCCAAGATCAAGACCCGCGAATTGACCGCGGCGTTCGAAAAATCCGGCGAGTTGCCGGCGGAAAAGCCGGTGATGTCGACCGCTGAGGCCGATCTCTACACCGATGCCAGGAACGCCGAGGATTTGCGCAAGGCCGGCGCCGACGGCGACCTCGGCTCCTGGCTGAAGGCCCATCTTTCCCGTATCCATGCCGGCGACTACGCCGCGTTGCTCGCCTATATCGACCGCGACCATGCGCATATCGACACCCTGCAGCACATGCGGCTTGCGGTGCGCGACAACCGTCATGTTGCGACCTGCGCCGAATTCGGCCCGCGTTTCCTGCATTCCACGGGACAGGCCTACAAGGGCGGCCCGGACAGCGGCGTCTTCCTGCAGATCACCGCGGAGGATGCCAAGGATCTTGCCGTGCCCGGCCAGAAGGCCTCTTTCGGCGTGATCAAGGCAGCGCAGGCGCGCGGCGATTTCGACGTGCTGACGGAGCGTGGCCGTCGCGCGCTGCGCGTGCATCTCAAAGGCGACCTCGAAGCGGGTCTGAAGATGCTCGACGGTGCGATCACTCAAGCTCTGAACTGAAGGTATTCAAAATGCAGCTCGGCATGATTGGCTTGGGGCGGATGGGCGGCAACATCGTTCGCCGGCTGATGAAGCACGGACACTCCACCGTGGTTTACGACAAGGATGCCAAGGCGGTCGCGGCCATCGCGGCCGACGGCGCCGACGGCGCCCGTGCGCTGGAAGAATTCGTCAGCAAACTCGAGAAACCGCGCACCGCCTGGGTGATGCTTCCGGCCGGCAAGATTACCGAGGCGACCATCGATGCGCTGGCCAAGCTGATGGAAAGCGGTGACGTCATTATCGACGGCGGCAATACGTTCTGGCAGGACGACGTGCGCCGCGGCAAGGCGCTGCAGGAGCGTGGCATCCATTACATCGACGTCGGCACCTCCGGCGGCGTCTGGGGCATCGACCGCGGCTATTGCATGATGATCGGCGGCGACAAGGCGGTGGTCGACCGTCTCGATCCGATCTTCGCGGCATTGGCGCCGGGCATCGGCGATATCCCGCGCACGGCGGCGCGCGAGGGACGTGATCGGCGCATCGAGCAGGGCTATATTCACGCCGGCCCCGTCGGCGCCGGGCACTTCGTCAAGATGGTTCACAACGGCATCGAATACGGCCTGATGCAGGCCTATGCCGAAGGTTTCGATATTCTCAAGAATGCCAACATCGATGCTCTGCCGGAACAGCATCGCTTCGATCTCGACATCGCCGATATCGCCGAGGTCTGGCGGCGCGGCAGCGTGATCCCGTCCTGGCTGCTCGATCTCACCTCGTCTGCGCTCGCCGAAAATCATACGCTGGATGAATATTCAGGCTTCGTCGAAGATTCCGGCGAAGGGCGCTGGACCGTCAATGCGGCAATCGACGAGGCCGTGCCCGCCGAGGTACTGACGGCAGCCCTGTATGCGCGCTTCCGTTCGCGCAAGGAGCACACCTTCGCGGAAAAGATCCTTTCCGCGATGCGCGCCGGTTTCGGCGGCCACAAAGAACCGAAAAAGCCGGCGCCGAAGGCCTGAAGAATGACCGTCAGTCAAGCGAAGCAGAAAAAGCCTGATCCCTGCTCATTCGTGATTTTCGGCGTCACCGGCGATCTCGCCCACCGGCTGGTGGTCCCGGCGCTCTATAATCTCGCCGCCAATGACCTGCTGCCGGACAATTTCTGCATCGTCGGCATCGCCCGCAAGGGAATGTCGGGCGAGGAACTGACCGCGAGCCTGATGGAGGGTCTGCGCCAGTTCGCCACCCGGAAGGTGGACGACGCCATCGCGAAGCGGCTATTGGCCTGCGTCACCTGCATCGAAGCCGATCCGAAGGACCCGGCGTCTTTCGACAAGATGCGCGATCAGCTCGACAAGCTCGAGGCCGAGCGGAAAACCGGTGGCAATCGCCTGTTCTACCTCGCGACGCCGCCCAACGCCTTCCTGCCGATCAGCAAGGAGCTTGGCCGCACCGGCATGCTCACGGAAAACGGATCATGGCGCCGACTGGTGGTCGAAAAGCCGTTCGGGACCGACCTCGCCTCGGCCAAGAACCTGAATGATGAACTGCTGAAACTTGTCGAAGAGCAGCAAATCTACCGGATCGATCATTATCTCGGCAAGGAAACCGTCCAGAACATCCTGGTGCTGCGCTTTGCCAATGGCATGTTCGAGCCGATCTGGAACCGCAATCACATTGACCACATCCAGATCACGGTCGACGAAAAGCTCGGTGTCGGGCATCGCGGAAGTTTCTACGATGCCACCGGCGCGTTGCGCGACATGGTACCCAACCACCTGTTCCAGTTGCTGTCGCTGGTTGCGATGGAGCCGCCGGCGAAATTCAACGCGCATGCGGTGCGTTCGGAAAAGGCCGACGTGCTGGCGGCAATCACGACCCAGACCGAGGCGGAGGCATTGCAGAATTCGGTGCGCGGACAATATCGGGCGGGCAAGGTCGGTGACGTCGAGATCGACGACTATCGCAAGACGCAAGATGTCAAGCCCGGCAGCACCACGGAAACCTACGCCGCGCTGAAACTGACGATCGACAACTGGCGCTGGGCGGGCGTGCCGTTTTACCTGCGTACCGGCAAGGCGCTCGGCGTCAAGCGCACGGAAATCGCGATCAAGTTCAAACAGGCGCCCTTCGCGATGTTCCGCGACACCCCGGTGGACAAGCTGTCGCAGAATTTCCTGATTATCTCGACCGAGCCGACCGAGGGCATTGCGCTGCAGTTCAATACCAAGGTGCCGGGACCGACGATCGAGATCGACGGCGTCGAGATGAAGTTCCTCTACAAGGACTACTTCAAGGCGGAGCCCTCTACCGGCTATGAAACGCTGATCTACGACTGCATGATCGGCGACAACATCCTGTTTCAGCGCGCCGACAGCGTCGAAGCCGGCTGGCAGGCGGTGCAGCCCTTTCTGGACGCCTGGAAGAAAGCGGGCGGCAAGGGACTGAAGGTCTATGAACCCGGCAGCGAAGGCCCCGAAGAAGCCAACGACCTGATGGAGCGCGACGGCCGCAGTTGGCGGAAGCTCGGTTGATATGGACAACGACGTTCGCCATGTGATCACGGTTGCTGATCCGGCAGCGCTGGCGGAAGCCGCGGCCGAACGGGTGATAGCGAGGATTGCCGAGAACCAGAATCGGATAGCGGTCTGTCTGACCGGCGGATCGAGCCCGAAGGCGCTTTATGAATTGCTTGCGACCGAGCCATACCGAGGCCGGATTCCCTGGGAGCGCGTGCACTGGTTTATCGGCGATGAACGCTTTGTCGCGGCGGACGATCCTCGCAACAACATGGCGATGGCGCGGCGGGCTTTCCTCGATCGGTGCGCGCCCTCCGCCAACGTTCATCCGATCTCGACGGCTGCGCCTGCTCCCGACGAAGCGGCGCACCATTACGAACAGGAGCTGAAATCGTTCTATGGCGCGGACGAACTCGATATATCCCGACCGTTGTTCGATGTCGTGCTGTTGGGCGTCGGCCCCGACGGCCATATCGCATCGCTGTTTCCAGGTTATCCAGCCATCGAGGAATCCAGACGCTGGGTAACCGGCGTCCCCGAGGCACACGTTGCGCCATTCGTGGCGCGGGTTTCGCTGACACTGCCCGCGCTCAACTCCTGCCGCGAAATGCTGTTCGAACTCAGCGGTGCGGACAAGCGCGCGATCCTGACGCGCGTATTGGCAGGCGAAAATTTGCCGGCGAACAGGGCTCGTTCGAACGGCGAAACGATTTGGCTTGCGGACCGGGCGGCCCTTCCGGAGAATTTTCGTGGCCGATGACGCCAGCACGGCGCCGTGCGCCTTGATCGTGATGGGCGTCTCCGGCTCCGGCAAGAGCACCATCGCCGACAGCCTCGCCAAGCGGCTGGGCTGGACCTTTGAGGATGGCGACAGGTTTCACCCCGCCAGCAATGTCGCCAAGATGAGCGCCGGCCATCCCTTGACCGATGAAGACCGCTGGCCGTGGCTACAGGCCATCGCCACCGAGATCGACCGGGTGTGCAAGGCCGGCGGGCACGTCGTGATCGCCTGCTCCGCGCTGAAGCGCGCCTACCGCGACGTGCTGGTGCACGGCCGTTGCGACGTCCGCATCATCTATCTCGACGGCACGCAGTCATTGATTGCCGACCGCCTCGCCCGCCGCAAAGGCCATTTCATGCCGGCGGGCCTGCTGCAAAGCCAGTTCAAGACGCTCGAGCCGCCCGCCCCGGCTGAAAATCCGGTCACCGTGTCGATCGACGCTTCGGTCGAGGCCATCGTCGATGATATCACTCGCCAACTCAGGCTCAGTACCGCTGAAGCCGGCGCCCACAGCAGGAATCTCCCATGACGCGCATCGCCCTCGTTGTCTCCGATGTTGACGGCACACTGGTGACCAAGGACAAAACCCTGACCGATGCCGCGAAGGCCGCGGTGCGGCGGCTGCGCGAGGCCGGCATAGGCTTCACCATCACTTCCAGCCGTCCGACCATCGGCATGCGGTTTCTGATCGAACCGCTGCAGATCACGCTGCCGATCGGGGCGTTCAACGGAAGCTGCATCGTCGATCCGCAACTCAAGCCGATCGAGCAGCACCTGATTCCGCCGGACGCCGTGCGGCGCGCGCTCGATCTGCTGAACCAGTTCGGGGTCGATATCTGGCTGTTCACGAGCGACCAGTGGCTGACGCGCAATCCCGACGGCGAATACGTCCCGCACGAGAAACGCGCGATCCAGGCCGATCCGGTCATCGTCAAGGATTTTGCACCTTATTTGTCCGCAGCCTGCAAGATCGTCGGGGCCAGCTCGGATGCGGCGCTGCTTCAGCGCTGCGAAGCTGCGATGCAGCAGGCGCTGGGCGCGGAGGCTACCGCCGTGCGGTCGCAAAGCTATTATCTCGATGTCACCCCGCCCGGCTGCGACAAGGGGACCTTCGTCGGGACGATGGCCAGGCGCCTCGCGATTTCGACCGACGCGGTCGCCACCATTGGCGATATGCAGAACGATCTGGCGATGTTTCGCAACAGCGGCATCTCGATCGCCATGGGCAACGCCACCGACGACGTCAAGAAGGTTGCGAGCCACGTCACGACATCGAACGAGGACGAGGGATTTGCCGGCGCGATCGAGATGATTTTGAAGAACAACGAAGCCAGTTGATGGTGGGCGGCCTCTACTGCGACCGCTGCATCGTCGGCTTCTCCACCGGCTTTTTGGCGTCGCTGAGGTTGTGCGCGGTGTTGATCAGCGCGATGTGCGTCAGCGCCTGCGGGAAATTCCCGGTCTGACGCCCGGCGCCGGTATCGAATTCCTCCGCCAGCAGCCCGAGATCGTTGGCCACCCCGACCACGCGGTCGAACAGCGCCTGCGCCCTGGCGAGATCGCCCGCCAGCACATAAGCGTCAGCGAGCCAAAGGCTGCAGGCGAGAAACGCGCCTTCGATCGGCTGCTTCTCATCAGAGACCTCGCGGGGATCGTGACGCAGCACGAATCCGTCCCGCATCATGTGTTTTTCGATCGCCGCAAGCGTGCCGTGGACGCGCGGATCGGAAGCCGGAAGGAAACCCACCGCCGGCAGTATCAGGATGCTGGCGTCGAACAGTTTCGAACCATAGGATTCGACGAAGGCATTCTGTTCGCGATCAAAACCCTTCTCACAGACGTCGCGGTGGATAGTTTCGCGCAGCGCCTTCCAGTCCTCGAGCGGCGCCTTGAAGCCGAACTGTTCGGCGCTTTTGATGGCGCGATCGAAGGCGACCCATGTCATCACTTTCGACGAGACATAGTGCCTGCCGTCACCCCGCCGCTCCCAGATGCCGTGATCGGGCCGGTCCCATACTTCCGCCAGGTGCTTGAGCACCGTGCATTCCAGGTCCCAGGAACCTTCATCGAGCTTCAGTTCGGCAACGCGCGACTTATGAAACGCGTCGATCAGTTCGCCGTAGACGTCGAGCTGCAGCTGGGCGTGCGCGGCATTGCCGACCCGGACCGGTTGCGCGCCTTCGTAGCCGGGGAGCCATTCCGCCTCCCATTCGAGCAGGCGCCGCTGGCCCATGATGCCATACATGATCTGCATGTCGGCCGGCGACCCGGCGACCGCGCGCAACAGCCAGTTATGCCAGCAGGAGGCCTCCTCGGTATAGCCGGAGTTCATCAGCGCCAGCAGCGTGAAGGTGGCGTCGCGCAGCCAGCAAAAGCGGTAGTCCCAGTTTCTGGCGCCACCGAGCTTTTCCGGCAGCGAAGTCGTCGGCGCCGCGACGATGCCGCCGGTCGGCCCGTAGGTCAGCGCTTTCAGCGTGATCAGCGACCGCAGCACCAGATCGCGGCTGTCGCCCTCATAGGTGCAGTGACTGCACCAGTCGGTCCAGTAATCCTCGGTGTCCTGCAGGGCCTGCGCGGGGTCGATCGGCGCGGGGATCGGCAGGTGCGACGGTCCGTAAGTGAGCACGAAGGGAACGGTCTGGCCTTCCTCGACTTCGAAGTCGGCGACCGTCGTCATGTCCTCGCCGCGCATCGCGACCGGGGTACGCAGTACCGTCATGTCCTGGCCGCCAATCGCCAGCAATGCACCCTCGTCGGTTCGCTTGACCCAGGGGATGTCGGCGCCGAATCCAAAACGGATCACGAGCTGCGTCTGCAGCTTCACCCGGCCGCGCACGCCGCGCACCAGCCGGACGATGTCGGAAGCGTGGCCACGCGGCGGCATGAAATCGATCACGGCGACGACACCGTTTGCGGTCTCAAAGCGGGTTTCCAGGATCAGCGTATTGTCCCAATAGCGTCGGGAGGATTTTGTCACTTCTTCCGCAGGCGAGATCTGCCAGCGGCCATTTTTTTGGGTACCGAGCAGGGCCGCAAAACAGGCATCGGAATCGAACGCCGGCCAGCACAGCCAGTCGATCGAGCCGTCGCGGCCGACCAGTGCCGCGGTCTCGCAATCGCCGATCAGCCCATAGTCTTCGATCCTGAGGGGCAAACTCGTATCATCCGCTGAGAGAGTAAAAGCTTCAGTTCGCCGCGTGCGATCGTGCTCCGGTCGCGACCTTGAGCGCGGTGGCGTCGATCGCGGGAGCGATGCCGTCGATATCGACCGGCAGCCGCTGGCGCCAGTTCGGATGTTCGTCGACGGTGCCGGGAATATTGGGCTGGTCGACGACACCCAGCAGATCCTCCAGCGAGATCGCGAGCAGCCGGGACTTGGTCTGCGCCAGGAAGCCCACCACGGCATAGAGATCATGGTGATGGATCGCATGATGGCGCAGCACGTCGTTGAGCATCGTCAATGCGTGCCAGCGCGCATCGTCGCTTTCGCCGGGGTCGATCCCGAGCGAGCGTTTCAGCGCCAGATCGCTGAACGAGCGCCAGCCTGCATAGGTCGACAGATCATGAGTATTGAAAGTGACAAGCGCATTGGCCGCATAATGATTGATGTCCCGAAATCTGCCGTGATTGTCGCGCTCGAACATCATCACCTGATACGACCAGATGCCCCAATCGGCCATCTGCTCGCGAAAGCCTTCCGGCACGGTGCCGAGGTCTTCGCCGATCACCACGCAACGATGCGCCGCGCTCTCCTGCGCGGTTACCGCCAGCAGCGAATCGAACGGCATTTGCACGTAGACGCCGCTGTCGGCAGCAAAGCCATGCGGCACCAGATAGAGCCGCTTCAGCCCGAGCACGTGGTCGAGCCGGATCGCACCGGCGTGGCGCATCGAAGCCCGCAGCATTTGCCGATAGGGCTCGTAGGACTGGATTTCCAGGCCGGCGGCGTTGAAGCCGGCCAGGCCCCAGTTCTGACCTGCCGTGTTCAGCGCGTCCGGCGGCGCGCCGACGGCGAGATGGCGGGAAATCGCGGCCTGTTCGTTCCAGGCATCGAACCCGTCGGATTGCACGCCGACGGCCACGTCGAGATAGAGCCCGACATTCATGCCAAGGCTGACGGCAAGATCCCGGCAGGCCTTCAACTGCCGGTCGGCCGACCATTGAACATATTTGTAGAACTCGATCTCGGCGGAGTCAGGGCCCGCATGAAGGGCGGCGCTTCGGGCGTCGTTCGGCTTTTGCCACTCCTCCGGCCATTCCCACCACGGTCGCCTGAATTTATGCCGCAGCACTTCGAAACAGGCGAACCGCGACAGCATGGCCCCGCGCTCGGCGCGAAATTTCGCGAAGGCCGCATGATGTTCGGTGGTGGGACCGGTCTTGAAGGCATCGAACGCCGATCGCAGCGCGCGCCATTTCAGTTCGGCGACGGCGGCATAATCGACGATGTCAGCCGCGCGCAGCCGGGCCAGCGCCTCGCCGCTCGCGGCCAGAATTCCGCGCTGAAATCCCGGGAGTTTCTCGACGTCGATGTACAGCGGATTGAGAAACAGCCGGCTGTTCGGCGAATAGGGGCTGCAGTCGGCCGGGCGGTCAGCGAACAGCGCATGCAGCGGATTGAGCCCGACGCCGTCGGCTCCCAGCCGGCCTGCCAATTCGATCAATCCAAGGAGGTCGGTAAAGTCCCCGATGCCCCAGTTGCGCGCCGACCGGACCCCGTAAAGCTGCACCGCCAGCAGCCAGCTGCGGTGGAAATCGCCGCTGAAGGCCCGGGGCGGCGCGACGATCAGCGGCGCCTGTTCGGTAAAGGCGGAGGCATCGGTCAGTTGCAGCCGGTAGGCCCCCTCCGGCAAATCCATCGGCCAGGCAATGACCCGATCGCGGGTCTCGCCCTCGGCGATAACCTTAAGGCCCGCAACAATTTTCCACCGCAGCGGAAACGTGGCAGCCTGGCGGAGTTCGGTCCGCGAGGGCCTGCCTGACCGGACCACCACCGCCTGATCGAGAAATCGGTACGGGGTGCGAACCGGCAGGGCATCGACGATGATCTTCAACGCCGCGGCATCCGTCACACGGTGGTGACCCTGACCGTCGATAAATTCGGTCTGGATTCCGAGGTCTTTGGCTCTGGCGAAAAGGTCCATTCGGCACGCAGTTTGCACACAACGGTCAGGGGCCGTCGCGAAATTCTTGAGATGAGGTAAGAGGATAGCCGTGTTTAACTCGATGGCGTCCCCGGCGTTCCCCGGGAACCAATACCCGGCCAGCGGCTTTCTATATAGGTTCGGAGCGTCTCCTTTCCCGCAATCGAAACGGGACGTCTTTTCCATGTCAATGGCATCACCGTGAACAAAACAACTCAAACTGTCGAGAGCGCCGCAGCCGGCGGCGCCTTCCTCATTGAAGATATCTACCCGCTCATCGACGGTGGCCGCTTTCCTGTCAAGCGCATCGCCGGCGAACGTGTCGAGGTTTGGGCGGACATCTATCGCGACGGCCATGATGTCGTAAGCGCGGCGCTGGTCTGGCGCCGCGAACAGGACCGGGAATGGCGCCGCGCGCCGATGATCCATCACAGCAACGACCGCTGGGGCGGATCGTTCGTCCCGGACGCGCCCGGCCGCTATATCTATGCGATCGAGGCCTGGACCGACGAATTCGCGACCTGGCGGCACGGCTTCGAACTCAAGCAAAAGGCCGGCGCCGACCTCACCCTCGATGCCATCGAGGGCGCGGGCATGCTGACAAAGGCGCAAGCGGGCGGACCGGCCGCGGCTGCCGTGATCCTGCGGCAATGCGAGGAGTTTCTCCAGACCGGTGAGGTCGCGCCCCTGCTGACCGAGGAACTAAAGGTCGCCATGGCCGACAGCCAGTTGCGGCCCGACCTGACACGGTCCCAGCTGCTTCCTCTGATGGCGGACCGCCCGCGGGCGCGCGCAGGGGCCTGGTACGAGATGGTGCCGCGCAGCCAGGGCAAGATTCCGGGCCAGCACGGCACCTTCAGGGATTGCATCGCGCGCCTGCCGGATCTCGCGGCGATGGGCTTCGATGTGGTCTATCTGACGCCTATACACCCGATCGGGCACACCAACCGCAAGGGCCGCAACAATGCGGTGACCGCGGCAGAAGGCGATCCCGGAAGCCCCTACGCCATCGGCTCGACTGAGGGCGGCCACGACGCGGTGCATCCGGAGCTGGGTACGCTGGCCGATTTCCGCGATTTCGTGGCGGCCTGCAAACAGCTCGACATGGAGGTCGCACTCGATTTTGCGGTTCAATGCTCGCCCGACCACCCCTGGCTCAACGACCATCCGCAATGGTTCAGGCGCCGTCCGGACGGCTCGATGCGCTACGCGGAAAACCCGCCCAAGAAATATGAGGACATCGTCAACCCCGACTTCGCATCCCCGGATGCCGGCGCACTCTGGAATGCGCTGCGCGATGTCGTGCTGTTCTGGATCGACCAGGGGGTCAGCATTTTCCGGGTCGACAACCCCCACACCAAGCCGTTCGGATTCTGGGAGTGGCTGATCCGTGAAATTCAGCTAGGCCATCCCGACGTGATCTTTCTCGCGGAAGCCTTTACCCGGCCATCGCTGATGAAGGGCCTGGCCAAGCTCGGTTTCACCCAGTCCTACACCTACTTTACCTGGCGGACCCAGAAGTGGGAGCTGGAGCAGTATCTCGGCGAATTGACGGCCTATCCGGAGCGCGATTTCTATCGTCCGAATTTCTTCGTCAACACCCCCGATATCCTGCCCTGGCACCTGCAAAGCGGCGAGGAATGGATGTTCAAATCCCGCGTCGCCCTGGCGGCCACGCTGTCGAGCACCTATGGCATCTACAACGGCTTCGAGCTGCTTGAGCACGAGCCGATTCCGGGGCGCGAAGAATATCTCGATTCCGAGAAATACGAGATCAAGGTGCGGGACTGGGACAAGCCCGGCAATATCAAGCCCTATATTCACGATCTCAACCGCGCCCGGCGGGAGAACGCGGCGCTGCAACAGACCAGCCAATTGCGCTTCCTTCCGGTCGACGACGGCAATGTCATCGGCTTCGTCAAGGAATCGCTCAACCAGACCAACAGCGTCGTCGCCGTGATCGCGCTGTCGCGGGACGTGCATGAATTCTGGCTGCCGCTCGGCGAGGTCCAGGTCGGCATGGCGGACGATCGCCGCCACGTCGCCGCGCTCGAAAACCTGATCACCGGCGAGCGCCACCCCGTCGATTGGGGCGGCGTGCGACTGCGGATCGACCCGGTGCGCGACCCCTCGCTGCTTTTCCGCTGCCTGGCGTGAGGGTCGACATGAACTTGCAGTCATCCATTGACGCATCAGAGCTGCCGGTCACCTCGCTGGACGGCGACGAGCTTTGGTACAAGGATGCCATCATCTATCAGCTTCACGTCAAGGCGTTCTCCGACAGCAACAATGACGGCATCGGCGATTTCACCGGGTTGACCGAGAAGCTCGACTATCTGCAGGAGCTCGGCATTACCGCGCTGTGGCTGTTGCCGTTCTATCCGTCGCCCGGCCGGGACGACGGCTACGACATTGCCGACTACGGCGCGATCAATCCCGATTTCGGGACCATGAAGGATTTCAAGCGCTTCATCGTCGAGGCCAAGCGGCGGGGCCTGCGGGTTATCACCGAGCTTGTGATCAACCACACGTCCGATCAGCACGACTGGTTCAAACGCGCCCGCCGCAGCGATCCGAAGTCGAGCGCGCGCAACTGGTATGTCTGGAGCGACAGCGACCAGAAATATGCCGGCACCCGGATTATCTTTACCGACACCGAGAAGTCGAACTGGACCTGGGACCCGGAAGCCGGTCAATTCTACTGGCACCGCTTCTTCTCGCACCAGCCGGACCTCAATTTCGACAATCCGCGCGTGGTCAGCGCGCTGGTCCAGGTCATGAAGCGCTGGCTCGATACCGGCGTCGACGGCTTTCGTCTCGACGCCATCCCCTATCTGTGCGAACGCGACGGCACCAATAACGAGAACCTTCCCGAGACCCACGCCATTATCAGGCGACTGCGCGCCGAACTCGATGCCTATGCCAAGGGCAAGGTGCTGCTGGCGGAGGCCAATCAATGGCCGGAGGACGTACAGGAATATTTTGGCCGCGGCGACGAATGCCAGATGGCCTATCATTTCCCGCTGATGCCGCGGATCTACATGGCGATCGCCCAGGAAGACCGCTTTCCGATCACCGACATCCTGCGTCAGACCCCGGATATCCCCGCCAATTGCCAGTGGGCGCTGTTCCTGCGCAACCACGACGAACTGACGCTGGAAATGGTCACCGACGTCGAGCGCGATTACCTGTGGTCGACCTACGCCAACGATCCCCGCGCCCGCATCAATGTCGGGATCAGGCGGCGGCTGGCGCCGCTGATGGACAACGACCGCCGCAAGATCGAGCTGATGAATTCGCTGCTGCTGTCGTTTCCGGGCACGCCGATCATCTATTACGGCGACGAGATCGGCATGGGCGACAATATCTATCTTGGCGACCGCAACGGCGTGCGAACCCCGATGCAGTGGTCGCCGGACCGCAATGGCGGCTTTTCGCGCGCCGACCCTGCCCGGCTCTACGCTCCGACCATCATGGATCCGGTCTATGGCTATGAGGCGGTCAATGTCGAGGCCCAGTCGCGCAGCCTGTCGTCACTGCTGAGCGCCACCAAGCGGCTGATCTCGGTGCGGAAGTCGACGCTGGCGTTCGGCCGCGGCACCATGACCTTCATTCGCCCGGTCAATCGCGCGGTGCTGGCCTATATCAGGCAATACGGCGACGAGGTCATCCTCTGCGTCGCCAACCTGTCGCGCTCGGCACAGGCCACCGAACTCGATCTTTCGGCATGGAAAGACCGAATCCCGCTGGAAATGATCGGTCGCACCAGTTTTCCCGCGATCGGCGAATTTCCCTACATGATCACGCTGGCGCCTTACGGTTTTTACTGGTTTCAGTTGCGCGAGCGTGACAAATCCGAGCGCGTCGCAACGTCGGCCGTTCCCGAATTCGAGACCCTGGTGGTGCCGCTCGGCGCGACCTGGGTGTCGCTGGCGCGCACCCGCGGCGTATTCGAACGCGACGTGCTGCCGGGCCATCTGGCGCGGACCCGCTGGTATCCGGAGCATTCGCCAAAGGCGATCCACCCGACCCTGACCTCGGCGGTGCCGTTCTGCGACATCGGCGACAACCGGCCATGGCTTGCGTTTTTTGAGACCACACAGCACGGCGTCAGGAAAAGATATGTCCTGCCGTTGCAGATCGAGTGGGTCCGGTTCGATCGCGAACGCTACAATCCGCATGCCCTGGCGGCGGTGCGTCAGGGCGCGCGCGAAGGAACCTTGCTGGATGTCGCGACCGACCCGATCTTCATCGCGCTCCTGCTGCGCAATCTCCTGCAAAGCCTGACCGTTGAGGAAAACGGCATCCGCCTTGAGTTCATACCGACCAGCAGGTTTTCGGGCCGGCCGATCAAAGCGCCCGAGCATGTCCGCGCCGTCGAAACCGAGCAGTCCAACAGTACGGCGCTGGTCGACAATGAATATGTGGTCAAGGTTTATCGCAAGCTCGAAGCCGGCATCAACCCCGAGATCGAGATCGGTCGGTTTCTGACCGACGTCGCAGGCTTTGCCAACACGCCCGCACTGCTCGGCAGCGTCCAGCTGGTCGCGGGCGAAGAGACAAGCGCGATCGCCATCGTTCATGCCTTCGTGGAAAATCAGGGCGACGCCTGGGTCGTGACGTCGGGCTATCTTGACCGCTTTGTCGAGGAACAGCGCCTGCTGGCGGCGAGCGAGCATCCCGGCGAACACGAGGAGCAGATTCCCTATCTGCGCTATATGTCGCAGATCGGAAGGCGCGTCGCCGAGATGCATCTGGCGCTCGCCGGCAGCAACGATCTGGCGGATTTTGCGCCCGAGCCGACCCGCCCGCCCGACGTGCGGAGCTGGATTGAAGATACGCTGGACCGCGCCGAACGCATCTTCGAGGTGCTGAAGAAACGGCGCGATTCGCTCAGGGAGGCCGACCGTCAGCTGGTCGATCAGGCGCTGGCGCTGCGCGCGAGCCTGCACGAGCGCCTCAGCGCGCTGCTTCCGCAAGACATCGACGGCCTCAATATCCGTCACCACGGCGACTTCCATCTCGGACAGGTATTGATCGTCAAGGACGATATCTTCATCATCGATTTCGAGGGCGAACCGCGCCGGCCGCTCGCCGAACGGCGTCGCAAGTCGCCGGCGGCGCGCGATGTCGCAGGCCTGATCCGTTCGATCGACTATTCCGCCACCGCCGCTTTGCATCGCGCGCTCAAGGTGGCGCCCGACGAGCACGGCAAGCTCGGCGCCGCGCTCGCCGAATGGCGCGACCGCTCGGCGAAGGCATTTCTTTCGGCCTATCGCGAAGTCATGACAAATCAATCTCTATGGCCGGCCGATCCGCACGCCGCCGGGCAATTGCTGAATTACTTTTTGCTCGAAAAGGCGCTCTATGAGATCGAGTACGAGCTGGCCTACAGGCCGGAATGGCTGCGCGTCCCGCTGACCGGGATGCTTCGAATTTTGTCCCAGCAGAGCAACGAGGCCTCATGACCAAACTGTCCGCGGAGGCCTACGCAATCGTCGAGGGGCGCCATGCCGATCCCTTCCATTATCTCGGCATGCACACCGAAGGCGACAAAACCGTGGTTCGCGCGTTCCTGCCGGAAGCCTCCAACGTCGAGGCGATCGGGGAGCATGGCGAGGCGGCGGCGCTGGCGCGAATTCACGACGCCGGCCTGTTCGCGGGCGCACTGCCGAACGGCTCGCGTCGCTACCAGTTGCGCGCCCGCTTCGGCGACAAGGTGGTCGATCTCGACGATCCCTACCGCTTTCCGCCGGTTTTGACCGACTTCGATCTGTATCTGCTGGGCGAAGGCACCGACCAGCGGCTGTACGACAAGCTGGGCGCCCACCCGATGACGCTCGAAGGCGTCGACGGCGTGGCGTTCGTGGTATTTGCGCCCAACGCGCAGCGGGTCAGCGTGGTCGGCGATTTCAATTTCTGGAACGCACGGCGGCATCCGATGCGGGTGCGCGGCGTCGGCTATTGGGAGCTGTTCATCCCACGCGCTACCGTGGGCGATCATTATAAATTCGACATCACCGGCCCTCAGGGCCAGCATTTGCCGCTGAAATCCGATCCGCTCGCCTTTGCCACGGAAATGCGGCCGAGCACGGCATCGATCGTTTTCGACGAGACCAGGCTGCCGCATCCGGGCCCCGCGCCCTCGGGCGTCAATGCGCTGAGTTCGCCGATGTCGATCTACGAGGTTCATCTCGGCTCGTGGCGGCGCAAGAACGGCAACGAATGGCTGACCTATCGCGAGCTCGCCGAGCAGCTTCCGCGCTACGCCCGCGACCTTGGCTTTACGCATATTGAGTTTCTACCCGTCAGCGAACACCCGTTCGACGGCTCGTGGGGTTATCAGCCGACCGGGATGTACGCGCCGACCAGCCGGTTCGGCAGCCCGGAGGATTTTTCCGCGTTGGTCGATGCCTGCCACCGCGAAGGTCTCGGCGTCTTGCTGGACTGGGTGCCCGGGCATTTTCCGGACGATCCGCACGGCCTCGGCAATTTCGACGGCACCGGGCTTTACGAGCACGCCAATCCGCTGCAGGGCCGCCACCTCGACTGGGGCACGCTGATCTATAATTACGGCCGCACCGAAATCGTCAATTTCCTGGTCTCGAACGCGCTGTTCTGGCTGGAGCGCTATGCCATCGACGGACTGCGCGTCGATGCGGTCGCCTCGATGCTGTATCTCGACTACAGCCGGCCCACCGGCGGCTGGATACCGAACAAATATGGCGGCCGGGAAAACCTCGAAGCGATCGACTTCCTGCGCCGCTTCAACACCGAAGTGTTCGCCCGCTTTCCGCAGGCCACCACGGCCGCCGAGGAGTCGACCGCCTGGCCGCAGGTGTCTCGCCCGGTCGAATATGGCGGGTTGGGCTTCGGCTACAAATGGAACATGGGCTGGATGCATGACACGCTGAATTACATCAGCAAGGATCCGATCCACCGCAAATTTCATCACGGCGACATCCTGTTCGGCCTGCACTACGCGTTCTCGGAAAACTTCATCCTGCCGCTGTCGCACGACGAGGTCGTCCACGGCAAACGATCGATCATCGGACGGATGCCCGGCGACAATTGGCAGCGTTTTGCCAATCTGCGCGCCTATTACAGCTTCATGTTCGGCCATCCCGGCAAGAAGCTGATGTTCATGGGCTGCGAATTCGCCCAGGAGAGGGAATGGAGCCATGATCGCTCGCTCGACTGGCATCTGCTCGAGCAAAGGAATTACGCCGGCATCCAGTCCCTGATCCGCGATCTCAACCGGCTCTATCGCGATTTGCCGGCGCTGCACCAGCTGGATTGCGATCAGGCCGGGTTTGAATGGATTGTGACCGACGACGCCGGCGGCAACGTGTTTGCCTGGATCCGCAAAGGCAACGATGCCCGCGCGCGGTGCCTCGTGGTCGTGAATTTTTCTCCGAATGTGTATTATGATTACCACGTCCGCGTGCCGTTTGCCGGCAAGTGGCGCGAAGTTCTCAATTCGGATTCCTCATACTACGGCGGCAGCGATGTCGGGAACGTCGGCGAGGTCCACACCCTGGATGGCCTCGTTCCCGAACTCAATCTCACCATCCCGCCCTTGGCTGCGATATTTCTCGTACCGGAAAGCTGACGCATGCGACTATCCGCCGGAACCTTCTCACGCCTTGGCGCAAGCTGGGACGGCCGAGGTACCAATTTTGCGTTGTTTTCCGCCAATGCGCAGAAAGTGGAGCTTTGCCTGTTCGACAGTCAGGGACGCCGCGAGCTCGAACGCATCGAGTTGCCCGAACGCACCGAAGACGTCTGGCACGGCTATCTCAACGACGTCTCGCCCGGGCAGCTCTATGGCTATCGCGTCCACGGCCCCTATGAGCCCGAGCACGGCCACCGCTTCAACGCCAACAAGCTGCTGCTCGATCCCTATGCGCGGCGGCTTGCCGGACGGCTGGTGTGGAGCGATGCGCATTTCGCCTATCGCACCGGCAGCCCGCGCGAGGACCTGTCGTTCGACCGCCGCGACAACGCCCGTGGCATGCCGAAGGCCGTCGTGGTCGATGAAACCTTCAACTGGGGCCGTCGCGAAATGCGGCCGAATATCCCATGGGAAGACACCATCATCTATGAAGCCCACGTCAAGGGCCTGACCCAGAAGCGCGAAGATGTGCCGCCGAACCTGCGCGGCACCTATGGCGGGCTGTCTTCGCCGGCGATGATCGAGCATCTCAAGCGGCTTGGCGTCACCACCATCGAACTGTTGCCGATGCACGGTTTCGTCGACGACCGCGTGCTGGTCGAAAAAAAGCTGGTGAACTACTGGGGCTACAACACGCTGTCGTTCTTCGCGCCGGAGCCGCGCTACTCGCAGGACAATCCGCTCGACGCCTTCCGCACCACGGTGGCGCGGCTGCACGACGCCGGCATCGAGGTGATGCTCGACGTCGTCTACAATCATACCGCGGAGGGCAACCATATGGGCCCGACGCTGTCGTTCCGCGGCATCGACAACGCCTCGTATTACTGGCTGAAACCGGACAACCCGCGATTCTACGACGATTTCACCGGCTGCGGCAGCTCGGTCAATCTGACCCACCCGCGCGTCCTGCAGATGGTGATGGATTCGCTGCGCTACTGGGTCGAGGTCTGCCACGTTGACGGCTTCCGGTTCGACCTCGCCACCACATTGGCGCGGGGGCCAAACGGATACGACCGCAACAGCGCATTCCTCACCGCGATCCGGCAGGACCCGGTGCTGGCCTCGGTCAAGCTGGTCGCCGAACCCTGGGACCTCGGCATGGGCGGCTACCAGGTCGGCGCGTTTCCCTCGCAGTGGTCGGAATGGAATGACCGCTATCGCAGCGCGATGCGGCGATACTGGAGCGGCGAAGGCAGCCTGATCGGCGAGGTGTCGAGCCGCATGACCGGCTCTTCCGACGTGTTCAACCACGACGGCCGCACCCAGCGCGCCGGCGTCAATCATATCACCGTGCACGATGGCTTCACGCTTGCGGATCTGTTCAGTTACAACGAAAAACACAACGAGGCGAACAACGAAGACAATCGCGACGGCTCCAGCGACAATCACAGCAACAATTGCGGTGTCGAGGGCCCGACCGACGATCCGACGATAACAGCGCTGCGGCGCCAGCTGCGAAAGAACCAGCTTGCCTGCCTGATACTGGCGCAGGGCTTGCCGCTGATTCTGGCCGGCGACGAGGTAGGCAACACCCAGCACGGCAACAACAACGCGTACTGCCAGGATAATGAGATCGGCTGGGTCGGCTGGGAAGGCCTCGGCCGCGAAGGCGACGACCTCACCGAATTCGTCGGCCACATGACCGAGTTGCGGCGGCGATTTCCGCAGATCCGTTCGCGGCGCTGGCTCGACGGACGGCGGGCCGACGGCTCGTATGGCGTGCTGTGGCTGACGCCTGCAGCCGACGACATGAAGGAGCAGGACTGGAAGTTTCCGGAAGGCCGGTTTCTCGCCTATGTGCTCGGCCCGGCTGAACCGGGCAGCCAGCCGATTTTCATCGTGCTCAACGCCGCCCCCGAAGAGATCGCGTTCACGCTGCCGAAAATGCCGGAATACAAGACATGGCAGCAACTATTGAACACCGTGGACGTTAAACAGACCGTCGCGGACTTCGCGTCGGGAAGCGAGGCGAAAGCGCCTCCGCGCTCGGTCCTCGGCTTTGCGGGTTCGGCATGAATGGGCGGAAATTCGGCGCAACCCTGACATCGGACGGTGCCACGTTCCGGCTTTGGGCGCCGGCGGCCAGGCGCGTCGATCTGCTGCTCGAAAAACCACTTCCGATGCGGCGTGGCGACGGCGGCTGGTTTTCCGCCGATGTCACAGGCCTCAAAGCGGGGGCGCGTTACAAATACCGGATCGACGGCGAGATCGATGTGCCCGACCCGGCCTCCGCGTTCCAGCCCGAGGATGTCTCCGGCCCAAGTCAGGTCATCGATCATGCGAGCTATCGCTGGCGCGCTTCCCGCTGGCGCGGACGCCCGTGGCACGAAACCAGCGTGATCGAAGCCCACGTCGGCACATTTACGCCCGAAGGCACCTATCGCGCCATGATCGACAAGCTCGATCATCTGGTGGAAACCGGCATCACCGCGCTGGAATTGATGCCGCTGGCGGATTTCCCGGGCGCGCGCAACTGGGGCTATGACGGCGTGCTCTGGTACGCGCCCGACGGCGCCTATGGGCGCCCCGACGACCTCAAGGCATTGATCGACGCGGCGCATTTGCGCGGGCTGATGGTGTTTCTCGATGTGGTCTATAATCACTTCGGCCCTGAAGGAAACTATCTTGGCCGCTATGCACCCGCCTTTTTTACCGACTCGCAGACACCCTGGGGCAGCGCGATCGATTATCGGGTGCCGGAGGTACGCGATTTCGCCATCGGCAATGCGCTGTATTGGCTGCGTGAATATCGCTTCGACGGATTGCGGCTCGACGCGGTGCACGCCATACCCGAGCAGGGCGAAATCTCGATGCTGCATGATCTCAGCAACGCCGTGGGCCGCCTTGCAGCGGAGACCGACCGGCATATTCATCTGGTGCTTGAAAACGACGACAACCGCGCCAGCCTGCTGGATGCCGAGCAGGATCCGCCGCGCGGCCAATACCGCGCGCAGTGGAACGACGATTATCATCACGCCTGGCATGTCCTGCTGACCGGCGAAACCCAGGGCTACTACCGCGACTACGCGACCGCACCGATGCGGGATATTGCGCGCGCGCTGGAATCCGGCTTCGTCTATCAGGGCGAACCCTCCGTGCATCGCGACGGCGAATTGCGCGGCGAACCCAGCGGCACCCATGCGCCGACCGCCTTTGTCAATTTCCTGCAGAACCACGACCAGATCGGCAACCGCGCTTTCGGCGACCGGCTCGAAAGCCATGTTGAGCGAGGAGTGATCGAAGCCGCGCTGGCGATTACACTGTTGGCGCCGGCCATTCCGATGTTGTTCATGGGCGAGGAATGGGGTTCGAAAGTCCCGTTCCCGTTCTTCTGCGATTTCGAGGGCGATCTCGCCAGGGCCGTGCGCGACGGCCGGCACAAGGAATACGCCTGGGCCTACGCGCAATACGGCGACGAGGTTCCCGATCCGCTGGCGCCATCGACCTTCCAGTCCGCAGTGCTGGATTGGCCCACGCGCAGCGAAGCGGCGGGCCACAAGCGGCTGGCGCTGGTGCGGCAATTGCTCGCCACGCGCCGGCATGAAATCGTCCCGCGGCTTGCCGGGGCTGTGTTCGGCGAGGCCCATGCCGCAGAGGACGGCTGGCTGATCGCCAATTGGCGCATGGGCGACGGCGCCATGCTCCGGCTCGATGCCAATCTCTCGAGCCGCGAAATCTCCCACAAAGCAAGCGAAGCGCCGGGCACTTCCATCTGGGGCGGCGCGATCGGTGCGACGGCCCCGCCGTGGTCGGTGTTCTGGCGTCTGGAACCGCGCTGAATGCCCCCGGCCATCCCGATCGCAACCTACCGCGTGCAGCTCACGGCGAATTTCGATTTCGACGCCGCGGCCGCCATCGTTCCCTATCTGAAGGCGCTCGGCATCACCCATCTTTATGCCTCGCCGTTCATGAAGGCGCGCAAGGGCTCGACCCACGGCTATGACATCGTCGATCACACCAGGTTCAATCCGGAGCTCGGTGGCGAGGCCGGCTTCGAGCGGCTGAGCCAGGCACTGCGGCAGAACGACCTGGGTCTCATTCTCGATTTCGTCCCCAACCATGTCGGCGTGCATTTCGCCGACAATCCGTGGTGGCTCGACGTGCTGGAGTGGGGCCCGGCCTCGCCGCATGCGGTGTCGTTCGACATCGACTGGGAACTGCTGCCGTACCGCGCCAGGAGCGGCGTGCTGCTGCCGATCATCGGCTCGTCCTATGGCGAGGCGCTGCAAAAGGGCGAGATCGAACTGCGCTATGATGCCGGCCAGGGCAGCTTTTCCTCATGGTATTTTGAACATCGCCTGCCGGTCGCGCCCGAACGCTACAGCGAGATCCTGCGCAACGCCGTGCGGGAAGCCGGCGCGGAGGACAGCGCGGCCGGAATCCGCATTCTGGATATTGCGGCGCGCCACCGCGGATTGCGTCATCCCAATCGCAAGGAGGCTCCTCTCTTCAAGGCGGAGCTGAAAGCCATCGACGGTGCTGCGGAGATCATCGCGCGCGGGCTTGACGCCTATCGGGCCGGACAGGATCGCCCCACGCAGACGCTGGCGATGCATCACCTGCTGGAGCGCCAGCATTACCGGCTCGGACACTGGCGGCTCGCTTCCAGCGACATCAACTACCGGCGCTTCTTCGACGTCAACACGCTGGCCGGATTGCGGGTCGAGGATGCCGGCACCTTCGAGGCCATCCATGGCCTGGTCAAAAAGCTGATCGCCGAGGGCAGGCTGCACGGCCTGCGGCTCGATCACATCGATGGCCTGCGCGACCCCGCACAATATTTTCAGCGCCTGCGCCGCCTGATCCGTGAAGCGCAGGGAGATGCCGCCGGACCATTCTATATGGTGGTCGAGAAAATTCTCGGCGAGCACGAGAAGCTGCACGCCTTTGCAGGCGTGCACGGTACCACCGGCTATGAATGGCTGAACGCCATCACCCAGGTGCTGGTCGACGGCAAGGGCCTCGAACCGCTGGATGAGGTGTGGCGGCAGATCAGCAATTTGCCGCCGCGACTGGCGCCGGTGCTGAAGGAGGCCAAGCGCAGGGTGCTGGAGACATTGCTGACCAGCGAGTTCACGGTGCTGACGCGCCTGTTGGCGCGCATTGCCGGCGGGCACTATTCCACCCGCGATTATTCCGCCGACAGCCTGCGGCAGGCGCTCGAACTCTACATCCTGCATTTCCCGGTCTACCGCACCTATCTGACCTCGACCGGGCCGGCGGCGCTCGACCGCGCACTGATTTCGGAAACAATCGAAAAAGCGCGCGCGGACTGGTTCGCCGCCGACGAGGGCATTTTCGATTTTCTCCGCGACACCCTGACGATGGACCTGATCAAGCCGGGCCGGCCGGCGCACAGCGCGCCGCGGGTGCGGCGTTTTGCGCTCAAGGTGCAGCAGTTCACCGGGCCGATGATGGCAAAATCGCTCGAGGACACTGCGTTCTATCGCTATCACCGCCTGCTGGCGCTGAACGAGGTCGGCGGCGATCCGTCGGCCAGCGCGCTTTCCGTCGAAACCTTCCATGAGACGATGAAGATCCGCGCCGAGGGGTGGCCGCACGGCATGACCGCGACCGCCACCCACGATACCAAACGCGGCGAGGATGCGCGCGCGCGGTTGATCGCGCTGACCGAGCTTCCCGGCGAATGGACCAGCGCCGTGGCGCGATGGAAACTCCTCAACGCGCCGCATCTCGTCGTCGCGGGCGAGATGCGCGCGCCCTCGGCCAGCTTCGAATACATGCTGTACCAGGCGCTGCTCGGCGCCTGGCCCTCGGGCGAAGCCGATGATTCCTTCGTGGAGCGGATGCAGGCCTTTGCGCTGAAGGCGGCGCGCGAGGGCAAGCAGGAAACCAGCTGGCTCAATCCCAACAGGGCCTATGAGGCGGGATTGCAGACCTTCCTCGGCCGAATTCTGGACCGTGCAGTTGCGCCGGAATTTCTCGCTTCGCTCGACACCCTGGCGCAGCGCACCGCACTGTTGGGGGCGTTGAATTCGCTCAGCCAGATCACGCTGAAGGCCACCATGCCGGGCGTGCCCGATTTCTACCAGGGCACGGAGTTCTGGGATCTGTCGCTGGTCGATCCCGATAACCGGCGGCCGGTGAATTTTGCCGCGCGCGCCGCCGCGCTGGCGCAGATGGAGGCGCCCGACTGGGAAAACCTGGTGCAACACTGGCCGAGCGGTCATCTCAAGCTGGCCTGGACCAGTCAGCTCCTGAAAATTCGCAGCGAGCTTGCCGATGTGTTCACCGATGGCGACTATCAGCCGCTCGAAGTCTTGGGGCCGCACCGCGACCATGTCATTGCCTTCGCGCGGCGCCACGGCCGCGACGCCGCAATTATCGTGGTGGCGAAATCGTTGGCGCCCATGACCCAGGGCGGCCGGGTGTGGCCGCGCGCTGACGCCTTTGACGGCGCGCTCGATCTGAAGGGCACTTCGCTGCAGAGTTGCTGCGAGGGCGGTGCAGCAGAAGTGCGCCTCTCCACGCTGTTCCGCCATCTGCCCGCGGCGGTTGTGAAGGCGAGATTCACGGGCGCCATCAGGCCTTCGCGAAAACGGGCGCGCGCCTGAGGCACGCCCAAAACGCGAAAGGCCGCCCGGGATCGAGCGAAGGCCGGGCGGCCTGGCGGATGTCGTGCCGACTCTCGTGAGAGGTCGGTTCCCTACCCCCGCGCAGGATGAGATATTCCGGAACATTCGTTACCAGCAAGCTTACGAAATGAGCAGGCAGCAGGTTTTCACGGCATTGTTGCGGCACAACAATTTCGTTGCAGCACAGCATTTCACACGATCATCATCAGCTCTTTTTGGTCAGCAGCAGATGGCCGCGATTCCTGATCGCGGCCTGAGCCACTTCGGCAAATCGCTGCAGCAACCAGGGCAATGTCACTTCCAGCCGGACGTGATCCTCGGCGACATCGACATGACCCGACGCCGCCTGCCCGAGCGCGCGAACGCGAAAGATCATGCGGTTGTCTTCCCAGCGCTCCTCGTCGACCTTCAGCACCGGGATGCTGGAGGCGGCGCGCGTCAATCCCGCCTTGAGGCGGCGCGTCGCTTCCTCGCGGCCAAGGCGATGCGGAATCGAAACGACGAGAGGTGCGGACATTTTTCAATTCCTCGACTGACCGAAGTGCATGTAATTCCACATTGCCGGAACGGAAGGGCGGCGGGAATTTATGGTTGCAAAAATGGAACTTTGCGGAGAGCCGTGTGTTTTCCCGGCTGCAGGCAGAGCAACAGGTGCGGACTGCCGGGCTGGAGGAGACGTTACTATGTCTATCGGAACTATCATCCTGATCATTCTCGTCATCGCCTTGCTCGGTGGCTTCAGCGGCATCGGCGGCGGACCGTTCTACGGCACCGGCTATTATGGCGGCGGCGGCCTCGGCCTTATCGTGGTCATCTTGCTGATCCTGCTATTGCTCGGAAGGCTTTGATTTTTCCTAGGGTGGGCAGAGGCGCCCTTGCGCCGTGCCCACCTTTTCATTTCACATCGTCATTCCGGGGCGCGCGCAGCGCGAACCCGGAATGACAGCGACTATACTTTTTCCGCCAATTTTCCGATCGCCTCCTTGATCGATGACGCGGCGTCGTCATAGCCCTGCCAGGCTTTGCTCCGGGCCAGCAGCGCCGGCACGGTGCGAACGGTGTAGCGTTTGGGATCGAGATCGCCTTTCACCTGCGCCCAGGTCAGCGGCATTGAGACGGTGGCGCCGTCGCGCGCCCGCGGCGACAGCACCGCGACCGCGGTCGCCATGCGGTCGTTGCGCAGATAATCCAGGAAAATCTTTCCCTTGCGCAGCTTCTTCGACATGTTGAGCAGATAGCGCTCGGGATGCTCGTTGGTCATCCACTGGCAAACTCCTTGAGCAAACGCCTTGGCTTCTTTCCAGCTCACCTTTTCTTTGGCGCCATAGGCCAGCGGCGTCACCACGTGAAGGCCCTTGCCGCCGGTGGTCTTGCAGAAACTCCCGAGCCCAAGCGCGGTCAGATGCTGCCGCATGTCCTTGGCGGCCTCGACCACATCGGCAAATTCGACCTCCGGCGCCGGGTCGAGATCGAATACCAGCCGCCCCGGCACGTCAGGCGCATCCGGCGCGCAATTCCAGGGATGCAGTTCGAGCCCGCCGATCTGCGCCACCGCTGCCAGTCCCTCGACGCGATCGATCTGCAGATAGGGTTTGCGGTCGCCGGAGACTTTGACCAGCTCCAGCAGGTTCGAGGTGCCCGGCATCGCGTGGCGCTGAAAGAATTTCTGGCCGCCGATGCCATCGGGCGCGCGGACCACCGAGCATGGCCTGCCCTTGAGGTGGCCGATCATCCAGCCGCCCACCGCCTCGAAATAGCGGGCGAGATCGAGCTTGGTCACGCCCTCGCCGTCGCCGGCGTTCGGCCACAACTCCTTGTCGGGTTTCGAGATGATGACGCCCATCACCTCGGCGGATTTGTTCGCCGCTGGCTTGGCCAGCACCTTGCCGGTCTTTCTGGATTTGACTGCGGCCTTCGCCGCAGGCTTGGCGATTTTGGTCATGGCCGGATTCTCCGCCGTCACCTCATCGGCCGGCTTGTCCTGGCGCAGGCCCTTGAACGCAGCCTGCCGTATATTCCCGTCCGAGGTAAAGCCGGCGAATTCGATTTCGGCGACCAACTCCGGTTTCAGCCAATGCACGTCGCGGGTCTTGCGCGGCGCATCCCTGCCACCGAACGGGCTCTGGTCGGAGCTTGCTGCTTTCAGTGCCGGCATGATGCGCTTGACGGTGTCCTGGCCGAAGCCGGTGCCGACCATGCCGACAAAGGCCAGATGGTCGCCGCGATGAACACCCGCCATCAGCGAACGGAATTTGCCGTTGGTGGTCTTCCAGCCGCCGATCACGACCTCATGTCCGGCACGGCATTTGGCCTTGGTCCAGCTCTCGGAGCGGCCGGAACGATAGGGCGAACGGAGTTTTTTGGAGACGATGCCTTCCAGCTCCAGCTTGCAGGCCGACTCCAGAATGGCGTCGCCGCCGCTCTCGAAATGCTCGACGTAGCGGATCGATTTGGCTTTGGCTTTGGGCCGCGCCGCCAGCATCTTCTTCAGCCGCGCCTTGCGCTCGGCCAACGGAAGCGAACGAAAATCCTCCCCCCGGGCAAACAGCAGGTCGAACGCGTAAAAGATCAGATCGCCGGTCTTGCCGTCGGAAATCGCGGCCTGCAGGCTTGAAAAATCCGGCGCACCGTGGTGGTCGAGCGCGACGATCTCGCCGTCGATCAGCGCATCCCTCAGCGCGCTGCCCTCTCTGGCGATGGCCTGGAATTTGGCGGTCCAGTCCAGCCCCTTGCGGGTCTTGAGCGTGGCCTCGCCGTCCTCGACACGCAATTGGACACGGTAACCGTCGAACTTGATCTCGTGGCACCAACCCTCCCCGCTCGGCGGGCGCTCGACCGACACGCAGAGCTCGGGCGCGACAAAATCCGGCATCGCGGCGACTTTCCTGCCCTTCGCCGCCTTCGCGGGCGCGGCATAGGAAATGACGTCGTCGCCGCGATTGGAATGCCAGACCGCATCGGCGCTGGCGCGTTTTGACTTCGCCGTCATGAATGGCTTCGGCGCCTTGCCCTTGCCGGCGGCGATCTGAACCATGGTTCGTCCCGAGGCGACGGATTTGTCCGCGTCCAGGATGTTGTTGGCGTTGCCTTCCCTGGCGTAGTCGTCACGATGCTTGATCAGCAGCCAGTTGGTGCGCTTGCCGCCGTCGCGGTCATGGCGCATCCGCACCAGCACCCAGCTGCCATGGAGCTTTTCGCCATGCAGCGTGAATTTCAGATCACCCTTCTTGAAGCCTTTTTCGGGATCGCCCGTTTCCGATTCCCAGGTGCCGCGGTCCCAGAGCTGCACGGTGCCGCCGCCATATTGCCCCTTCGGAATCGTGCCTTCGAAATCGCCGTAGTCGAGCGGATGGTCTTCCACCTCCACCGCCAACCGCTTGTCGTGGGGATCGAGCGAGGGCCCCTTGGTGACCGCCCAGGACTTGAAGACGCCGTCGAACTCCAGCCTGAGATCGTAATGCAGCCGGGTCGCATCGTGCTTCTGAATCACGAACCGGCGCTCTTTCGAAGGCTTGACCACCGCTTCGCCCGAAGGCTCGGCAGTCTTTTCGAAGTCGCGTTTTTTTCGATAGGTGGAAAGGTTTTTCAATGGCACGATCAAATCCTGAGAATGCCGCGTCGGCGCGGTTTCGCGCGCCAGCAGCGGCCCGGAACCAAAACCCGCGGCAGCCGTTGAAAGTTCCCGAATTCATTCATCCCTGACATGCCGGAGATCATAATGGCCGTCCGCGCCTATTGGAAAGGGTCCCTGAAGCTGTCGCTGGTGTCGTGCCCGGTGCTGCTTTATCCGGCTTCGACCAGCGTCGACAAAACCCGCTTCCACATGATCAACCGCAAGACCGGCAATCGGCTGAAGCAGCAGATGGTCGATGCCGAGACCGGCGATGTCGTCGAAGGCGATCAGAAGGGGCGCGGCTACGAGCTGAAAAAAGGCGAATATGTCGAAATCGACAAGGAGGAGCTGGACGCCGTCCAGATCGAGAGCAATCATACCATCGACATCGACAGCTTCGTCCCCAAAGACGAGATCGATCGGCGCTATCTCAACCATCCCTATTACATCGCCCCCGACGGCAAGGCCGGCATCGACGCATTCGCGGTGATCCGCGACGCCATGCAGCACCAGGACCGCGTCGCGCTGGCGCGCATCGTGCTGACCAACCGCGAGCACATCATTGCGATCGAGCCGCTGGGCAAGGGCCTGCTCGGCACCACGCTGCGATACCCCTATGAGCTGCGCGACGAACACGAATATTTCGACGGCATCAAGAACCCGAAGATCTCCAAGGACATGATCGAGCTCGCCAGCCACATCCTCGATACCAAGGCCGCGCATTTTGACCCCAGCAAGTTCAAGGACGACTACGAGACCGCGCTGAAGACGCTGGTCCGGCGCAAGGCCGCCGGCAAACCGGTCAAGGCGGCCGAGCCCGAGCCGCGGCCCGACAATGTGATCAGCCTGATGGATGCGCTGAAGCAGAGCCTGAAAGGCCGGGCACCCGCGAAGCGCGCGGCCCATTCGCCGGGCCGCCGGGCATCGCACCATCAGGCGAAGAAGGCGCATCGCTCGCCGGCGCGGGCGCGCCGGGCGTAGCGTTCTCGCTTCGCACGTAGCGACCTTCTCCCCTCCCCGCCACTCGCTTTGCTCGCGGGGGGAGGAAAGAAGAAAGGCGCGACCGCTGCGGACACCGTCATTGCGAGCGTCGGCGAAGCAATCCATCGCGCGGCAAAGCGAGATTGGGGGCGATGCAACGCATCGAACCCGGAATCTCGAGATTTCCCGATGTGCATTGTTCCCGCCTAACGCGCTCCCCGGAATGACGGAAAGATGGATTGCTTCGTCGCAAGGGCTCCGCGCATTGACGTGCGTCCGCGATCTCGCCGCGTGAATTTTTCCGCGCGAGGTATAAATATCTCGTTGCCCCCTTGGAGAGGGCGTGGGAACGCCGGGCGCTTGATGCACCCGCAACCACCTACGCCCAAAAGGAAAAAAACGGGCGCAGTCTTTACAGATACACCAGAACACCCGGCGCTCCGCACGCAATGGTTTACGGTTGCTTCGTAATCTCCCCGGTGATCGGGCTTTGTTGACACCGTCGCTGGAAGAGTTGCCTCCGCCAACTTGACACCAACCATTGAGGTGTCAGGACCATACGACTTGGCCGTCCGCATCCGGTGCCGTACGTCCTCGGCACCGTCTGCGTCCATCGCATCCTGCCCCGCGTCGTGACGATCGCGAGCGCCCCTTTCAGTGGGACAGGACGGGGAGACATATAAGGGTGATTTTCATTTCTGAAAAGCAGAATATTTTTCGTGGAGAGACTTGATTTTGCAAGCGGCCCTGACATGCAACCATCGGTGATTTGCCCGTCGGGTCACAGGGCATGACCGACCGGGCGCTGCCGTCATCTCTTCGATTTGCGCTTCTTCGCCGCTTTCTTCTTCGATGCCTTCTTCGGCACCTTCTTGCCTTCCGCCCGCGCTTCGGACAATCCGATCGCGATCGCCTGCTTGCGGCTCGTGACCTTTTTGCCGGACCGGCCGCTCCTCAACGTCCCGGCCTTGCGCTTCTTCATGACGCGTTCGACGTCGGCGGAGGCTTTCTTCGAATATTTCCGTGCCATGGATTTTCTCCCGGTTGAGCGAAAATAATTCTCGCCGAGGAAGATGGTTCCACTCCGCACCTTTGCGGCATTGAGTCAGGCAATCGCCGCATAAAGCCCGGACGCATCTTTCGCAGCCCGTAATCGCGCGAGGTTCTCCGGCGGTCTCAGCGTCCGCGCCACCAGCGCCAAAGCCCCGAGCTGCCCATTCTCAGCCGCCGCCGGCAGCAACAACACGAAGACGATGTCGACCGCCTGCCCGTCGATGGCGTCGAACCCGATGGGCTGCTTGAGTTTCGCAAGCAGCCCGTAAGGCTTTTGCAGATCCGGCAGCCGGGCATGCGGAATGGCGACGCCACGGCCGATCCCGGTCGACCCCAGTTCTTCCCGCTTGAGCAGGTGGGACGCGACCAGCTCGACATCGAGGCCGAGGCTGTTGGCGGCCTTGGCCGCGAGCTCCTGCAGCAATTGTCGCTTGTTCGAGGTCCGAACCTCGAAGACGACGTCGGCCGGCAACAGCAGATCGGGAATTCTCATGTTCACTCCAGCCTCGACCGCGGCCGCGCTAATCCGGCGCACGCAGCCGGTAGCCGATGCCGGTTTCGGTCAGCACGAATTGCGGGCGCTCGGGATCGGCCTCGATCTTCTGCCGGAGCTGCCGCACATAGACCCGCAGATATTGCGCGTCGGTCAGTTCGTCCCACAATTCCTTGAGCAGAAACCGATGGGTCAGCACCTTGCCGGCGTGCTGCACCAGCACGCGCAGCAATTCGTATTCCTTCGGCGACAGCTTGACGTCCTTTTCGCCGACCTTGACGATCCGGCGCACCAGATCGACCGAGAGATCGCCCGACCGAAACACCGGGCGTTCGCCGTGAACCTGCAATTGATGCCGCAGCGCCGCGCGCATGCGGGCGAGCAGTTCATCCATCCCGAACGGTTTGGTCAGATAATCGTCGGCGCCGAGATCGAGCGCCTGGACCTTGCCCGCCTCGTCGCCGCGGCTCGACAGCACCACGATCGGAACGCTGTCGTTGCGGCCGCGGATCATGCGCAGCAATTCGTGGCCCTGGATATCGGGCAGGCCGAGATCGAGAATGATGAGCGCGGGCCCCTGCCCCAGCAATTCGAGCGCCATCTTGCCGTTGGAGGCTTCCAGGATCTCGTAGCCCTGGGTGCTCAAGCCCATCCGCAGCAATTTTCGGATCGGCGGCTCGTCGTCGATGACCAGGACCTTGATCGGGTTGGCGCTCATGCGGCGGTATCCAATGCCTTAGAGTCTCGGTTCTGATTGCATCAAAACCGAGTCTGTAATTTTTTCGTTTGACGCGTTTTCTTCACGCGAACCGGTATCCACTTCGCTCGAAAACACTATGTTATCCGCGGGAATCGGCAGCCGGATGGTCAGGATGGCGCCGCTGCGGTCGGTGCGGTTATCGGCCGAAATCGTGCCATGCATCGCCTCGACAAAACCGCGCGCAATCGCAAGCCCAAGCCCGGTGCCGGGGCGGACATGGTCGCCCTTTTGCGCGCGGTAGAATTTGTCGAACACGCTCTCCAGCTCGGAGCGCGGGATGCCTTCGCCCTCGTCGATGATCTGCAGGGTGACCCAATCCTTGTCGCGCGAGCTCCGGATCGAGATCGTGGTGTCGGCGGGGGCATATTTGGCGGCGTTGTCCAACAGGTTGAACAGCGCCTGTTCGAACAATACCGCGTCGAGCTCCAGCATCGGCAGATCGGCGGCGAGCTCGAGCGAGATCTTGTGATGCACCAGAATCTTGCTGGCGCGCCGCAGGGCGCTGCCGACGATCTCGCCGATATCGTGCCGCGCGGTATTCGGCACCACGGCGCCGGATTCGAGCTTGGTCATGTCGAGCAAATTGGCGATGAAGCGATTGAGCCGCTCGGACTCGTCGATCACGGTGGCCAGCAGATCGCGCTTTTCCGCCTCGGTCAGCCCGCTGGAGAGATCCCGCATCGTGGAGGCGGCGCCGAGAACCGAGGCCAGCGGCGTCTTGAGATCGTGCGAGATCGAGGTCAGCAGCGCCGAACGCAGGCGGTCCGATTCCACCGTGCGCTTGACCCGGTCCATGTCCTCCACCAGCAGCACCCGTTCGATCGCGAGCGCGCCCTGATCCATCAGCGCGTCCAGCAGCCGGCGCTGGTCCGGCGTCAGCAGGGGCCCCGATCTGTCGTCGTCGATGCCGATGACGCCGATCGGCCCGCGTCCGGTCCGCATCGGCAGGAACAGGCGCTTGGCGCCCGGCAGCGTATCCGAGCCGCGTCCGGCCGGGCGGTCGTTGCCCCACGCCCAGTTCGCGGCGGCGAGATCGGCCTTGTCGAGTTCATCCTCGGGCGGATATCCCGTCTTCACGGTCAGCACGCCGTCCTCGGGCAACAGCAACACCACGCGCACTTTCAGCATCAGCGCGGTCTGATAGGCGGTCGCCCACAACACGTCGTCCAGCGTCGCGGTGCCCGCGAGCTTGCGGCTGAAGGCGTAGAGCGATTCGGTGGTCCGCACCCTGCCGATCGCCGACACCGCCTGGGTGCGCACCCGCGCCGCGACATTGGAAACCAGGATCGCGATCAGCATGAAGAAAAAGAACGCCGCGATATTGGTCGGGTCGGTGATGGTGAAAGTGTAGATCGGCGGCAGGAAGAAGAAATTGTAGCACAGTGATGCCGCGACGCTGGCCAGCATCGACGGCAGCAGGCCGTAGCGAACCGCCACCACCACCACGGCGGTGAGAAACACCAGATCGACATTCTCGATGCCGAAGATCGGCTGGATCGCCTCGGCGGCGGCAAGCCCGATCGACACGATCAAGAGCGACATCAGATACGGTCTGGGATCGAAAGGTTCGGGCCGCGCCGCGGTCTGCACCGATGTCTTGGCGACCGGCCCTGACGGCAGTTCGTCGCCGGCGATGACGCTGACGCTGATATTGCCGGCGCGCCGCACCAGATCGTGCACCACCGAGCCGCGCATGATCTCGAACCACCAGGAACGCGCCGACTTTCCGATGATGATCTGGGTCACATTATTGGCGTGCGCGAAGCCGATGAGATCGTCGGCAATGCGACGGCCGACGCCGGGAATGGTCAGCGCCTCGCCGCCGAGCGCCTCCGCCAGCCGCAGCGTGTCGGCAAGGCGGTCGCGTTCCTCTTCGGTCAATTGCAGGCTGCGCCGAGTCTCGATGCTGAGCGCGGTCCAGGGCGCGTGCAGGCGGTCGGCCAGCCGCTTGGCGTGGCGCACCAGCCCCGCCGCCCGCGGATCCTCGCTGACGCAGACCAGGATGCGCTCGCCCACCGCCCAGGGGCCGGCGATGGCGTTGGCCTGCATATGCGTCAGAAGCTGTTCGTCGACGCGCTCGGCGGTGCGCCGCAACGCCAGTTCGCGCAGCGCGGTCAGATTGCCCGGCGAGAAATAATGCTCGAGCGCGCGCTCGGCCTGCTTGGGGACATAGACCTTGCCTTCCTTCAGCCGCTGAATCAGATCGTCCGGCGTCAGATCGATCAGCTCGATGGCATCGGCGCGGTCGAACACCGAGTCCGGCACGGTCTCGCGGACCCGCACATGCGTGATCTGGGCGACCACATCGTTGAGGCTCTCGATGTGCTGGATGTTGACGGCGGTATAAACGTCGATGCCGTGGGAGAGCAGTTCCTCGACGTCGAGATAACGCTTCGGATGGCGGCTGCCCGGCGCATTGGTGTGGGCGAGTTCGTCGACCAGCGCGATCTGCGGATGGCGCGCGATCAGCGCGTCGAGATCCATCTCCAGCAAGGTCTGGTCCTTGTATTCGAGCCGTTTGCGCGGGAGAACTTCCAGCCCCTCCAGCAAGGCTTGGGTCTCCGCCCGGCCGTGGGTCTCGACCACGCCGACCACGACATCGACGCCGGCCTTCACCTTGGCGCGCGCGCTCTGCAGCATCTCGTAGGTCTTGCCGACGCCGGGGGCTGCGCCGACGAAGATCTTGAGCCGGCCGACGCGGCTATCCTCGCGCCGGGCCGCTTCCAGCAGGGCTTCCGGCGAGGGACGTTGCAGGGAATCGCGGCGCTGCTGGGCCATATCGGTATTATAGTCCTCAGGCCCAGTTCAGCCTAGCCGATCCTATTTGGATGCTGCCGCATCCAGCGCCAGATTGAGTGCCAGCACGTTGACACGGGGCTCGCCAAGCAGTCCGGCAAGGCGGCCTTTGGTGTTGTCCGTGACCAGCGCACGGACCTTGTCCTCGGGCATATTGCGCGCCTTGGCGATACGGGGCACCTGGAACAGCGCACCCTCCGGCGAGATATCCGGGTCGAGGCCGCTGGCCGAGGTCGTCACCAGATCGACCGGAACCGAAGCCTGCGGATTCTCGGCCTTCAGCTTTTCGACGTCTTCCTTGACCCGGTCGTTCAGCGCGTTGCTGGTCGGGCCGAGATTGGAGCCGCCGGAATTGGCCGCATTGTAGGGCGCAGCGACACTCTTGGTGGCGTCCGCCGGATCCGGGGCCGTGGTCGCCGAGGGCCGGCCATGGAAATATTTGTCGTCCTTGAATTCCTGGCCGATCAGGGCGGAGCCGACCACCTTGCCGTCGCGCTCGATCAGGCTGCCTTGGGCCTGCTTGGGAAAGATCACGCCGGCAATGGCGGTCATCGCTAAGGGGTAGGCGAGGCCCGTGATCACCGTCAACAAGACCAGAACGATGATGGCGGGGCGAATTTCTTTCAACATGGTGTGTCTCCTGAGAATGTTGTCATTCCGGGATGGTCTGAAGGACCAGACCCGGAATCTCGAGGTTCCGGGTTCGATGCTTCGCATCGCCCCGGAACGACGGGATTAGGCCAGATGCAAGGCGGCGACGATGAGGTCGATCGCCTTGATGCCGATAAAGGGAATGATGATGCCGCCGAGGCCGTAGATCATCAGGTTACGGCGCAACAGCGCGCCGGCCCCGATGGCGCGATAGGCCACGCCCTTCAATGCCAGCGGAATCAGCGCGATGATGATCAGCGCGTTGAAGATGATGGCCGACAGGATGGCGCTCTGCGGGCTTGCCAGATGCATGACATTGAGCACGCCGAGCTGCGGGTAGAACGCCAGGAACATCGCCGGGATGATGGCGAAATACTTCGCGACGTCGTTGGCAATCGAGAACGTGGTCAGCGCGCCGCGGGTCATCAACAGCTGCTTGCCGATCTCGACCACCTCGATCAGCTTGGTCGGATTGGAATCGAGATCGACCATGTTGCCGGCCTCGCGTGCCGCCTGCGTTCCGGTGTTCATGGCGACGCCAACGTCGGCCTGCGCCAGCGCCGGCGCATCGTTGGTGCCGTCGCCGCACATCGCCACCAGCTTGCCCTTGGCCTGCTCGTCGCGGATCAGCTTCAGCTTGTCCTCCGGCGTCGCTTGCGCCAGAAAGTCGTCGACGCCGGCTTCCGCGGCAATGGCCGCTGCCGTCATCGGATTGTCGCCGGTGATCATCACGGTGCGGATGCCCATGCGGCGCAGTTCGGCAAAACGCTCGCGGATGCCGCCCTTGACGATATCCTTGAGCTGCACGATGCCGAGCAGGCGGCCATCCTTGGCGACTGCCAGCGGCGTGCCGCCGGCTTTCGCGATTTCGTCGGCGATCGCCTGGATTTCGCGCGCGACCTCCGAGACCGCGCCGGACTGGATGGCGCGAACGGTGTTGCCGGACGCCACTGCGTGGGTGCCGCCGCCGACATAATGCAGGATGGCATCGACCGCGCCCTTGCGGACCGACGAAGCCCCGGCATCGACGCCGCTCATGCGGGTCTGCGCCGTAAACGGTATGAAGGTGGCGTTGAGTTCGACCATGTCGCGGCTGCGAATGCCGTATTTCTCCTTGGCGAGCACCACGATCGAGCGGCCTTCCGGCGTTTCGTCAGCCAGCGACGCCAGCTGCGCCGCATCCGCGAGCTCCAGTTCAGTGACGCCGTGAACCGGGCGGAACGCGGTGGCCTGGCGGTTGCCGAGCGTGATGGTGCCGGTCTTGTCGAGCAACAGCGTATCGACGTCACCGGCGGCTTCGACGGCGCGGCCCGACATCGCCAGCACGTTGAAGCGCACCAGCCGGTCCATGCCGGCAATGCCGATCGCCGACAATAGCGCGCCGATGGTGGTCGGAATCAGCGTCACGAACAGCGCCACCAGGATCACGACCGAAATCTGGCCGCCGGCATAGGCGGCATAGCTCGGAATCGTCACGGTCGCGAACACGAAGATGATAGTGAGGCCCGCGAGCAGAATATTGAGCGCGATCTCGTTCGGCGTCTTCTGCCGCTCGGCGCCCTCGACCAGCTTGATCATGCGGTCGATGAAGGTCGAGCCTTGCGCCGCGGTGATGCGGACGCGGATCCAGTCGGACAGCACCTGGGTGCCCCCGGTGACCGCCGAGCGGTCGCCGCCGGATTCGCGGATCACGGGCGCGGACTCGCCGGTGATCGCCGCTTCGTTGACGGAGGCAACACCCTCGACCACCTCGCCGTCGGACGGGATGTTGTCGCCGGCTTCGACCAGCACGATATCGCCGACCTTGAGGCTGGTGCCGGAGACAAGCCGATAGTTCTTGCCGGCGCCCGTCAGCAGCTTGGCCTGGCTTTCGGTGCGGGTCTTGCGCAGCGATTCCGCCTGGGCCTTGCCGCGGCCTTCGGCGACAGCCTCGGCGAAGTTCGCAAACAGCACCGTGAACCACAGCCAGATGATGATCTGGAAGGTGAAGCCGAGGCTCGTCCCGCCGGTCACGAGATCGCGCAGGAAGATCACCGTGGTCAGCGCGGCCACGACCTCGACCACGAACATCACGGGGTTCTTGATCATCAGCCGCGGATCCAGCTTGGCAAAGGCGGAGCCGATCGCCGGCATTACGATCTTCGGATCGAGCATCGCCGAGACCGGCATGCGTTTCTGCAGTTTCATGGCTTCCATGGACGTAACTCCGAAGTGAGATCGATCAGAACAAGGTGCCGGCGGTCATGGCGAGATGCTCGACGATCGGGCCGAGTGCCAGCGCCGGGAAGAAGGTGAGGCCGCCGATGATCAGGATGACGCCGACGACCAGCCCAATGAACAGCCCGCCGGTGGTCGGCAATGTGCCGGCAGACGGCGGAATCGACTTCTTGCCGGCGAGCGAGCCGGCGATGGCCATCGCCGGCACCATCATGAAGAAGCGGCCGACGAACATCGCGCTGGCGAGAGTCAGGTTGTAGAAGAAGGTATTGCCCGAAAGCCCCGCAAAGGCCGAGCCGTTGTTGCCAGTCGCCGACGTGTAGGCATAGAGCACTTCGGTGAAGCCATGCGGTCCGGCATTGGCCATCGAGGCCACCGCCGGCGGATAGACGACGCCGACCGCGGTCCAGCCCAGATACATCAGCGGCAACACAAGGATCGCGAGCATCGCCATCTTGACCTCGCGCGCCTCGATCTTCTTGCCGACATATTCCG
>Ga0302320_10001891_pt1 | contig 49962 bp, 53 predicted proteins | sample Bog_T0_3_FD_202130 | JGI IMG/M metagenome (GOLD analysis project Ga0302320, IMG submission 202130) | Peat permafrost microbial communities from Stordalen Mire near Abisko, Sweden - Bog_T0_3 | ecosystem: Environmental > Terrestrial > Soil > Wetlands > Peat | place: Sweden: Abisko, Stordalen Mire... | reverse complement strand
CTCGAGGCTAGTCTTCACTCACGCACGTAAGCCTATGGGCAGAAAGGACCCTACCCTATGATTGCATGACCTGGGTGCGCAACAGTTGGGGTTCGCCAACTGCGCAAAGGTTCGGGTTCGTTGACACCTCGAGGATGCCCAGGGGGAGCCGCGCTACGGCCGCTCGATCGCACTCGAGCAGAAAGGCGCGCAGACATTGCCCGGCGATATCAGAGGCGCGGTATTTCTTCGGATCGCGGGAGGGGATAGCTGCTACCGTCGGTGACAGCGGACGCTGCGACCTCGATGGTGATCGGCCATTCTTGGCCGGCTTCTGCAACGCCAACTTCGCAGCCAGACGACGCCGGGACTGTGCCGATTCAATCACCGCCTTCTGGACATCCTTGACCTTCTGCCATCGCCGGCGTTGGCCTTCACTGATAGCCCGTCGACCTCCCGCGCTCAACAACGGCATAAGTAACCCCCCCTCACGCGATGAATGACGGCCATTGTCCCCTGTGGAGACTATGGCTCGGAGGAATCTTGCATCTGCTCGTGACCCTGTGGGGCCGGGATCGCACCGAGGTGGCCAGCCTGCGCCTACCGGACGACATCGATCTCGCCGGCGATCGCCCACCTGGTCGCCGCCCTTGGTAATCGCGCAGGGCTTACCGTTCGGCCGCATGGACTGCGGCATGCCGCCATCACCGAGGTCCTCGATGCGACACGAGGCGACTTCCGTGCTGCTCAACGTTTCGGTCGCCTGGCCAAGGCCGATACTTTACGCTATTATGACGACAATCGCGAGGATCTCGGCGGGCAGGCAGCACGCCTCATCGCTCCATAAGAACACACAGCATCGCCAATTGGCAGGTACGATTCCACCTGCCTTAAGGCGCTATCAATTTCAGGGCAGAAATCCGGTCAGCGATTTGGCCGGGAGCAAGAACGTGATCGACGCAGCCGGTAGTGCCCATGGGAACACCACTCGCCACGACAGGTGGCGTCTTTGCCGTTTTGCGTGATGTGCGATGCGACAGACCCGCGATGAGGCGATCGCTGATCGAAAACCGCATCGACGCGACGGAGGCGACCCGCTGGTCGGTCCTCTATATTGGGCAAACCGTGAATCTCCGGGTTCGTTTCGAGAATATCTTCCTAGACATGGGCCTCGCTCGCATCGGAGCAACCCACCTTGCGAGTCTCGGCGCCGATTGCGAATCACAGCGCCGCTCAATCGAGTTCGACCTGGTTCCACGCTACGCGACGCTCATCAGTCAGTCGGGACAATCCAGTCGGAAGCAGCTCGTAGAAACCATTTCAATCGTACAGCGCTCATTCGGACGAGCTGACACCCAATTTCGCCTCGGCGGTTATCCTGCTCCGGGGATTAATTGCTGAATAATATTTTCCGGTCCTAATGCTCCAATGCTTCTATTACGTCAGTTGGCTTCTTGATAAGCTGGTAGGTCCAGGCGCCATGCCTGCCATCGGCGTTGACTGCATTGACCCACCTTTCCGCCGCAGCAACCTTAACTCCCTCAATGGGATCAAATCCTTTTGTTTCTAGGATGAGATATGATGGCTTCAATGGGTCTTTCCCTGCTAAACGCACGATAAAATCTGGGATATAGTCGTGCATCTGGCCATTGTTAAGATAGGGAATGGCAAATCCTAAGCCGGCGTTTTTTGCGAAGGCCAGGGTACGTGGATGTTTATCGATGTAATAGGCGGCTGACTGTTCCCAGGACAGGGTATCTGCGACCACATAGTTGATGTGAGACTTTGTCACTTCTCGCACGTCACGACTCGTCCAGAAATCGACTTCTGCTGTTGATCCCATTCCTCGGTTCGATTCGTATCGAGGCACTTCTGGGCTTTCTCCAGCTGCCACATCTGGCTGAATGGCACCGAGCAGCAGCTCAACCAGCCATCCGTAATAAGGCGCCAAGAATAAATCCTTAATTTTTGCTGGTGGCTGCACTATTACCCGCTCATTGACATATTTCTCGACTATCCGCATCACCTGAGGAAATAGCACCTGAGCCGGTAAATTGCATTGGCCATGAGCGGTGTAGGCCTTGGTCAGAGTCCTCGCAAGGTCGAACACGAGTTCCTGTAGGCGCAGTTTTGATCGAAACGGATCCAAATTAACGTCGTCTGCTTTCCCAGGACCAGAAAGCGCTAGACGACCCTGATCACTGATACTCAATCCCTTAACTTCTACGGCTGGCGGGATTCGACCTGGCTCCAGTGTTAGCGACGGTACCTGCGTCCAATCGACCGTTATCCGGTTTTTTATGGCCGTGGTGTATCCGTCTACTCGAGGGAAGCGGATCTCGAACGCGCTTTTGGTCGGAATCGAATGAATATGATGCCGTTTGATTGGCTCTACTGGCGCTATACCCTTGTTGGCCTTAAAGGGAATAACTTCAAACGGAACTCCGAATACCTTCGCTACTTCTTCTGTGAGCATGTCGTTTTTGTCTGCTTCATAGCTCGCCCTTCTAAGTCCACGGCCTACTACCTGTTCGCAGAGGAGCTGTGACATGAATGGGCGAAGACCTATAATATGGGTAACTGTATTACAGTCCCATCCTTCCGTGAGCATGCCGACACTGATGATGCAGCGAATCTCCCGACCAGGTGGAGATAGAGGACGACCTAGTTTTTTTGCCAGCTCTTCGAATCCAATGGGATAGATTGGACGACCTTGACGATCATATGGCCAGTCAACTTTGCCCACAGTATCAAGTGTCGTTCGCATCCACTTTGTTTCATCCGATTTCGACGAACCTGAGTCGGTTTCAGCTACCACTTTTGAATCTACGCGAATGGTGACTGTACGCGCGGGTGAATTGCGGAATCCTTCTATTTTTGCAGATGGAATCCCCTCTGGAGCATTATCCTCGCCAAGCCACTCGTAGATAACCTTCGCAAGCTGCGTGTTTTTGCACACCAGAATGAATACCGGTGGACGTCCGCCTTTTGTAGAATCGACTTTCCACTCTTCCAATACCCTCTCCCAAAGTCCGCCAAGTTGGGCAATTGGGGTATGTGCATACTTAAGGATGGCTTCCGGCTTGGGGTTAGCCCTTTTCCCTCCTCGTTCAGATGGCGTTAGGCGGGGAAGAATCCATTGCCAGATATTGAAGAAGGCCGGAATTTCCGCCCCAGTGGTGTCGCGAATGGCAAGTTGAGGTATCTTGACTAGGCCTGATTCGATCGCATCTATCAGGCCAAAATCGCTGACAATCCATGGGAATGGACGATGAGCGTCGCCACTTCCGCGCGTCAAGTAATATGGCGTAGCAGATAGGTCAATACACAAGTTAATGAGTCTTAGGCGATGGATACGATCGAGGCCCTCGACCCACACGGTAGCTTCTTTGTTAAGTTCCTCCTCATCGTTCTCATCATCTTCTTCCTCTTCAATTGGTTCAGTCAATTGTTGCCGAATGCGGTAGGCGTGATGTGCTTCATCGTTGAAAACTAATATATTTTGTTTTCCGCCAATATCACGGCCAAGAATTCGTTCAACCAACGCAGCATCGGTCTCGACATACCTGCTCGATTCGATCTGCACCTTTATCAGATTCCCACTCTTATCGTGAATCTCATTCAAAACAGTTAGCATCCCCATGTCCCGCTGGCGTTCAAAGTCGACCTGAGACAGATATCGACTTCCTCTAGCTGTCGTGGTATGTGGCCCAATGGTAACAGTCTCGCGTACAATTTCCCGGCGCCCCTTTTTCAGAACTTTCGCGGTAGTTCCTGCCTCCTGCATAAGTTGTGGTTCGAAGACGTGCCAATTAGTCACCAAGATCCGGCCCATGCGCAATTGTGGCATTAAGTCGCGATGAACCAGATCTCGGGTACGATATATACCGGCTTCTCCCTCATTCGGGTCGAGTTCGCGCAGTCGATTTCGAATTGTGACGTTGGGACATACCACCAATATGACGTCTGAGAATCTGGAATCAGATCTGTTTGTCACTTTGTTGAGGATGCTCCAGGCCGCAAGCATCCCCATCACGGTCGTCTTGCCAGAACCAGTGGCCATCTTCGAGCAAAAGCGCAGAAATCCAGTTACTCCTTTAGATTTCTGGTCCGCACTCGGATCGTCGCGTGGTATAGTGATCCCTTGGCGTAGATCAGCCCTTCCCTCGGTTAGGAAGATAACTGCTAGAGCCGCCTCAATCTGAGCGTAGAATAGGCGCCGTTCGCGGCCGTCGCGGGTCCAATGATTGATCAACTCTAATGTAGTGCGCGTACAACCGGGGTAACCGAGATCACGCCAGCGTGACATGCGGTCGCGAATCTGGTTCACCATTTTCAATTCAATTGTAATACTGGCGTTAGCTCCTCCCGAATCGTCATCCTTGGTGGATTGTGGTTGCCTATAAAAATATTGCGCCGGCCGTCGACCTTCACGGAGTTCTGGAACCTCCCCTTCGCGAATGTGCCAATGCTGTTTGGGCGCCGCGTATGGGGAACAAATGATGGGCTGGGGTATTTCGGCAAGACTCATAGACGGAATGCCTGTTGTATGGCGTCTAGTTTTTCCGTGACTTCAGGATGAATTTCCTCAGGCAACATGAGCGCTGCGATCTCATGATATTCGGTATAGTCAAATCCGTGTATGCCGGCTGCCTCAAGCGCCGGTGGTAAAAGTAGGGTTCTGGCCTTTGTACCAATCAGTATGGCGTGTTCGCCAAGAGGATTCGCAAGGACTGCGGCCGGGAAAAGCTCCTCCAACTTAGCCTTTAAATCAACCACATGTGGCGCAGAGGCCGCTTCTCCGACCTTTGAGATCACAAAGCGCTCTAAAGCGGCGGGGTGGATGAGATAGCTCTCAATTTCATATCGCCGCCAGCGGACTCTTTGCATACCTTGGCCAGTGATGGGTTCTTCGTTGGGTTCTTCTCGTCCATCGCTATCCGTTATTTCAAGTCCTGGTAAATCATCTTTTACTAGACGCAGCAAATCATGCATCTCTCGTGTTGCGACTCCGTTGGCGCCATCTCGGTACTGATGGATTGTTTGCTTCCAGAACAGCTTAGTAGTAAGTGTCTCACGTGCAGGATGGTCAAGTACCTCGGACCAGGCACGAAGAAGAGCCAAATCTGATGATCCCTCGAGGAAAAGTACTCCAGGGGCAACGACGGCCTGCATGAGATCTGTATTGGTCAATACGCCAAGCGCCCGACGTAATCGATTACGATCAGCTCGATCCGCGATTCGACGAGGTCGATTCATGACCAGTAATAAGCGATCAGGGTCAACGTTGTTAATGATTACTTCAGAATGGGTGGCGATTAATAGCTGGCTGTTCTGTTTGGCGGCTACAGCACATAGTTCGCCATAGATGGCATCTTGCAAAATAACATGCAGATGCGCGTCTGGTTCATCTAAAAGTAGGACACTCGAAGGACGCAAATAGAGGAACGCTAGTAACATCAAAACTTGCTGAAAACCACTCCCGGCTGATGCGATATCTAAAGCACGGGTAGCACCCTGAGGAAGATATTCAGCTATGATAAAAGCGCCCTGCGTATTTGGTGGAATGAGCTGAAAACCGAATAGCCGGCTGATACCGGACGCCAGAGCGGTCCAAGCTGTTTGCTTCAGACTTACCTGCCATAGAACATTGCGCAGTACGTCGCCGGGCTTTCCCTGACCTAGCAAATGTCGGATAAATGGTTCTTGGTATACCGGTTCTTCTGGACTGAGTCCGGTCATAGGTGGAACAAATGCAACATCAACGATCAACGCACGGAGGTGGGCTGGGTCAACGTCCTGTTTTGGCCTTACATACACCTGCTCCGTACTATCGTTAATAAGCTCCATCGTGACTGTCGGTCCATCCGTGAACGTAATCGCAATCTCAATCTGCCCATTATAAAGTCGATTGTGCCAAAGTGAATCAAAGGCACGTAACGGCACGCTCGAGAACGCCTGTCTAGCAATGGGCGCCTTCGGGTATGCCCCTCCGTGCCGCTGAAAGTCGTTTAATTCCTTCCATCGGGTAAGCGCCAGATTCCATGTAGCAATGGCTTGAAGAATTGTTGTTTTACCTGCGTTATTCGGGCCAGCGAGAACGACCTGTCCATCTAGATGATCAAATGTTTGATCTGCGAAACGCTTGAAACGACGCAGGACGACTTTACGAATCATCATGCCTTGCTCCTCTTCCGTCCCAACAATCCGACAGTCTTAGTTACGACCAATTCGTTTCCCCTTTCATCGATCACTTTCACGGCGATCTGTTGTGTGGGTGACAATACGCGAAAGGGGGCACTGACCGTTCCTGATAAATGACCCCATACCGTATCGTCATGGGTGATCCGAAGATCCTTCTTAAGTTTGTCCCAGGCTCCTGTTTTGGGGAAGAATGCCTGCGAGACCTTGAAACACATGCCGTTATAATCAGTGTCTAGAAACCAGGCCGGAACGTCGTTGCCAAGACAGTTTATGACCTTCATTTCGATGGGGTCGAATACATCAAGGCCAAGCAATTCGACTTGTGCGCAGCCCTCTTCCTCCGATGCCTTAACCTCTATCTCGGGTAATCCGCAAACAGAGAATATCTGGCTACTGCGCATATTTTTGAGCAAATCGCCCATTAAAAGATCTGGCGTAGCTTGAACATAACTAGCTGGAACACCGTAAAGCGTTTCGGCATGCTCGATGGTTTGCCTAGCATTGGGGTGGATAGCAAAACCGATTACAACAAGGTGCTTAAATTTTTTGGCCTGTGCCTCGCCCATGGCCTGAACTACTAACCGTTCGACTACTTGCCCATTCTCTGGGCCAAAGACAAAGGCAAATGGCCTATCTTCTCCATTCACCGCCACGGCTTCGGCATTCAACACGAGTGCCCTGGCGGGCGGGCGTACACCAGTGAGTTTGACCTGTTTATTGCCGGCAAGCCTTAAAACCGGCGTCTTTCTTAATATCTCGATCATGCGAGCATTAAAGGCATTCGTGTCGTCCATTTCTTCTGATTGCGCAATTGAGTCATTGGCATCGGACTTGCCAATATCCTGCGCCGGAGGGATACTTCCCTCGACAACAAACGGACCACATACCCGCACGGTTTTCTTGTCGATTTCAGGTCGGTCTGTTAATATTTCTTCTTTTGAACGCTCGTTATTGGTGATGCTCTTCAAGGTAATATGGGGAACAATGCCCCCCACTTCCTCTCCCCTTTTATTCTGTCGACGTTCGTAGACGAATCCCCCCGATGGCCCTCGCATAGCATCACTAAGTTGATACCAGGGGAACGATGCAGTTAGCATTCGTTGGCGAGCGAGCGCCAATGGAACGCGTGAGACATCGCATGTAATCCAACGCCTTCCCCACTCTTCCGCAACATGCGCCGTAGTCCCAGATCCACACGTGGGATCGAGCACCAGGTCACCGGGAGAGGTGGTCATGAGCATGCACCTTTTGATTACCTCTGAATGTGTTTGAACGACATAGCATTGATCATCCGCGCCGCCCGTATCACTCCACAAGTTTGTAATTCTCGCAACTGGATAGTCCTGGTGATATAACACGTACCGTAATGTCTCACCGCTTGGGACCAATCGCCTTGCCGCGGCAAGCTTGTCCATTCCCTCGCGGTCGGTTTTCCAACATACGCCTTTAGGAGGAGGACACATTTTCCCCTCAAACTCGTAGACGAAGTCTTGATTCTTTCGATATTGCGCCGGTAGCATTGAAATTGATTGAAATACCCGCGTTCCTTTCGGTAATAATTTATGGTTATTGACCTCATCGGAGGTAAGTCGCCTACGTTTGCCATCCGGGAAGTCCGCCCATCCCCAAATCGCTTCCCCCTCGACAGATTTCTCCTTGAAGAGTGGGGTATACTTCATTTGCTCACGATCTTGAGCGTACCAGAGCACATAATCAGATACGGATTCGGCGACATCTGATCCCATCGGCATCATTTTTTTCCTAAATGTAATTAGGGCACAAAATGCTGATGGGCCAAAGACCTCATCTAGTATTTCTCTAACATGATGGACATTCTCATCGCTAATTTGGACAAAAATGCTTCCGGTGGTTGAGAGAAGTTCCCTCGAGACGATGAGTCGATCGCGCATATAGGAAAGATATGAGTGCAATCCTAATTCCCATGTGTCACGATATGCCTGGACCATTTCTGGTTCTCGAGTGAAATCCTCATCTTCATTGTGACCGACCTCACGTCTCTTAATGAATGGCTGAAAATTCGATCCAAACTTTACCCCGTACGGCGGATCCATATAAATCATCTGTACTTGCCCCCCTAAATTCTCGTACTTCAGTAGGCTATTCATCACCACCATTGAATCGCCCAATATCATTCTATTGGCCCATTTATCCTGGTGTTCATATGCTTTTAGAACTTGATCTGCCATTGAATGCTGCGGGTCGGCAAATAGGTCGAATAGCGTTTGCTGCTCGGCCTGTTTGCGAAAGTTTTTTAAGGTATCGATGATCGCCTTGGTGCTCAAGCGTTCGTGAACGAAAAGCGGTATCGTTGGCACATCGAAGGACTGCCGTTCGGCCTTTCCGGTCCAGTTTAGATAAGATCTTCCCAGACGGGCCAATTGCTCGGTCGCTTCCATTAGGCCTCTAACCGCAGCCACGATATTACCGCGATTGTCTTTAAATTCCTGGGGCGCGGTGAAGATGTGGGGCGCGGGCAACGCGGCTGCTTCAGATATTTTTACGATAAGCCAGTCCCCCAACTCTCGTATCGGATTCCCATCCCATCCTAGCTCAGGCGGTAGCGCCGAGTCATAGCGATAGGTGGTCGGTTGGCGCTTAGCCCTGGCTTGATTGAGATATTGGGGGGCGGCGCCAACCTCTGGACGCAAGGGAGTCATGGCATCAAAGCGGTAGACATCTGAACGAACCTGATCTCCCATAACCACTGGGTCGGTTGCCTTTGCAGCTGAACTAGGCCCTGATGATTTTCGTGGACGTCCGCGTGGTGCCATATGTTTAGTTTCCTTTTTTCCCTAGACGCTTTGTGGCCGACTCTAACCCTGCGATGACTCTGGCAATCGAAGTATGGGTGGCGCCTGTGAATAGGCTTGCCTCTCGGAGCACTCGGAGGTCGCGGCAAATGGCAGGGGCACGCTTGAGAGCGGCTCGGATCTTCTGGGAAATATCCCGTAATCCCTTCGTTGCCTTTTGGGCTTTTTTTGAAATGGTGACACTGTCACCATTTCCGTCGGCCAAGTATCTCCGTACCGTACGCAGGCTGATACCCGTGGCCACGGCAAGCGTCGGGGCTAGCGCTGTTTCGCCTGGCTTTGGTCGTCCGACATTGAATCGATAGCCCCCCTCCCGCAGCGACTGAGCCAAGGCAAGCACCTGGGTTTTGGTGAACCCCTTTCTCTTTTCATTCTCCTCGAGTTCTGCGGCTCGCGCTCCCGAACGATCGGTCTCGGCGTCAAGTTCGACGAGTATACGCACTGGAATTTGATCATTGGGGAAACGTCGGGCGTAGGCGTCCGGTGCGTTTTCCTTGAGGTACTGGATCGCAGCCAATCGGTGGCCGCCACAAACGAGACGTGACTTCCTATCCACAACCACCGGCTGCAATAGCCCGGTGACAATGATGGAATCTGCCATCGCCACCACATGCGCTTCGTCGAGCGGACGAGAATCTCCATGCGGACGAGGTTTGATCGCACTCAGAGGAATGGTCGAGCTGTCCCCCCCCTCCCGGTCCCGGTCCTTTGTTTCGCGCAGCGCCTCGTCCTTCCGATGCAGTCCTTGGACCGCATTGTCTAGCCGCGGTTTCGCCGCGGCCCAGGGATCTCGCTTACTCATTGATCCACCTCGCAAGGGCTTGTAGGTCGAGAGCTGCACGGCAGGCCGGCGCTCCAACCATGATGGGGGTTCCGACCGCGGTTGCCGACGCCATATCGACATCCTGGCGAATGGTCAGCCGTGGCAGCTGCGGCCAACTCTGCTCGAGGTGACTGTCGAGCCCCCTATCCATGGAGCGTCGTTGATCGACCTTCGAGAGTATAAGCGCAACGCGCGCTGGCGTACGGTGGCCCTTGCGGCGATCCGCATCGAGATCCTCGAGAACTCGTCCGGCCCCCTTCACGGCGAGCGGATGGGCGTCGGTGACGACCAGGACGATTGATGCGGCGCGGATGGCCAGGCGCTCGAGGTGCTCATCGCCCGGCGGGCAATCGCAGATGATCACATCCGCCTTCATTTGCTTCGCGACCACATGCAGATCGAGAGGGTCTAAACGCTCGATTGCTCGCTCGGTCAGGTCTGGACCCCCTGCAAGCACCATCAGGTTCTCTCCTGCCGGTTGGAATATCGGCTCGCTCCCGGTGAGCCATGCGGCAGTACCGGCGACCGTGGGGTCCACACCGAGGACATAGCCCGCATTGCTTTGTGGATCCAGATCGACGACCACGACACGGCAGGTCTGCGCCAAGACTGAGGCGAGGCCACAGGCGATGGTGGTTTTCCCCACCCCACCTTTTCGCGCTGCGACAGCGATGATCAGTGGCTTGGGACGCGGTTGGGATGCGGGGGCCGATGACGAGGTGGTCACGAGGATTTCTCCTTCGACGGGGAAATGGTGCCAGTGTCACCATTTGCTGGTGCGGGGCTTTTTCGCGACTTCCCGAGGGGACCGTCTGGTCCAAGTGCCCATGCGGCGATCTCGGCGAGCGGATACTGCTCGGCCAGGCGTTCCTTGGTCCAAATCTTGTCCGTGCGGATGATCTTCGCGGCCCAGCCAGCTGGAGCGCGGATGCGCTGGTGATGGCCTTCCCAGAGGGCGGCGAACAGCACGCGGCTCAAGGCGGCGTCATCCCATCCGGCTTTTCGAGCCTCGTCGATCGTCCCTTTGCTGACATGAACCAGGCGCAGCAACCGGGGAAGATGTTGGGCGATGGGCGATTCTACGGCAGGGGGAGGGGGGCCAGCCTGAGGCGATTTCGGAGGGGGGGCGGTCATCGCCGTCGTCCCGTGATCATCGATCACCGCCAGCTCGGCCACCCGCTCATCCCACATGGAGGTATGCACCAGCACGGTCTGGTGGGGACGTGGCGCAAAGACATCCGGGAGGGCTGGAAGATCCTTGGGCTTTACGAACTGCCCCCGCATAACCACGCTATCACGGGGGCCTTTGACCTCATCGAGCGCAATAACCCCGGTCTGGTGCAGCGCCTTGAACGCCCTGAAGAGCTTGCTCTGCGCATTGATTGGGTTTTTAAAGCGAAACGAGCCGAGGCCACTGGTGAGATCGTTGGGAGAATTGCGGTCGGCAAAACGCTCCTCGATCCAGCGCAGGGGGAGTTCGAAGGTTCTCTGCGAGGTGCGCCAGCTCGCCAGGTACAGGTACAGCGTCCGAGCCAGTCCCATGCGCCGGTGATGCCGCACCAGGTGGGCGTAGCACTGGAGGTCGACCACTTGCCAGTCCGCGATGCCGCGCAGGCAGGCTTCCCAACCCTCGCTCAGTGTGGCCCGGAATGCCACCGGCTGCCCCTGCTCGCGGATGACGAAGCGTTCGTTGTGCTCGAGGATCTGCCACCAGTCGATTTCATTCTCGGGGAGGTCCTTGGGATAGATCGCAATCTTGGTCGCGGCCAGGCGGCGGATGGACGCACGGAGTTCATTGTAGGGGGCCTGGGTGAGGTCTTCGTACCCCATCAGGTGGAGGATGTCCTTCTGGCGCATCTCGACATGGCGGTCGCCGGTGATGGTCCAGGCAAAGCTCAGGGCCATCACGACGTCGAGATCCAAGTGCCGCAACAGACCACCCGCTTCTCCCCGACCCGGGTGGAGGGGGAGGATGTTGGCCTGACTCGAGATCTCGATCTCGCGGGGATCGCTACGGGGGACGTACTCGGTGCCGAATGCTTGGCGGGAACTCGCGAACCGAGGATCATACCAGATGGGACTCTGGAGAAGGACCTTCGGCATAACCGTCGGAACGTGGCCTAGTCGTGCCTCACGGGCGGTCAGATCCTCGATGCGCTGCGCCGTCGACTGGGGCAGCGCACGATACCGATCTTTTCGTGTTATGTTCACCGCTTTACCTGCATTAGCCCCCTATCTATCGTGTCCTGGTTATCGTGCAATAAACACTGCTTATCGTGTTCTGAATATTTAATATCGTGTATTAGCAACCGCGCATCGTGTTTACTTACTGCGGGATCGGACCTACTCGCCGCAGGATCGTACCTGCTCACCATGCGATCGGTCTTACTTACCACGCTGCTATTGTCTCACCTCTCCCTTCGGGAGAGATCACTCATCATCACCAGCAATTGATGCTGCTGATTGGGTTTATCTTCTGGTGAAGACCCCATGAAGCTTCCTGCAATCGCTAGACCCTCGGCAAGTGCGTAGGCCAAGCGCATCACGAGAGGGGGAGGAAACCCTCTAGCAGCTCTCCAGAGGCCAAAATCCACTCCCGAGGCACTCCACTGAGGGTTTCGGGTCCGAGTGGCCTAAAACGGCGCCTAGGCGCCGCCATCCATCATGCGGTGTTTCTGTTGTCGTTCATCGCTCGTACGCCCTTCGGGTGTCGCCGGCATTGTCGTCGTCGCGCCCGCCACCCCGCGGTCACGGACCGCAGGGTCCCCGTCCGTCACGCCGCCGCCAGGTGCCGTCGCCACCTCCGGGCTGAATGGGGGTGATGCAGCCAGCCAGCGTTCGCTCGTCGTCTGCCGTTGCCTCCTGCTCTGCGAGAGGCAACGGCAGACGACTCAGGGACCGATGACAACCGAACGCGGCCAGGACCGCAATGAGGGATCTGAGGATCCCAGAGCCGCAGCTCAACCCCGAGAGGGCGGCACCGATCTAGGGCCCGATGGCCCCGGCGGCGCATCCACCACCCACCACGCACTGGAGGCATCATGTCCCCTACCCCTACACTCAACCGCGAGGCCTGGCTCCTCGCTGCTCTTCCCTCACTGGTCGCCCTGTTGGACCAGGCCGGCGCGCCGGCCTTCCCGACGCCCCTGCTCTCGGTCGGTTTCCCCTTCGGGATCCGCACCGGGAGGGGGAAGGCCATCGGCCAATGCTGGACCCTCACTGACCAGGAGCGGGCGCACATCTTCGTCCACCCCTGCCTCGACGATCCCCTGCGGGTGCTCGATGTCGTTGCCCATGAACTGATCCACGCTGCCGTGGGGTGCCACCAGGGCCACCGCGGTCCGTTTGCGACCATCGCTCGAGCGATCGGCCTCGAGGGATCCCTTCGGGCCACGACGGCCGGCCCGGCCCTCCAGGCCCGCCTGGCGGCCATCATCGGCCGGGTGGGTCCCTACCCCCACCTGGCGCTCGATCCGGATCAGCTCGAGCGGTCGCGGAAGAAGCAAGGCACCCGTCAGCGCAAGTACACCTGTCCGAGCTGCGGCCAGATCCTGCGCGCGGCCACCGACGACCTCCAGGCGCTCTGCGTCCCCTGCAGCACCTCCCAGGGGTCGCCGGTGGTCTTCCGGCTGGCAGGGGGGAGAACCGATCCAGCACAGGCGGGAGACGTGGGCACCGCAGCCCAAGGGGAAGGGGGGCTATGACCGGTTGCGTCCCGGTATGGGTCACCAAGGATTGCCGTCGACGCGTGAGGACTTCCAGGAGCCTATCCATGAGCCATTCTGCGAAGTACCCCATCCTCCACCGCACGCCGGCGGAGGCCTTCGCGGCATTCATCAAAGAGCTCGAGGAACGGATTGCAGATGATCCCGAAGAGAAGTCTCCGCGGACCGTCGGCTACATCCAAGCGATGCGCATGGCCAAGGCCTACCAGGAGAGCGTGAAGCCAGAGAACGCGCCGCCCATGTAGGGGGCATTCTGGCTCCCGTGCTTGGCCTCCATTGCGATGCCACGTCGTCGTTGTGTCGTGTAAACGAGGTCGAGGCGAGACGGCAGGCAAGGCCCCTCCGGCCGCAGCCAGCAGAGCCCCCATGAGGGGGCGGAGCGGTGCCGGCCGTCGAGACCGGCTGCGCTACGGACCGCGTGCCGTTTCTGCCCTGCCGAGACAGCCCTCGTATGCACCGCTGCGCCGTCCACCCTGCGGCATCCTGCTGCGTTCGCCCTCGACGCTCCCGCGTCTCCGGCTCTCTGCGCTGGTGCCTGCGGGAGGCCGTCTCCGCTCACCGTCCGCGTTGCTCGGTGACCGTCCGTGTGCGCGTATTGGCTAGGAGCAAGTTGGGTCTTGCTCGCGTTGCGAGCAAGACGACGATGCTGCGCATCGCCAACCTCCGCCCGTCCGTTCCGTCCGTTCGTCGCCCCCACTCGCTGTGCTCAGGGGGTTGTCGTCGGGGCCCTGCCCGCCGCCGGCGCTGCGCTCCGGTCCTAGCCGCCCAAGCATTCCCGAACTGTCCCCAGTTCCGGAATGCCGCAGCCGACAGCCCGCGGCAGCGGCCCCTCGAGGCGCCCTCGTTGGGTCGCCCATCCTGCCCCATCCCCGGAAGCCCCATCGCATGAGACGGCGCCAACAGATCCTCGACCGCTACGCCCCCGACACCCCCGCCCGGGTGGTGGCGGTGAGCTTCCGCTGTGCCCCCCACGAGTTCGCCCGACTGACCACCGCGGCTGACGCCTGCGGCAAGCCCGTGGGGGCCTATGTCCGCGACATGGCCCTCACCGGCAAGGCTCCCGCCCCGGCCCCCCCGCGGCCGGCCGTGGCGGACCGGGAAGCCCTGGCCGAGCTGCGCCAGGTCGGGACCAATCTCAACCAGGCGACCCATGCCCTCAACGCCGCCCGCAAGGCCGGGGAGGCCCTAGGAGAGGGGGCCCTGGTCGAGCTGGCCGCGACGGTTCGGGCTTGCCGCTCCGCCGTGCTGCGGCTGACTGCCGGCATGCCCGAGGAGGACGAGGTGCTCGCTCAGGGTCAACGCGACGTCGCCGCGACGGACCGGGACCTGGTGCGTCGGACCGTGCGGCCGGCTCGTGGCAGCCCAGCAGGTCCTGCAGCTCCCGCTCCCCCAGCCGCTCCCCCAGCCGGACCACCAGGCCAGGCCAAGCCGGCTGGTAAGCGGCCCTGGGATGTGTGATGATCGCCAAGCTGCCCACCCGGTACGGCAAAGGGTTCCGCGGGGTGCTCAATTACGTCCTCGACCAGCACCGCCACCGCGGCGCTGAGGTCACCGGCGGCACCATGGCCGGCCGGTCACCACGGGACCTGGCCAGGGAGTTTGCGTTTACACGCAGCCTCCGCCCTGAGGTCCAGGGTCCGGTCTTCCATTATGTCATCGCCTATGACACCGCGGACGCAGAGCGGGTCTCCCAGGACGATCGCGAAGCCATCGCCCGCCGCATCCAGGAGGAGCTGGGCCTCGAGGCCAGCCGGCACGACTTCGTCCGCGTATCGCACCTCGAGAAGGCCCACCAGCACGACCACATCATCGCCTCCCGGATTGGCCTCGATGGGGAACTCTGGGAGCAGGCGTGGCGGGCGGGTCAGCAGCTGCAGCCGGCCCTGCGGGACATCGAGCGGGAGTTCGGTCTGCGCGCCCTGGGCATCGAGCGGGAAGCGGCCGTCCGGCAGCCGGACCTGTCGCCGACCCTGCGGGCGCTCGAGGCCGACGATGCGCCGACCGCGAAGGGGGCCATCCGCGACGCCATGGTCTCGGCATTGGCAGAGGTGCGCAGGGGGGCGACCACGCGCGAGCCGGAGCAGAATCTCGAACGGCTGCGCGCTGCCCTGGAGCCGCGTGGCTTGCTGCTGCACGTGCACAGCAGCCAGAGTACCGGCCGGGTGCAGGGGTACTCGATCGGGCTGCGGGGGGAGGACGGTCAGCCGGCAACGTTTAGCGATGGACGTGAGGCGGTCTGGAAGGCGTCGGCACTGGGCTTCCGCGGCCGCAAAGCCCTCGATGCCCAGGTGCGACTGCCCGAGCGGTTGACACCTGAGCAGAGCGAGACAAGAACCCAGACGCAGCCGCCCAAACCACCACTGCGGCGCGGAGGACCTGAGCGATGATGGAAGAGACGAAGGTTTTTCTGGAATATCTCCTCGGTCTTATCTGCGGGATTCTCCTCGGTATCGTCTTCGGCGGGCTCTGGACGCTGGTAGGACCGATAGTGCTCCGTAACCCGCTTGCCATGACACACGATTCCGGGGGGATCGACGCGCGGCAGGCCATCGAGCGGGCCCTGACTGCTGAGGAGGCTTTTGGGTCATCCTGGCCGATGCAGGACTACGTGATGCAGTGGTGGGGCTGGTCGGCGGTATCCGAACCCGCAGCGGTGACGGTGGAGGCGGAGGAGACCCCGATTGCGAGAGGTGATATGATCACGCCTCTGGTGCGGAAGGCATCATCCGGGATGGGGACAAAGGTTGGCATCACGCTGAGTCCATGGTTCCACCTGGTCTGGATCCGCGGTGTTGCGGCACTGTCGATCCTGGTCGCGGCATTGCTTCCCACCCTGGCACTGTGGTTGGATGGCCGACGACGTGCCTATGCGTTCCTCGCGACGGGACAGATGCCCAGCACTGGGCTCTGGAAGATCTGGGGTGGAATTACAACGATGCTCGCTGTCGTGGCGGGCGTCCTGATCGGCGCCCCAATCCCTGCAGCGACGGCGCCGTGGCTGCTCATCGTGATGCTCGGAGCGCTGCTCTGCCTGTGCCAAATGCGCGCGAACAAGAATGCGAGGCTTTCATGATCACCGCTCCCCGTCCCTGGCCCATTCCCTGGATCGCCGGCGCCGGCGTCGTGGTGGCACCGCTCTCCGCGGTGGTCCTTCCCGGTTTCGTGATTGGCCAAGTTGCGGTTGGCATGCTCTCGGCGGCGTGCATGTGGTGGGGCATGCGGCTCGTGGCGCAGGACAAACGCCATATCTATGAGCTCGGCCGGGCGCGCTGGTACCGCATGACGGTTAAACGGCTCATTGCCGCCGCGCCGGCAGGGAAGCTGTACCTCGGCACGGGTGCCATGCTGCAGCGCCGACACGGGCAAGCGCTCCACGACCTCAGTGGCATGGATCGCGACGCCATCCCCCAAGACCAGCGGACGAAGGGCGACAACCGCATCATGGGGATCACCTGGCGTGATCTGGGGCCATTCGTGATCGATGAGGAGGATGCGAATGTCCATTGCCTGATCTACGGTGCGACCAAGCGCGGGAAAACCCGCATTGCGGAGATCTTGGCCCTGCAGGCCATTCTGCGCGAGCACATGCCCGTCGTCATCATCGATCCCAAGGGTGACCCCATATTCCGGAAGCGGATGCAGGCAGCGGCCCAGCGTGCTGGCGTCCCGTTCTATTGCCTCGATTTCGCAGACCCAGAGCACTCGGCGACCTACAATCCCATTGGAGCGTATACCGATCCCGACCAGATCGGCGACCAGGTCGCCCAGCTCTGCGATCATGGCGAGGGGTCATCCTACTGGCGTGGGCGGGCGGCGAACACGGCGCGGATCGTGGCACGGGCGATGGATGTGGTGCGCCGGTACCTCGAGGCCTGCGGGGGTTCGGGCACGACCCCTCCTCCGGCGCTGGCCGCGCTCGAGAACGACCGCGGCTATCAGACGCTCCCCGCTTTCTTTGCCCCCTTCGGCTGGTACCCGCGGTTGTCGGTCCTGGATCTCTATGGTGTCACCGCGGCCCACCGGCTACTGGGATGGATGCTGCGCATCGTGTTTGCCGATCGCCTCGCCAAGGACCCGGACGCGGCGGAATTCGCCGATAAGGCGACGATAGCGACATGGTGGAACGCGTACCAGGCGGATCGCAGCCATCCGGACGACACCCATCCTGAGCGCGGTCGTTTGATTGCCGACATTCGCCTGCAGCTGCAGCGCGTCAGTGATCTGATGAACCGCGATGAGGATGAGCTGCAGAAGGCCAACTCATCCCTCTTCGAGGCCCTGGAGCGCTTTCGCGGCCGCGTCTCGCGCATTACGGATGCACCCAATCCCGACATCGTTTGGGACAACGTCGCCAGGCAGCGCGCCGTGGTCTATTTCAGCTTAGCGGCGCAGGAATACTCGGACTTGGCCGCGGGCTTTGCCCGCATCATGTGCGCCGACCTCTCGGCCTGGTGCGGGAAGCGCACCCGCCTCGGTGAGGCGTCTCCGTGGTACCTCATCGCGGATGAGGTGGATCGCTGGATTCCGGGATGCTTCACCGATTTCCTCGCGCGCGGCCGATCAGCTGGCCTGCGCTGCATCGCCATCGGGCAGACCAGGGCGAGCTTTGCCGAACGTCTGGGAACCAACGGACGTGAAATCGTCGAAGGGAATACCGGAACGGTCTTCCAGTTCGCGGCAAAGGGCCCGGCCGACGCCGCAGCGGCCGCGAAATATGCGGGAACGGCGCGCATCATCGAGGTACGCATTGGTGCGACGACATCAGCCGCTCAGGGCTCCGACGGGAAAGGGCCCCGCGAGGGACATCAGACGTCACAGTCGGTGCAGACACACACCCAAGAGTGCGATCTCTTCCCGGCGTGGGCAGTTCAGAGTCTTCCGACCGGGACTGCGCTTGTCATGACCCAGGCTGGTCCAGCAATTATCGCTTTTCCTGAAATCTCTGATCAGTAATCAGGAATTCCTCGGAATCTGGAGATACTCATGCCAGTCGATTTCATTGCCCAGCTGCGACACCACCAAGATCCCATCGCTGCACCAGCTGGTCATGTTCCTGTCCAAATCGTTGCCTTTGATAATGGCCAGACGTCATTTCCGCTCATTTTCAACCTGATATCCAGAGTGGACTTGCCTCCCGATGGCTGGTCACCCCACAATGGCTGGCAGTTTCAAATGTGGAAGATCAGCCTCCCGATGGCAGTGACGGCCGATAGGGAAGGGGCAGTCTTTGCCACCACGCGCGGCCTCAAGGGGAAGCCACCGTTTCTGCCCGCTGGTTTTATGGTCTGGATCGATCAGCGGCTATTTCAGGTCGATCATGCGACAGCTCGCAATGCCCAAGAGCCGCTCAGTCGACGGCACGTGATGGATGTGACACCTCCGGTCGATCGACGTCAGACCTACGGCCAGCGGGTAATCCGGGAGATGGAGGCTGTGCGTGAGATCTGGGATCTCGGCCGAGTTGAGGAAAGTCGGTTACGGATGTCTAAGGTCATGCATGAATATGAGGAATATATCGGTGATCCAGCCGGAAAAATAGCACCTCTGAGCATCATCGAGCGGATTGACTTTGAAAATGGCGGCCTCGCTCTCCGGGCAGCCTATGACAAGTTGAAATTGGATTGGGACCAACGTCCGCCACAGTGGCAATAGTCGAGATCCGAATCAGAACGACGATATCAGCAGACCAGGGATCAGGCGGGAATGGGGGTATAGGTGGGCCCAGGTCTAGGATCCACTCGGACGCGGAATGATGAGTAATACGACCTGATGCCGGCCGCGCCGGTATGAGGTCTTGAGGCCAGCAGCATCGACGATGAGCCGTCTCATCACGCGATCGGCGACAACGTCTGCTAGGACATAGGCTTCACTGGCGGTGCTGGCCACAATGCCTAAGGCGCGCCCGGCGGCGATGCGGCGGGTGCCCGACTCGGCATCTTTGGACGGCAAGCGGGGATCGATCAATTGGAAGGCCGCTACGCCACAGGCTTTGGCGATCATTGGTAGCAGCTTTGTTCCCGGTCGTTCGCCAGTCAGAATCTTATGTAGGTTGCCTTGGGTGATGCCCAGCATGTGCGCCAGCTCAACCTGGGAAAGGCCGGCACGATCCATGGCCCGGCGGATCTGTTCACCGCGGCGAGAGAGCATCTGTTGGTGGGCAAAGTCAGGTCGGCGCACCCCAACAAGGTGCCAGTTGCCACCTACGAATGTGTAGGTAATACTTGTAGGTAGGTAGATAGCCAAAGCCTCTCTATCCCACCCCTAACCCCAAAGGGACCTCTCCTCATGTTGAAAACCCACGTGCCGATGCTCCTGCTCGCTGCCTGTTCCATTCAGATGAGCGCGGAAGATGGCGACGCATGGAATCTTCGGCTATCCGTTGGTACTGCTCCCGGGATATCCAAGGACAGCACAACAAATTCCACGACCGCATCAGGGGCAGCCGATCCCGCCAATAATACGGACCAAACCTTGAGCGCCACCTATGGCATCGATGTCCAGGCTGGTGCGAGATGGAGTAGGGTCTTTCCCAATGGCTTCGGCATCGTAGCAGGGCCGGATTTATTCTTTCGATCGGTTGGCGGAAAGTTCACCATGTCTGGGGCCTCGATTAAGGAAACCCTAGATGCTTTTGGCGTGAGGCTTGTTGCCGGACCCACCATGACCATTGATAACAAAATTCGTTTTGAGCTGACGCCCTTCCTTGAAGGTGGCGGAGCCACGGACAAGGTCGATGGAACAGCACCGGGAATCAGCCTTTCCCAAACGTCTAAACTGGGCAGCTATTTTGGTTACGGTATAACCGCCGGCGCATTCTACGCCTTCAACAAGCACTTCGAGGCGGGAGTGCAAGTCGGCTACCAGGGCTTTACCTCTCAGGTTAAATTCGCTCCTGGATCTCTCACGAATGACAACCAAACCGATACCCTCACGGGCAGCGGATTTATTGGCAATGTGACGGCTGTCTGGTCATTTTGAATAATGCCCGCCGTTTGCAGTCGCCGCCCTGCTGCGCGAAAAGAATTGCCAGCAGTTCTTGTCGCGCGGCAGTTTAGGCAGAACCTTGCGCGATGGTGATGGATTCCACCAGGCGCTTCCGCTGGAGTCGCGGCGGTCGAGCCATGAGCAATGCATAGCGCGGCACCAGATCGCTCTCGATCTCACGTCGCTGAGATTCGGCATCGTCGCCAGCGATCGCCAGGTGCGTTGCTCGGATGCGCGCAAGCTCCAGGTCCAGGTTGGCGTTATCGAATCGCGTCCTGAGGTCATCGGTCTGGCCGATATAGAGGACGGTCCACTGGGGCTGGCTCGGGCTGGCTGGATGCCCCATCCCCAGCACCGATCGTCTCGTCCAGACGCTTTCGACTGGGCCATCGCGCAAGACCGCATAGACTGCGCCCACCGCGGCGATTGGGGCGCCGATCTGGTATACCCTGAAGGGATAGGATCGGCCTGAACGGCCCATCAGGCTGATCACCTCGAACGTGGCCATGGCTTCTTCCGTAGTGCCCATGCTATGCGGTGAGGGGGGGCTGACGACCAGAAACATGCATGAGGTGTGTAAACGCCGGCGACGACCGCGGCCGCATCTAGAGGGTTGCCCGCTGCCGATTTCAGAACCAGTCTTATCATCGATCATGCGTCGATCCATGGTCAGGGCATGGCTAACGGCAGCACGGCGCGTTTGACAGCATCGGTGGCATTGAGCGCCTGCGCGATTTCTTCCGCCTTGGTCGCTGAGCTACAGCGGCAGATCTCGAACAGGATGTCATCCCCCCGATGTGGCCGGTTCACCACCACTCGGGCTCCGGTCTTGAGCGGCTGGGAGAAATAGCGTGGCGTCCTCATGGCTCCTCCGGCGTGACGCTGACGGCATCATGCCGAGATCTAATAAAGCTCAACAGTTTTATTATGTCTGCGCCCATTGCGATAGGCATCTTTCGGTTACTATCCCCGAATGCCTCCTGCCGGACGTCCACGATTGCCACCGGAGAAGAAGCGTCAGACGCTAAACGTGCTGGTTACGCCCGAGTCATTGGAGTCGTTCCGTGCTCTGGCCGCCCTGGCGAAGGAACGAGAGGGGTTGAGCCAGGGCGAGTTGGTGGAGCGATGGATCACCGCGGCGATGGCGAAACGGCGGCCGCCGCGGCCGAGGTCATGATCTCTTCACAAGACGCACGTTCACAAATCGCCCTCATCCATGTGCCGGTCGCAGATAGCCAGCAGGCTACTGCTTCCACTGGCTGTAGGTGCCAGCCAGGAAAAGAGCGGTGCCAACAATCATGAACGTTGCGCCGAAAATCGGGAAACTCCGATCAAATATGCAAACTGTCCCCAAAAGTAGGAAAAGGCTACCGAGGGAAGTAAGCAGGCCCTTGAGCATAAACATGAGACTCCGCATTAGTCACTCGATGTCAAAGCCTAGCGGAATGATGAAGGCGACTCCATCGCCGCCGCGGGCCGCAGGGGCCAGATATGGAGAACAGCAAACGCTAGCACTACGGCGGTCAGGGTCACGAGCAGACCCCAGATCCTGCGCCATATTCTCCGCAGGGAACCAGGGTCGGCATCCACCGCGTAAGGGGGGCCAATCATGCCGACATTGAGCGCGGGAGGTCGACGGGCTATCAGCGAAGGCCAACGCCGGCGCTGGCAGAAGGTCAAGGATGTCCAGAAGGCGGTGATTGAATCGGCACAGTCCCGGCGTCGTCTGGCTGCGAAGTTGGCGTTGCAGAAGCCGGCCAAGAACGTCCGATCGCCATCGAGGTCGCAGCGGCAGCTGTCACCGGCGGTAGCAAGAATCCTTTCCCGCGATCCGAAGAGATACCGCGCCTCTGACATCGCCGGGCAATGTCTGCGCGCCTTTCTGCTCGAGTGCGATCGAGCGGCCGTTGCGCGGCTGCCACTGGGCATCCTCGAGGATCTCGCGCGCGCGTTCGGCCGCGGTCTCGCCCTGGACCTGGGCGCACGGACAACAAGACCACAAACATGACGCACCAGGAACTCGACCATTCGACGGCTGAGAAGAGGCCGATCCTGATACGCTATGTCTATGATAGCCTCAATGAGGGAGGCCTTCAGCGTCCTTCCTTTTGTGTCATCGTCTGGGATACGGCGATCCATGGCCCTGTGCCGCCGAGAGTCGAACCGCCCATTTCGAGGGATTTGCGCAGGATAAAAACGCCTTCTGAATTCCGTTCCCTTCCGATTGGAGCGGAAGTGCTCGATTTCCGCAAGGGCACCTGGTGGGGCGCGATCGTCGTTAAGGTCGATTCCAACATCAAGTTTTTAGCGGATCATTGAGGAATGTTCCAGTCTTTGACGTCGACGCCCTCGACCGAGGCCCAGGTCATAAGCTCATCCCGCATGCTCCGGTAAAGAGTGGCCAGGCTTTCTCTGAGTAACGGATTTTCAGACGTCAGTCGTATGGATTCGGACATGAAGCCGTGAAGCTCATCTCTCAAGAAAGACAACTCCTCGTCGCTGATGCTATCCCACTGAATTCGATAAATACGCGCGGAAATGTTCCTCCACCAGACACCAACAATTGCAGGGGCGCCGCCGTTTATCAGCTCCGGCATGCGGCCTTTGGCCCTCTCAAATACCTTCCTGCAATCCCGGTTCCTGGCCACATGTGCCAGAGTGAAGGCGTAGTTCGCTGCCAGCATCCGTTCGTTTTCCGACCTTGCACCGATGGCTCTTGCCACCTTGGCCATCCAGTACATCAGCGCGGCTAAAATCAGCGCGGAGAGGACGTCAGCCCACATGACGGCCGACCCTCTTGCCCAGGCTAGAAAAAAGGTCGCTGCGCCAATGATCCCGACGATGATCTGGTCCCCGAACCGCTCCCAGATTTTGTCACGAAGCCAACCCAAGACGGCCAGAATATTTTCCGCAGTACCCATGTCCGGACTCCTTGAGATGTTCCCCCCGAGATATCCGCCTCTTTCAAGGATACTGCCAAATGGTCTTCCCGGTTATGGCATTGATGTATTTTATCCCGCCATATTTGCTAATATGACTCAAGGGAATGTCGGTCATGGTCTGCACCAGGTCGGCGTTAATGCTCCCATGGAGCGCCTCGAGGTCCATGAGATCAAACTGGTCAACGCTCACTCGCTTCGCCACCCAGTGCTTCCCGTGGATTTCGAGCAGGCGTCGTTTCGATTCGTCGGTCATCGTATAGACGATCGTGTCTTCGTTCCTGGCAATGGTCGCCACGAGAGCTGCTCGCGGAACGGCTGGAGACCAATGGTGCGGGTCCTTGGCCAAGGCCACGATACGCTTCTCGAGTTCCGTGAAGTCGTGCGTGTAGCGCTTATCCTTGAATACGCCTATGGTGCATCCAAATTCTACGTTAATACCCGATGTTTTCAGGGTAAATGGAATTTCGGTGTCTTCGCGATGCAGGTGCTCCCTTGCCGCACTCAGAGAGGATTGAATGTCGTTTATCCGAAGGGGAAGGGGGCCCGGAACCCATACATCCAGGTAGCTGAGGACGTGGTTATTGCCTGGACGGACTTCGCACATCGCCCCCATCAACTCATTATTCTCAGCGTGGAGGAAAGCATTGATGGCTTTTGTCCCCTCATTCGTATTCACCAAATGCGCAGTGAGGTAGAGCATGTTATCCAGCCCTTCTGCCCATCATCATGGTTTTGTGGTCAGCGCCGGGGAGCATAAAATCGGAATCCAGCGGCGACGACAGCCGGCTTGCCGTGGGAACTTTTTGGACAAGCCATTCGGCTATGACCGTTTCACGCTCATCCAGCTCAAGCCAGACGGCTGTCATCTCCTCGAGTAAGCAGCCCTCATCTTGGCTGTAGAGGCCATGATTCCTGGTTCGTATGGCGGCAAGCTGATCCACCATGTGTCGATAGATGCCCATGGGACTGGATGCGTCAGTGCTCATGCTGATTTGCTCCATTGCGGCCTGGTTTGCGATAGTGCGAGCTGATACAGCGAAACGAGCATCGCGACGGTTGGTGCCATGACAGCATGGCCCCTATCGGGATTGGTGATATGCAGACTCAGGTCTCTCGTCGGATAGGGATCGTCGGCAATTTCAAATTTCCCCAGCTGCCCAGGCGCACCCGTGAGATCGATCGTCAAATGGGCCGGCATCTGAACACCTTTGCGGAAGAGAGACATGCCGCGCTTACCGGGCTGGACGAGGCCTTGACCATCGGGAGTGATGTCTACCCCCGCGCGGCCGGTGGGCGGCCGCGGTGATCCTGGATGACGGGCCCCTAATTGATTCGCCATATCGCCGACTACTGGGCCGCCATCTGGGTGTACCTCCATAATGCGAACGAACACGGCCATCAGCTCATCCCTCAGAGTGAGTGACGATAGTCCATGAGCCTTGTAAGGCCACCGTGCCGCCCTGTGCCAGAGCCCCATGGCATCGCAGTGTATGCTTTCGTAAATAGCCATTATCAATAGCTTGTCCAGGCCGGACTGGCATCATATGGACCTATCCCATGGTGCCCTCGGACGACCCCCCGCCGCCAGAAGCCCCGCCTGCTGACCGGGCGGTCATGGCCCTGTCCACCGTCGCCATGGAGGGGGTCGATGGCCCTAGCGCCCTCCTGGCGGCCTGGCGGGCCGGTAAGAAGGCCCTCACGGTCGCCGCCTACGATCGGGACATCGACGACTTCGCCCGCTGGCAGGGGGTCCCTCCCGCTGCGGCCATTGCTCGGCTCCTGGCCTGCTCGGCCGGCGAGGCCCACCGCCAGGTGCTCCACTACCTCGAGCATCTTCAGGGGAGGGGGCTCGCCTCGGCCACCTGCAGCCGACGGCTGAGTGCGCTGCGCTCCCTGGCTCGTCTCGCCCGCATGTGCGGCCTCATCACCTGGTCCCTCGAGGTACCGGCTCCACGGGTCACGCCGTACCGCAACACGCGCGGACCTGGTCGAGCTGGGATGCATCAGCTGATTGCCATGGCCGAGCAGCAGATGGAGCCCAAGCGTTCACGCGACCTGGCCATTCTCTGGCTGCTCTACGGCCGCGCCCTGCGCCGCGCCGAGGTGGCCAGCCTCCGGCTGCCAGAGGACATCGATATCGCCGGCGAACGCATCCAGATTCTCGGCAAGCATCGGACCGAACGCGAATGGCTGACGGTGCCGCCGGCGACGTGTCGTGCCATCGTCCAATGGCTCGAGGTGAGGGGGGCTAATCCGGGCCCGCTCTTCTATCGCCTCGATCGCGCGGCGTCCAATCAGGTCGACGGCCGACGGCCGGTGACAGGATTGGCGATCGCCCACATGGTCGCCGCCCTCGGGAAACGTGCAGGGCTGACCGTTCGGCCGCATGGATTGCGGCATGCCGCCATCACCGAGGTCCTCGATGCAACCAAAGGCGATTTTCGCTCCGCACAACGGTTCGGCCGGCTAGCCAAGGCTGATACCTTACGCTATTACGACGATAATCGCGAAGATCTCGGTGGACAGGCTGCGCGGCTCATTGCCCCATGACCGCGAGCTGGACATCATCAGGGATACCGTCACTTCTTGACGCGTTCGCCTTTCACGGTCCCCGCAGGAACACCATGACCATCGCCGACTATGGAATCGGTAATCGGGAGCTTGAAGAGATCCCAGGAATTGGGATCGCCATTCCAGGTGATGAAGATGGCATTGTCTTTCACCTGGTACACCCCGGCATATCCCGGACCCACGACGGTCTTGTCTTTATTGAACACCCACATCGAGTTGCAACCATCCGGACGGGTGACATGCCAGGTGCCAACGATAAGCGCCATCGGATCGGTTGGTTCTCCCAACAGATCTCGTCCATCGTCAACCTGGGCGAGCAGCTCCTCGATCTTCTTCTTGATCGCCAGGGCGCCGTCGAGGTTTCCTTTCTTGGTTTCGGTATCCTGGACCTTCCGCAAAGCGTTGGCGGCCACAATGCGTGCATCAGTGATGGACTTATCCATTTTGGCGATGACGGCCTTGGCAGCGGTCGGCATCAGATCAGGAGGGGCATCTGCCCCCCAACACCAGGTGCCCATGGCAAGGAGAATGATCACGGTGAGGAATCGCATGGATGGAGCTCCTGAAATCATAATTGGGTCCTAACGCGAATTCTAATGATGGGTTCGATTATTTGTCTCATGGAGATGGCTCGCCTGACCCTGCAGATAGCCGGAAATCTGGAGACCAGCTGCTACCTGTGCCAGAAACATCACGGTAAAGAATCCGTAGATCAACCAAGTAGCCGATATCGACCAAGTTGGTTTTCCATCCCAGAAATTAGGATAACGCGAATGTGGCCCCAGAAGATTCAATTCCCGAATATGGATTTCGAGATTATGCAATTTCTCTCGATAAAGCTTCCAGGTTTGGACCGACCGGTTCTCCCAGAGCACGAAAATAATGGTCGCGAATCCTCCCATCCACAGGCGGATGAGCATTTCGTACGTAGGCTCAAGTTTATTGTACAGGAATGCCAGCGCCGCGAGGTACCCAGCCATTTGGATGGCACGCATGGTGACGAAGGTATTTAGCGTGTTGACGAGGGATTGGTGTTGCGACATCAGAGCGCCCAGCGAGCAGCACCCGTGATCGTCCTGGCCCGCAGTCTCGGTCATTGGCGTATCCACATGGTGGAATGGTACCTCATAATGGCCGATGGGGCGGCTTGTGCATCATCGCTGCGGTCCAGCTCAGGGCCAATAGAACCATTGGCAGATCCAAAGGCAAGATACGGATCCGGATTCGGCCGCATCACGAGGTCCCAACCCACCGTCAGAGTCCTTCCAGGAGGACGATATCCTTCCGGTCCGTCGAGGCGTGGGATGGAAGACACCCGAGTACCTCACTCTCGCAGCGGCCGATGACGGTGACACCGGCGATCTGTTGTGCCCTATCTCAGCCATCGACTGGTCGGATTCCTGGTGCGTCATGTTATTTGTCTTGTTGTCCGTGCGCGCAGGTCCAGGGCGAGACCGCGGCCGAACGCGCGCGCGAGATCCTCGTGTCGGCGAACCCGTAGTTTTGCGCATTAATAAACCCGAACTGTTGCGCACCGGCTGTCTTTAACAGCCGGCGGTGATTCTCTCTCCCCCAACGAGGGGAGAGAGAATCGCCGACGGAAACAAGCGAGAGCGCGTTAGCAGCGTCGGACAGCGCTGCCTGGGAACATGGTGTTCATGATCTCACGTTTTCGCAACACCAGTCTGGCACTCGATTTCCCACATTGGCAGAATGCCATCATGGGGGGTGCCATGACTCTGCTCAACAAGGACGATATTGTGACTATCACCACCCTCAAAAGGCTTGGAGAGAGCAACCGCTGTCTCGCCAGACGCCTCGGCGTCACGGAGAACTCCATTCGATATCGTTTGAAGCGACAGGCTGCAGGGAACGTCGACCGCCGAGCGAAGGTATCCCTCATCGAGAAGAGCGGCTTGGCGGCTGTGGTCGCATCCTGGTGGGAAAATGCCATAAGGCAGGCTCCCGAAGACCGCTCTCCCAATCTCGAGCTCCTCTGCTCCCACCTTGTCGAGGAGTACCGCTATTCTGGAAGTGAGAAATCAGTCAGGAAGTACATCCGAAAGCATTTCCCCAAACCTCGGCTGCGCCCATTCCGGCGGATCGAGACGCCGCCTGGAGCTCAGGTCCAGACCGATTGGATCGAGTACCGCCAGGTCGATATCGGTGATCCCATGGGCACATCCCCGGTCTATGGGTTGGTCATGGTGCTCAGCCATAGCCGCAAATCGGTCGTCGTCTGGTGTCGTTCCATGGATCAGCTGTCCTGGCATCATGCTCACAATCAGGCATTCATCCGGCTGGGAGGCGTCGCCGCCGTCAATCGCATCGACAACCTCAAGACCGGCATCTCCCGAGGGGCGGGGCCATGGGGCGAGATCAACGCCCAGTACCGCACCTATGCGAAGACGATGGGATTCCATATCGATGCCTGCCTTCCGCGGTCCCCGCAGCAGAAGGGGAAGACGGAGCGCCGCTGTGGCGTTGTCCGTAGCCTGGATATCGAGCATCGGTTCTTCACCGATCTTGCGGCGCTTCAGCATTGGACCGACGAGAAGCTACGGATCGCCTCGGAACGGCGTCGGTGCCCAGCTACCGGAACCACCGTCGCGGCAGCCTGGGAGGCCGAGAGATCCCTGCTGCGGCCGCTGCCAGCCACGCTCCCTGAGCCGTTCGACCTGGTTCAGTCCTGCGTGGTCCATCGTGACTGCATGGCGTACTTCGAGGGTCGGCAATATCCCATCCCCTTCGCCTATGTGGATCAGGCGCTGGAGGCGCGTGGCTGCTCCGGGGTGGTCCAGTTCGTCGATCCCGATACCGGGGTCATCGTTCGCACCTACCCACGGGGTACCAAGGAGCGCATCCTTGTCGATCCGAGTTGCTATGAAGGGGAAGCCACCGATCGGGTCATCCCGCCGGTCCCTCTCGGCGCGATGGCCAAGGCACTGGAAGCGATCCGGACCATGGATGTCGCCATGAGGTCGGTGGACATCTACGCCGCGCTGGCGGAGGTGGCACGATGACTGCCGTCGCCATCCCGTCCAAGCCGGCAATGCCCGAGGTGAGCGCACTCGCCCAGGCTCTCTCAGCCCTGAAACTCGATCGTGCCGCTGACGCCTTGCCAGGGCTGCTCAGCGCCGCGGTGAGCGACGATCTCGGTGGACCAGCCTTCCTCCAACGGGTTCTCGCCATGGAGCTCTCAGGGCGGGAGGAGAGCCGCATCAAGACCTCCTTGAGATTGTCGGGTTTGCCATTGGGGCAGACCCTGAGCAATTTCGACTTCGCCTTCCAGCCGGCCATCGAACGGTCACGCATCGAATCGTTGGCGACCTGCTCGTGGGTACGCGACAAGATGACCACGCTGCTGCTGGGGCCGCCCGGAGTCGGCAAGACGCACTTGGCAATCGCCTTGGGCGTCAAAGCGATTGAGGCCGGCTTCTCGGTGATCTACCTTAGGGTGGAGGATCTCCTTCACCTCCTGAGGCATGATGCCCTGATACCACCGGCGCAGCTCAGGCGGCGTAAGTACATGAATGTCGCTTTGCTTATCGTCGATGAAGTCGGCTTCCAGGCATTCACCAAGGAGGAGGCGAATCTCTTCTTCCGGTTGGTGAGCTACCGCTACCAGCGTGGGGCCATCTGCATCACCTCGAACAAAGCGGTGAAAGAATGGCCGGACATGCTGGCAGGGGATGAGGTGATCACCTCCGCCATCCTGGACCGGCTCCTGCACGCCAGTCATGTCCTGAACATCCGGGGACGCAGCTATCGGCTCAAGGAGCTCGAGGCTAGTCTTCACTCACGCACGTAAGCCTATGGGCAGAAAGGACCCTACCCTATGATTGCATGACCTGGGTGCGCAACAGTTGGGGTTCGCCAACTGCGCAAAGGTTCGGGTTCGTTGACACACGCCGTCGATCCATCCCTGACCACCGTAGTGGGCCGTGAGGGCACAGAAGAAAAATAAGTCGTATTGTCTTCAAATGCAGCGACCTGATGACGATGAGGTACTCATCGTCATCAGGTCTGCTCAGCGTCAAATGTTGTCGAGTCTTAAATTTGGCCGTGAGGGGTTTCTGATAATTACGCTGGAGCGGCATCATTAGAATCACTTCCGGAAAGGTCTCTTTTGTATTCCGAATAAGGCATCGTGCAAAATGATTGGTATAGGCCGTTGCCGTGCTCAATTCCAATTACATTACAATCTGATGGCCCCACAAAGTAATCAAGTGCGTTCTCATTGCTGCCTACCGTTGCTGTCGGCTTTCCCATCCATTCATAAATATTATCCATGGTAATTTCCTGATCCTTCGCTCTCTTGGACAGTATGACCAATAGAGCAATTATTCCGTCCCATTTGGTTCTGGGCTGTTTGCATCGATCTATCGATTGAATGACAACATCAGTGGGTAGTGAGAAGTACCTTTCCGGGTGATCGTGGGCTAACTGTAAAATATCCTCAATATTCATTGCTGCTCTCCGGGCTATTTGCAAACACAACCACATCCGATTTTTTTATGTGTGCAAAATCCAACAGTCGCCGCACTTGGCACTGGGGTCACGTGACTATTGAACCAGCAGGGAGTGCCCTCGAAACAATTGTTTACGACTACCTCTCCGCAATTCACCAGTATGTCTGCTACTGCAATCGTTACCGCGCCAATAACGGCGGTTTTCGCGGCTGCTCCGGCCATAGCGGCGGCCTGTTCACCAAAACCGCCGTCTGCCATTGCACCAAGTGCATCTGCCATTGCCCCAACTGCTCCAGGACTTCCGGTGCTGCTCGCAGGTCCACCACCGCTAAATGGTTCTATGAAATTTATGGGACAATCGAATTCAAAATCATATGTAGAGTATCGATTCTGAATATACGATCCATAGCCGTAGAGGGTCGTCCGCGCGACCGCGGTTCCCAACGCCTCGTTGAGGGCGGTGCGATTGCCGAAGGCATCCAGCGTATCCGTCGAGATCACGCCTTCGGCGTCGATCTCCTCGATCTGCTTGTTGAAGACCGTATCGTAACGGTACTGGGTCAGGAGACCGAGGGCGACCACGGTGCGCGTCGCGGGCTGGTTGAAGGCCATGTAGTGGTTGGGATTGGCAAACGAATTGAGGGGTGAGCCTGCGGCGAGCGGCTGGTCATAGGCATCGCCTGCGGCGCCGGAGGTATAGGCGAACTGGATGGCATGGCCGCTCAGGTCGGTGACCTGGACCAGATTATTGTTCGGATCGGGGGCCCCGCTCGGATCCGCCCAGGTGAAGGTGGTGGTGCCGATGCCCGCCGTCGTCCGCTCGCAATCCGTCACGAAGATGGCGGCGCCGATGCTGTTGGGGACTGCGGTGATCGCCGAGTTGAAGACATACCCGGTCGTCACCCCACGGGTATCCGTGGCGCTGGTGGCGACCGACAGGGTCGACGGCGTGGTGCTGCCGGTGGGATAGGCGAAGGTGGGGAGCTGAGTCAGGGCGAAGGTCGCCGTACCGTCGATGGTGGCCATGCTGGTGAGGTAGATGCGGGCCTGCCACGTCGCCGATCCCAGGGCCGGATAGTAGCCAGCTGGGAACCACGTCCAATTGTAGCTCATGCTCGTCGTGTTGCCGCGGGCATCGGTGATGGTCGCTGGCGCGACGTAGCGGTTGATGCCAGCGGGTGTTGGCGGCGGCTGCGTCGGATCGAGCACCATGTCGGTGAGATCCTGGACAAAATAGGTGAAGGAGACCTGCGGCGAGACCAGGGCACCGGCGGGATTGGCGGGGTTCTCGACCGCAGGACGTGTCACCGTCTGCAGCAGGCCGGGCAGGGTGCTGGCCGGAAGGCCACCAATAGAGATGCCGGCGGGGATCGCGGCGTAGGCATAGGTGGTGACTCGGCCAAGGGGATCCTGGACGCTATCGATGCGCCAGCCGGTGTCCCGGCCCGTCGGGATGCCAAGCGCGGCATTCTCGTCGAATTCCGAGTGGTGGGAGGCGTTGATGGTGATGATGCGCGCGTTGTCCTCGGGATGGCCATGATCGACAAAGGCGATGGTGTGGACCACCAGGTTGGTCTGATCGATCTCAGGGCCGGTCGTGGAGGTGTTGGGCGGGTAGTAGGTGTAGCGGAGCTGGTTGCCGTTGCGATCGGTCACCGACGCCAGGGAGTAGTACGCCTCGCTGTGCACGAAGGTCGGCGGTGAGCAGGTCTGGCCCACCGAGGCCGGGGTATAGAAGGTATTGGCATACTGGAAGGTCAGCGTGGTGCCATGCGCCCTGGTGAGGACGAGCCCCCCGCCCTGCGCCACCAAGTGGGCCTTCACCGATTCATTGTTGAAGGAGTGGGTGGTGTCCGGGATAAAGGTCGTGAAGGCCGGGTCCGCCTGGTAGGTATAGGAGTTGCCGGTCTCATCAATGACGCGAGCCACGTTGTAGTTGATGCCATTGCTGTCCTTCTCGGTCGTCAGCAGGATGCGGGCGCCGAGGTTGGCGTCCCAGCCGAGGCCGAGGAAGTCCTCGGTGGGGTAGGTGATGCCGAGCTTGGTGAGGTCTGGATTATAATTCCGCGAGTGGATGCCCATGGTACGCCGGAATTCGAGTGCCAGTTCGCCACCCTCGATGCTGACCGAGACGTCCGTCACCGCGTAGTGGGGTGACAGGTCGTACATGTCCGTATAGGCCATGTTGGGGATGCGATCCTTCTCCCCTTCCCCGGTCGGACTGGGGTCGGGCATGGGGACGCCATGGACATCCACGCGGCGCAGCTTCGCGCCCAGCGGCATCTTGTCGGGCGGACGGTTGCGCGGGAGGATGTTCACCGTGATGGTTCCGATTATCGGACTGCCCCCAATGCCGGGAGCACTGACGCAACTCCCGTTGGATGACGGCGTGGCAGAGCATTGGATGGTGACCGTTCCGATCTTGGTCGCCAAGGCGGTGACGACACCGAAACAACCCGGGTGCGTCGAGTCCGTCATGGGATTGGAGTACAGGTTGCAGGGATCGGACGGCGGTGGCGTGATGGCGAAGGTTATCGAGCCCGCGCTGGAGGACGACCCCGAGCCGCCGGATGATGGCGTGGACCAGGCCCACGAGGAGCAGTAGGTGCCTTGCGGGAGACCATATGGGCTGCTCTCGGGGGTGAAGCCGTATGCGATGGTATCCCCGACATAGACGGTCGTCGGACCCGCCACCGCCTGCTGGGCGCTGGCTCGCGTCGGTAGCGCCACCACCACGGTCAATGCCAGGGCGAGCGCGAGGAAGGGACGAGGACCGAAGACGGCAAGCATAGTCATAGATAAATTCCATTATCCCATGAGCGGTTGAACCGGAGGTGAAGGACCCTAGCAAACGCCCTCGCCCCTGCCAGTGATAACTCTGGGCGCTGTGGATCAGGAGTGCAGGGATAGTCGTCGCACCATTCGCCGAGGCGACCTAACATCTCCAATCCAATGTGCTTACCGGGATGGAGGAGCGGTCGCTCCATCGCCGGCTTGAGCAGGCTTGACGGTCGCAAATGCATGATAGACGGTCGTGGCTTCCGTCAGCAGATCGATGGCGACGGAAAAAGGTACAGTGGTGGACACTGGTGTGAGTGTGAGCGTGGCACGATCCGGTCCGGCGGATGAGAACTGGATGCGCAGTCGCTGATCACGGCAGGTAGCAGAGAGGATGTGGTGGGGGCATTCCGTAGGGATACTGATGGTGATCACCTGCGGGAGGGCATTGCCACCGACCGTCCATTCACAGATTGCCGGGGACAGCACCGGCCCGGGAGGAAGCACGATGCGCATAGTCAGCACGATGGTGAACTCGCTCGGATCATTGGTGGCCAAGGTGATGCTCTTCGACTGGTTCCCCGAGTAGTCCCCGATCGTGAAAACCGCCGTCACGAGTCCCGATTCCCCCTTCCCGTACAGGGTCTTGGTCAGGTTGGCCACCGTGCACCCGCACGAGGTGCCCCAGGTGAGGATGGCAACCTGATGCGTGGTCTGATTGGTGAAGGGGAATTCGGCGGTGACGGTCGTCTCGTCTGGAGCCGGATGGAGCTCGAGGACGCGCTGGATGAAATGGAGCGCCTCAGCCCCTCCTAATGAGCCGTGGGCACCGATCAGCACCAAGCACCAGGTTGCCGCACAGACTAAACGCATGCCAACCCCTGTCTGCGCATCGACGACTGTTTGCCGGACACTGATGAGTGCATATGGTGGCGGAAACTCACCCCCGTCAATCACCCTGCCCATTCCGGTTTCGATGGGCCCTGCCTCCAACCTGCCCGCTGATCCAGTCGATGGACCTCGGTATTTCCCCATACCTGCACCACCATGACATCCACCCCCGAGCCATCCGGTTCCCTCTCCCTGGTCATCCCAATTCACAATGAGGTGGAGGCCATCCTGGTAGTTGCCGCCGAGATCGGACGATGCCTGGGAAGCCTATCTGAGCCATGGGATGTGATATGGATCGACGATGGATCGACAGACGGAAGCCGCGAGGTGCTGATGAGCTTGAGCAAACCGCATCGTGTCGTCTGCTTGGATCGCCACGTTGGCCAATCCGCCGCCATCCGTGCTGGTGCCGAGCGATCCCACAGCGACTGGCTCGGCATCATCGATGGCGATGGACAGGCCGATCCTGCCGACATCCTGCGCCAGCTCGCCGTGGCGCGACGAGATGGATGCGATCTCGTCGGTGGCATACGGGCACGGCGTGCCGATCATGCGATCCGCCGCCTCAGCTCCTGGATCGCCAATGGCGTCCGCTCCTTCGTCATCGGGAATACCGTCAGGGACGCGGGCTGCTCAACTAAGGTCATCCGGCGTTCCTGCCTCCTCGCGCTCCCCTTTTTCCATGGCATGCAATGCTTTCTCCCCGAGCTGGTGGCGGCCCAGGGAGGCCGGTACACCGAGATGATCGTCCACCATCGTCCACGTCTCGGTGGACGCGCTAAATATGGCATAGCGAACCGCCTCTTCGCGGGGATCCGCGACCTGATGGGCGTCAGGTGGCTCCTCGCTCGGCAGCGTTCCTGTCAGGCGTCTGAGCATGGTCATGCCTGGACACCTCGGACCGAAGGCCCCGCTACCGAAGGTTCCGCTGTAGAAGCTCCGACGTCACCAGCACAGCAGGACTCCAAAACGGCTGCCAAAGGCGGCCTTTCCGGCTAGTGGTCAGGAGACAACATCACCGTGATGCTGTCCTCGGCCGACTGCCCAGGCCAGCTACCGCGTGCAGCGATGTGGTTCATCCCAGCCTGGAGCGTGACTGGCCACCGAAATATATGATCGTCGCTGGACATCACGGGGAGGTCGTGGCCGTTGAAGCGAAGCTGTACCGATTGCGCGTTGGAATATGCCTTTATCTCGGCATGGGCATCGCTGCGCACGGTATCCCGCCTGCTGGTGATGTAGATGACGGGGGCGGTACTCCAGTTGGCCTGATACCAATAATAAGCATCCTTCTTGATAGTCCGGTCTGCCGTGATGAGCCCGAAATCGGTGATGCCCGGGAGATAGCCGTCCGTCCGCCTATCTGAGGCGAAATCGAAGAGCACCCAGAGCGATTTGCACCACAGGAAGGGCTGACTGGCGAGCTGCTTCCACGCACGCTCATGGAAGTAAGCCTGGTAATCCTCGGTGTGCTTCCGCAACTTGATGCTCAACACGCTGAAGGAGGGTTCCACGGGATGGGCCTCATGGTCGACGGGGCTTCCACCGACGCCATATTCGCTGATGCCGATGGACCGTTGGGGAAACTGCTGGTGACATGCCTGCGCCCAGGGTGCGAACTTGTCCATCCCGGGAATATACCAGCCGTAGTATTTATTGAAGCCGATGACATCGGTCAGCTGGTTGATGGGCGATTCATCCGGCTGGAAGCTGGCAGCAGTAGTGGGTCTTGTGCCATCTTCGCGGTGGGCGCAGTCGACCAGGTCGCGCACCATCGCCTCCACCTGGTCGCCTCGTGGAATCTCATTGAACAGGCCCCAGCAGACCACCGAGGGATGATTGTAGTTCTGGCGGATGAGCTCCTGGAGCTGCTGACGGCAATTCGCGGCAAATTGAGGGGTGAGAGAAACCTGCATGGCGCAGGGTATCTCCGTCCAGGCGATGATCCCGCACCGGTCCAGGAGATCATAGGTGTGCTGCGGATGCTGGTAATGGGCGAGCCTGACGAAGGTGGCTCCCAGCTCCCTGAGGAGCGACACATCCTGTTCCTGATCCGCGGCTGATGTCGCCCAGCCCTTGCCCCAGCGATCCTGATGCATCGCGACTCCATGCAGGTCCCAGGGATGGTCATTGAGGATGAATCCCTGGTTCGGATCCATGCGGAACGATCGCAGACCCAGCGGCTGCTCGAGATGGTCGACCGCGCGTCCTCCTACCGCAGCCGTGATCACCACCCGATACAGATAGGGGTCCCGGACGCCATCCCAGAGATGCGGCCTGGCGAGCAGCAGATCGGCGACGAGGCTGGATGTCGTACCAGCTGGAACCTCCTGCTCGATGGCGCTGTCTGTGACGACCTTTCGGGCCGTGTCGACGACCGACAGGTGGACTTGGACGCGCTCGTTGGTTGGACCGTCATTGGTGATCTTGGTCGTCGCAATGACCGTCGCCGACTCCTTGCTCACCTGCCGTTGGGTCAGGTACACTCCCGGAGACGCGAAATCCATCATGCTGATATGGACAGGGTCGGTGATGGTCAGGGAGGCCCCTCGATACAGACCGCCGCAAAAGGTGAAATCCGCGTAGAGCGGCGGTACGTCCCTGGCAACGGCGTTCGTCACCTTGATGGCGATGACGGCATCGGTGCCTACGTGAAGCACATGCGTCAACCGAACGGTAAATGCGGCAAAACCGCCTTCATGATGGCCGATATGCGTGCCATTGACGTAGATATCACTGATCATGCAGGCCCCTGCAAGAGTCAGGAATATTTCCTTGTTCGCATAGGTGGCAGGTACAGTTAAATGCCGTCGATACCAACCAACGCCTCGATAATAGGTGTCCTTGCCGCTATGACCGTCTTGACTATTCCAGGTATGGGGAAGCACTACCGACGTCCAGGTCGACTCATTGCACAGAGGAGCCTCCGCCGTCGGGACATCGGATCTGATGAACTTCCAGTCCTGATTCAGGTCAATGATTTGACGATCATCGCCCAGAGCCGGTGATGGTAGGAGAAGATGGGGCGGTGTGCCAGCGTCTACCGAGGGGCGAGTCAGCGTAGAAGTCGAGACAGGCAGAGGAACAGCCAGTGGCTCCACGTGGGGGAGATTCCCCTGAGGGAGCGATTCTGGGACACGTCCAGGAGCTGATGGTGACGGTGCGCGGTTCGTCGCTATGAGCACAACGCCCACCACGCAGAGGAGGACGAGGCCCAACCAGATCAATGGATTCGTACGCACGGACTCCCCAGGCTGTGGGTCAGACGATCTCGCAATCGGAGGCTCTGTCCACGGGGAGAATCGCCAGTGGTCCCGCTATCTCTTCCTCTTCCGGGGTGTCACCTGGCAATGCGTCGCTGATCCTGGGCCAGGAGACCACATTTTCATATTCCCCTCTGCTGCACCAACGGTAGGGTGTCAGCCCAGATCGGAGTTGCCCGTGCGCCTTGTCGCCTTCCACCATGGTCTCCTTGCGACCGTCATGGCATGCATGATCGCGGTCAACGCTGAGGAGCAGACCAAACCACTCACCATTGCCCTGCCAGCAACCAGCGATCTCGATAAACTCACGGATTTGACAGCGCAATTCGCTGGCGTATCGATCCAGTATAACCCGACGAAGCTGAAGGGGACCGTTCGCCTGTCCGTGCGTGGCCAGGTGACACCCGCTGAGTTGTGGGCGGTCTTCAACCAGGTCCTTATCGGCCAGGGATTCACCAGCATCATCACTGGCTTGCCGCCGGTCTACCAAGTGGTCCCCATCAATGAGGCGTCCGGGCTCAGCGCAGCCCTCAGCGACGAGGACCTCGCCAAATGTCCTTATAAGCCAGGCTTTGGCGTGGTGATCCACACCATGGTCAATCTCGGCGGCGACTCCGCCGTCAAGGCTCTCGGCACTCTGCTGGGCGCTCAAACCGGCCAGATTCGCACCTTGGGCAGTGACGGCCGGCGTGTCGTCATCGCGGCTTCTCAGGATAAGATCCGCGAGGCGCTCCATATCCTGGCCATCATCGATCAACCGGGGGTGATCCCCGAGGTGCGACTGTATAGGCCACTTCGTGCCAGCCCGCAGACGATCCAAGCGGCGACCACTGGGGCCTGGAGCGCCATTGGCCGCATAGGTGAGCATCCCCAGCTCGTCGAGGTTCAGGTTGCTCCTGATGGCTCCCAATTGCTGCTGATCGCGACTGCCGATGACATCGATAGACTCAGTGCTCTGGTGACGAGCCTGGACAACGCCGAGCCCGTGGAAAGCCGGACCTATCGCCCGCACTTTTTCGGCATCGATGAGGTTGCTGGCCTGCTCCAACAGCTCCTCCATGGTGATCAGCGTGGCGAATCCCAGGTCGACATCGTGCGAGACCGCCTGACTAATAGCCTCATCGTCAAGGCGACGGTGTCGCAACACCAGCGTATTGCAGACGTGCTCAAGACCATGGATGAGGCGCCAGCAGCGGCTCGTCGCCAGCTGCGTACCTTCGCGGTCAAACATCGCCAAGCCGATGAGATCGCCAAGACCATCACAAGTCTGATTTCTGCTGGCCTGGGCAATTCGGGCGCAAACCAATCCGCGGCTGGCCCGGCAAATTCAGGTATTCCATCGCCAACGCACGCCACAGCACCCACGACCACTGCTGCCAATCCGGCAGCAACTGCCCCGGCACAGCAGGGAGGCACACCGTTCACCCCAGCTCTACAGGGTGGCAACGTCACCCAGGCACCCGCTCCTCCGACACCGCCGACGACCGCAGCGACCATCACTGCTACTCAGGACAACTCCGTGGTGATCGCCGCGGATGTGGTTACTAACCGCCTGATCGTCCTCGGCGAGCCGCGCGCCCTCGACCAGGTCGAGGTTCTGCTCAAGGAACTCGATCAGCGCCAACCACAGGTCCAGCTCGAGATCACCCTGGTCAGCTTGTCGAATAGCCAGGAGCGGGACCTTGGCGTCGAGTTGATGCAGCTGGTCAATCGCGGCTCGCTCAGCGCGACCGTGACCTCGCTCTTCGGCATCAGCACGCCGACGGCTGGCAGCCCCACGACGCCGACGCTGTCGACGACCGGCCTGGGTGGTGTGGTAATGCATCCCGGCGACTATGCCGCCGTGGTTCATGCCTTGGACACCATCAACAACGGTCGCTCCGTCATCAAATCGACGGTTGTGGTCAGCAACAACGCCAAGGCTGAGATCAATGGCGTTGTCCAGGAGCCCTTGGTGGCGACCAACAGCACCAACACCGTGGCGACGACTAGCATTAGCGGAACGGACGATGCCGGCACGCAAATTACCATCACCCCGCAGATCTCAGCCGCCGACTACGTGACCTTGACCTATGCGATTACTCAGAGCGCCTTCAACGGAGCCCCGACGCAGACCAACACAGGGACACCGATTCCGCCCGAGAAAACGGCCAACACTGTCTCGTCGGTGGCGACCATCCCGGACGGCTTCGTCATTGCCCTGGGTGGTCTTGTCACGCGCACCACCGGGCGCAGCGAAACGCGGATTCCTCTTCTCGGGAGCATCCCGTTCCTGGGAGCACTCTTCCGTAGCACGTCCGACACCGACTCGGACTCGCGCTTCTACGTCTTCATCCATGCCAGCGTTCTACGCCATGCAGCCTTTGCAGATTTGCGGCATAGCAGTGATGTATCGGCTGATGAGGCAGAACTCCATGATAAGTCGTGGCCCCAGCTTACGCCGCGTTTCATCAAGTAGGGTCGCGACGTAGCCATCCGGTCAGCATCGGATGCCGCTCCGATGATCCCGGCCCGCCGTCCCGTCAGGGCTTCTGCAGTGTCGCCTCGAGGGTGATGCGTTCGCTCTTCGCCCACGCATTCCACGTTGGGTCGGCGGCGCGCTGGATGATCGCATCCAGGTAGCCGAGTGTGGTGGCGTCCGCCATGCCTTCCCGCAGCTGGATCAACGCGAGGCATTCCATGGCATCGAGATCACCTGCACGGATCTCCAGCGCGGCAAGAGCCGCTTCCATCGCCTCCTGATGCTTGCCTCCGCGCTCCAGGGCAATGGCGAGATTCGTGCGCGGCTCGGGGTGTCCGGGTAATAGCTTCCTCGCCCATTCGAATTCCTCGGCGGCATCGTAGAGCTTGCCTTGCGCCAGGAGCAGAACGCCCAGATCGTTGTGCGCGCAGCCGTGGAAGAGATCGAATCCGAGAGCATCGCGCAGGAGCTTCTCCGCCTGCTGCGCATCGGTCGTCAGCAGCGGGAGCGACTGCTGGTAGAGTCCCTCAGCCTTGGGGATGTCGCGCGAGACGGCAAATGCTGGACTGTACGGCCCACTGCGCGCCTGGTCTTCGCCACATCCACCCATCAGGAGGAGCGCCGCCACCAGAGGGATGGCGAGGAGCGACCGCCCTGGGCTCACGCACTGAACATGACCATTCATCATCGCACTTCCTCCACGTACGGAGCCGACAGCACGACGCTAACATCAAATCGGTTGCTGTCGAGGCTGCTGCTGCCAGGACCTGCCGCACCAGTGGTTTGGATGGCTGTATGGACCAGTTGGAGGTCGCTAACCCGCCATGGTTGCTCGGTCGAGGTCCAGGCGGCCAACCAGCTACCAAGCTCCTGGGGGTGCAATCCCTTGAGAGTGAGCTGGACAGTCTGGACATGCACGCCGCCGGCTGGTGTGACCTGATCAGCGCGGGGCTGAACCCCACTGCATGCCGACACCGGTAGTCCCGCATCAGCCAAGGCACGCTGCGCCCGGGTGATGAGGTCCGCTTCTGGCCGCTTGCCATGCGCCAGGGCATGTTCACCGGCTCTCAGGGTGTGCAGGCGATCGAGGTCATGCATCATGGCGGTCAAGTGCGCAGTGGCATGCTGATCCTGCTCTTCAGCACTGCCCAGCCGCATCCAGGCCCAACCAGCCAGGACGACGAGGACGCATAGCCATCCGACCACTGCCGGGGTGATCACCGTGATCTGAGTGGATGTTCTCATGGATGCACCGCTGTGGTCTGGCGGACCATGGTCAGGAGGAAGGTCGCTCCACGATCGCTGCTCTGCGCCTGCAGGGGTTCAGCACGGTAGCTTGCCGAGGGTGTCGCGACCGTTGCACAGGCGCGAGCGAGCTTCTCCGCATCGGCGAGGGTCGCTGCGGTGCCACGCACCACGATCCGGTCTGCACTGGCCGAGACCGTATCGGCCTGCAGGCGCAGAGCGGTAGGCCACGACTGCCAGACCTGCTGGAGGACAGCAGCGACATCGGTCGCGGTGGCCGCCGGAGACTTCGCCGCTTGCTCGCAAGTGCGCAGCTCCGCGGTCAGACGCAATTCAGGATGTGCCGACGGCAATGCCGGACCGGGGAATGCCTCGACCAACAGGATCCGTTCTGCACTTTGCACCGCTGCGGTATGGGTGCGCAGGGCATCCGCCCGGCGCTCGATGCCGATGACAGCTAGGATCACCGCGAGTGCGAATCCACAATGCATGACCGCCGCGGTGAGGCGACGAAGTTTCCGTCGCGGTGCGGGTTCAAATGATCCCTGCAAGAGGTTCAACCGGGTGACCGCATCGGGGGTAATCCCTCCTGCAGTATAGTGATCGGGGAGCTGGTCTGGCACGAGTGTCCAGGTACCTGGTCCCATGCCGGTTTGAGCTGCACAATATGCCTGAAGGCGTTCCGGCTCGATGCCAATAAACAGGGTTTCGCCACCTGGAAGCGTCGTGCTGACGCAATGGACACTCTCCACGGGCACTGGAAGCAAACGCTCGAAGCGGAAACACAGGGCCTGAGCATTCAGCCTACGTGGTTCCGCCGGTAACCGGCCCCAATAGACCATCTCGCAGGGGATCGTTAGCACGTGTGACGTTCTCATGGAGCCAACTTCAGCCGATGTTCGGCACCGGCACTGCTGACGGTGACGCTGGTGGTTTCCACCGCCGTGATCGTCGCGCCCTTCACTGTGTCCCCGACATGGACATAGACCAAGCCCGTGCCGTCACCCGGGTCGATAGCAGCCGTCAGGTCCTTTCCTTGCGACAGGATGGAGAACACCGAGAGGGTGAACGGCGCACTGGGCGCGGTTACCGCTGGAGCATCGGTGAGAGGTTGCCATAGGGTCACATTCCAGGCGGCAGGGATGAGCGGGGCGCCGGATTTTTGAGCGCTTTGGTCACCGGCATGGTAGGTCACTGCCGACATGGGAGGAGCCGGAGGGGAGCGGAATGCCCAGGCACCAACTACCAGCACCAGGCTCACGGCCACCAGGATGGCGGCAAGAACCTGGCGACGTTGGTCTTGACGCGGATCAGGGAGAGGCGTCATGCCGTTGCAGGATCTGGAGATTTGGGGGATTGCCAGTGATCACCTCCCAGAAGCGGCGCTCCGTGCCCTGCCAGCTGACTTCGATCAGCGCCTGCCATACATCCGTTGAGGTGACGAGTCGGAGACTCTGGGGGATCTCCTGCGCCTGGTTCGGGGAGGCCGGCTGGGTCGCAACGGGAACCATGGTAGTAAACGCCCCGGCAGCCCGCTGATCGAGGAGCGGTTGCGGGTCGCCCAGGTTCAGGATCTTGAACGTCTGGCGGATCAGCTCCTCACGGGCGGTATTGAGGTTGATGCGGCCATCGGAGTGCATGCTGAGGACTTCGGCCAAGCTGAGCTGCGGCGTGGGACCTGATCCAGCCTGGGACATCCCGTTCACCGGGGTATTGTCGGTCTGCCAGACTTGCGGGGTACCGTCGATCGGGATGGGGAATCGGGGGATGCCACTGGTCAGGTCGATCAGCTCGAGGAGATCCGTCGCACCGGACGGCGGAGCGATGTGCGGGATAGTGATGCCGATGAAGGCAGGTGGTAGGGCAAACCGCAGGGGACTGCCGAGATAGGCGAGGTGGGCCGGGATGCCCGCCAATCCGTCATAGAGGGTGACTCGGAGGTGTCCCTGGCCTGAATCGACGACCATCTCATCGTCCGCAATGGCGATGCCACGACCGTTCAGGGGCGCGACCGCTGTTTGCCCGTGTCGGGCAATCCAGGTTCTGGCCAGCTGATCACCGGTCGCCAGATCGTCCAGGAGATGGTCATCCCGGTGGGCGATGATGCTGTCATCAACGGCTGAGTGCAGCGTCGTAAGCGTGGCACCGAGCGCAGACAGGACGATGACCAGTGCTGCCAAGGCCAGCAGCAAAGCAACCCCACGACGGGAATGACTAGCGAACCCGCGATGATATGGGGTAGGCCGTCCCATCGTCAGTGGCCCTCAGTCCAGAGCGGCAGCGCCCAATCCCCACCCAAGGAATCGGTGCAATGCAGCGTCAATCTGCCGGAGGACCCAGCGACAAAGGCGACATTGGCGCCGCCTTCGGCAATTGGGGCAATCGGGTTGGGAGTGATGGTGCCGGCGACGGTCCGCATCAGCCGATGCGTCGCAGGATCGAATCGCCATGTCACGGTATGAAATCCTGCGGACTCGCCGGGGAGGCGGTCCAGGGTACTCAGCGCCAGGGTATGGTCATCAACCAAGGTGTAGTGATGACCCATCGCATCGGGAACCGACAAGACGAGATCGTCATTGAGCAGACGCTGGAGAGCACTGGCCAGAGCGGCGGTCCCGAGCCGGCTCTGCGCAGCGTGGCTCGCCCGACCTTGGCTGATGATCCAGAAGCAGGCTGACGTCGAGATGATGGCGAGCAGGCTGATTGCAGTCAGCAGCTCGAGCAGGGTCAAGGCCCGCTGACAGTGACTCATGGCCCAGTTCCTGGTGCAGCACCTGGTGCAGGTTCCTGCACCGGCACAGGGAGGAGGTCCACGACCAGGGTCTCGGCGAGAACCGTATCGGCATCCGTCGGCCCACTGGCTATCAGGACCTGGTACCAGCAGTGAGGCAGCCCGTAGGAGGTCTGGCTGTTGGCGAAAACTGCAGCGGCATCGGGAACCAGGGCGTGCACCCGTACCCACCATCCCTGATGACCAGGGTCCGGCTGACCATCGGCGGGCACGGAATGGGTAGATACCAGTTTCAGGAGGTCGGCACGGGCTGACCAGCGATCAGCCATGTGCAGTTCGCCGCGCCCCAGGTGTTGCACGAGCGGCACCGCAGCCGCAGCCAGCAGGCTCAGGAGCGCCACTGCGACCAGCGTCTCTAGGAGGGTGAATGCATGCCGACCGGTCATGGCGTCTGCCCGTCCAGCGGCATCTCGCTCCAGATGCCCGTCAACCCCTGGAGACGGAGGCGGCGGTCGACCCCTTTGCGGCTGATCAGGAGGATAGCATCCTGACTTCGTCCTCGGCAATCGATGTCCAGGGCACGGAGGGCATGATCGTGATCGTCCCGCCAGAACAGCAGGGTGTCATCGGCGCATCGAAACTCATCCGGGGCCGAAGCCATAGCATTACCGACGACAGCTGTGATGCCGATTGCTTCGAGGTCTAACTGTGCGCCGTGCCCGACTGCTTGTCCCCGTTGGTGATGTTCAAATGCGCAGAGACTGCGGATGGTATCTGCGAGTGGATCGCCAGCAGCGCGGCGCACCAACGCCGGAAGAAACAGCCAGGTGATCAGACCCATGAGGGTCACGACCGCCAGCAATTCGATAAGGGTATAGCCTGAACGATGCTTCGTGCGCCAGGGGGAGTCTGGCATTGGCGGCAGGACAGACGTGAAGTGGCGGCCAGACATCGGTGGGCGCCTGTATGGGCTCATTGGCCGAGGGTGGCCGATGAGAGATCGGCGGCTTCCCCGCTTCCCCCGGGTTGGCCATCAGATCCATAGCTCATCACTTCGAAGGGCTGGCCATTGGGTCCTGGGATCACATAGAGGTAGGGATTGCCCCAGGGATCGTTGAGCTTGGCGGGCTCCAGATAATAGGTCGTGTTGGGGTCGGCGGTCAGGATCGCCAATCCCTCGCCAGCCGTAGGCAGGGCATGCTTCTCAAGCTGGTAGGTCTGCAGCTGGGCGACGATCTGCCCGATCTGGGTCTTGGCGATCTCATGCTTGGCCTTGCCCATCTTCGCCGTGATGCCCACGGTCAGCGTGACCGCCAACAGGCCGAGAATCACCACGACCGCAAGGATCTCGACCAGGGTCATGGCGGAGCGCAGCGGCGACATCAGCCTCATACGAGATCTCCCAATTGCACGAGCGGCAGGGCACAGGCGATGACGACCGTACCGATCAATACCGCCAAGGCGAGGATGGCGAGCGGGCCGATCACTGCCGCCATGCGGTCCGTGCTGCGGTCGGCTGCACGCTGATAGCGTTCGGCAATGCGCTCCAGCATCTCGGTCAGCTCACCGCTGCGTTCTCCCAATTGCAGGAGCTGGGCAAATTCCGGGTCGAGGAGTGGACTGGTAGCGATAACTGCGGAAAAATCTTCGCCTCGGGTAATGGCCGCGACCGCGTTCTGAAGCAGGGTACGCAGCGGACGCTCGCTGACTGTCTCTGCGACGACCGCCAGAGCATCAGCGAGTGGCATGCCCGCTTTGCGCAGGCGGGCGAGGGAGAGGGCGAGCTGGGCTACCCGGATGCGGCTGCGGGCACGTGCGAAGGGATTACCGTACACCCAGCGACCAAACAGACCGTCTGCGGTAACCTGGGACAGCGCCGAGCGGACACCCCACACGACGCCAAATAGCGCAGCGAGGAGCACCGGCCACCAATGGGCCAGCCCCTGGCCGAATCCAACGACCTGAATGGTCAGCCAGGGTGGGGTGCGATGTGCCTGGGTGATGAGGGCGATGAGCTGCGGCAGGGTCTGGAAGCTCATGAATTCGACCACCGCCAAACCAGCGACCAGGAGGATGGCCGGATAGGCGAGGGCAACGAAGATCTTTTGACCGATGGCTCCTGCACGTTGGTGGTAGTTGCCCAAGCCGATTAGGGTACCAGCCAGATCACCGGCATGCTGACCGGCACCGATGAGGGCAAGGTCGAGGCGGTCGAACCAATCTGGGAATAGGGCGCATGCCTCGTTGAACGAGCGGCCTTCCCGTAAACGGTCGCGAAGTGACCGGAGCATACGCTGCTCCTGCACAGCGCGTGCGCGTGATGCGCCGAGTGCACTCAATGCTTGCTCCAGCGGGACGCCAGCCTGCAACAAGGTTGCGAGGCCATCGCAGAGATCGGCTTTGACCAAGCGTCGTTGGCGGCATTGACGGGCATGCCAGGCATCGCGCAGTGGCTGCAACCAGGGAGGGAGGGTGTCGCTCGCGACCGGTTCCAGCAGCTCGACTTCGAGTCCGATGCGGCGCAAGCTGGCGCGGACGGCGTACGCCGAGTCACCACTACTCTCACCACTGCGTATGCGACCGGTGGCGCGTTCGACCGCGCGGTAGCGGAACAGCGACGGTGCTGGTCCCAAGTCAGGAACCGGATCAGCCATGATGCACCACGCGCTCGACTTCGACGGGTGTCGTTTTGCCGGCGGCAATAAGCGCGTGGCCTTCCTCAGCCAGGGTGTGCATGCCGGCGGTCTTGGCGCAGGCACGCAGCTCGCTAAGGCTTCCTCCACGGGTGATCACCGACCGTATGTCCTCGTCCATAGTCAACAATTCGAAGATGCCGGTACGACCCTTGTAGCCGCTCCCCAGGCAGGTGGTGCAGGGGGCATCTGCCAGAGAGCCTGTCCCGGCGCAGGACGAGCAGGTTGTCCGCACCAGACGCTGGGCAAGGACCGCCGACAGCGATGCTGCCACCAGATAAGGTTCGACGCCGAGGTCGATTAGGCGCGAAACCGCCGAGACCGCATCGTTGGTATGCAGGGTCGAGAAGACGAGATGGCCGGTCAAGCTGGCCTGGATGGCAATGCGAGCGGTCTCGGCGTCACGGATCTCGCCGACCATGATCACATCCGGGTCCTGGCGCAGGATATGGCGCAAGCCATTGGCGAAGTTGACGCCCTTCTTGAGGTTGACCTGGCTCTGGCTGATAGGGATGCCCAATGAAGACAGCTCATATTCGATGGGGTCCTCGATGGTCATGATGTTGCGTTCGCCGGCATCGAGACGCCGCAGGGTGGCATAGAGCGTGGTGGTCTTCCCGGAACCGGTGGGACCGGTGACTAGGAGGATACCGCTCGTCCGGCGAGCGGCGCGTTCGAAGGGTTCGGCGATATGGCTGGGCATGCCGAGGCTGGAGACGTCGAAGAGCTGCTGGGCGCTGTCGAGCAGGCGCAGGACGACCCGCTCGCCATAGGCGGTGGGAATGGTGCTGATACGGACATCGACGCTGCGGGGTCCGATGCGGACGGTAGTTCGCCCGTCCTGGGGAATAAGGCGCTCTGCCACGTCCATGCGCCCCATGACCTTGATGCGGCTGACCAGGGGCCGGTAAAGGCTCGGCGGGAGGGCTCGGCCCTTTTCGAGCACCCCGTCGACCCGATGGCGGATGATGACGCCCTCTGCTGTCGGCTGCAGGTGTAGATCAGAGGCTCCGAGCTGGACGGCACCGAACAAGAGCCGGTCCATGAGCTTGACCAGGGGTGCCTTGCCAGCGGTGGCCAACAGGTCGCGGTCAGCATCGGCGAGGAGCCGGTCGAGATCCTCCTCTGCAACGGCCGGATCGACGGAATGGCCGTCAGCATCATTGTTTTCATCAAGCGGAGAGCCGGGAGCTGCCCCCGTGCCCTTCTCATAGGCCGCGTCGATGGCCCGATGAAGGGCCTCGGCATCCACGACAACCGTGTGAATTCGGCGTACCAGGCGCACGCCCACATTCCAGGCCGCATCAAGGCTTGTGTTGGCAGTGATGGCAATGGTAAGCGCACCCTCGTGTTGCCCTTGAGCCAGGATGCCATGATCACGGGCATAATCGCGTGGGATCTGGACGAGGAAGTCTCTGTCCACCAGGGCCGGGTCAACTACCGACAAAGGTGCTCTAGATACCTGGGACTGCGAGACGGAGGTCATGGCGCTACGCTATACCCGTTTAGCTCAAGGCAAAGGTGCGAGCTACACGTTACGTAATCTGATGTGCATCGGTGATGAACTGCGACAAGCCATTCTGTCGCATCTGCTCAAGCACCTGACGGCTTGCCCGGTGAATACCCAAGGAAGTGAGCTGTCCGGCTCTGATGAGGCGAAAAATCCAGCCGGTCAGGGCAGTGTTGAGGAGTGGGATATGGGCGAAGTCGATGGCGATGGGCGCATGGACGTTGGCGATCCACGCAGTCGAGCGCTCCGTGGCGAGTCCGGGATGGCGACCGGCATCGTGCGCGAGCACGATCATGGCCACGCCGCTGACCTCGGTGACCATGAACGGCACCTGGCGAGGGGGGAAGCGCGGCAGCAAATGAGGCATGGGCGGGTCATAGAGGGAAGGGGGCGACGAACAACGGTTGTTAGTGCCGTCTTTTGTGCCCATGGGGTCGCTTCTTCCTGGATGACCTCGCTGCGGAGCCATTGCTGGTGAAATTGAGGTCGAGGCCCAGGGCCTTGAGCAAGGTCTCAATGTTTCGGAGAGGGAGGTTCTCCTTGATGCTCAGCAAGCGTTGGACGGTGGTCAGTGGCATGCCACTCGACAGGGCGATGCGGTAGGAGGTCAATCCCTGGCGCTTCGCGGAGTCGCGCAAGGCTGCAAGGATGATGGATGCTGATGGCATGTAGAAATCGTCCTGGGAATAGTCGATCCTGGCGGTCTGGGAGAGCGAGGGCGAAGCCTGTCGTGAGCCGACAATTGGACAATAGGGGCTGGCCCTGCGCCTGCAGGATGGCGCTCGCGTCCGAGGAGGGTTGCAGCTCTGGGCGACCACGGAAGGGGTGGACGGCTCTGGGGGACCAGGGCGGCGCCTGGAGGGCACTTTAGCGGCTCGGAGTGACGCCGAGATGACCGGGTTGGCCGATGGCCGGGATATTGCCTCTTGGCGGCCAGAGGAGGATTCCGGGTGAAGCTGGAACCGCGGAACTCGGCGAATTGACTGGCGCCAGCGAAGGGAAATCTGACATCGATGAGCAAGCCGAAGCGGACGAGACAAATGGAAGTAACTGTTGATTCTTGCCTTATGGGGATTGGAGGGCGCTGAAATTGATGGAATCGGCGCCGGTGTCATCAAGGCTGGCTACACCGTATATATAGGTACAGCCAGGCATGATGACACATAGGTCAAAAAAGACTCTAGTCATCAAGCCTGGCTGCATCGGTTTGCTTATCTTTATGAGCGCATCTTTTTCAAAGGCTGTAACCAGGACCGAAGTTGTAGTTGGCGCCTCGGTCATGGTCTCGATCACGGCGCTGGCGGTGATCCACTCTCGCCGGGGTCGTAGCGAGCGGCTTCGACAGGCATTGTCTCGATGTCGGTGTTCACGAAATAGCGGCCAAGGCAGGTAGGTCGATAAAAACCCGGACAGATGTCGCGGTTTTCTCAAGGGCTAGATTCAGGGTGTGGTCGTCGAGGTTATGGGTGGGATTTTCGTCAGGTTAGGATGTGCCACTCACCGTACCTCCTATTGCCAAATTGCATGGGCATTCGATGTCATGAATCTCCGATTCGTCTCCATAGGAGGAGAGCGCAACCATTATCTCCATGTGGGCGTCGAACCTGTTGATGTCCAGGCGGTCCATAAGATCAGTAAGGTCCGCATCTAGCGTGGGCAGTTCGAAAGTAAACTTTTCATCGCCCGGAAGCTCCAGCCTCTTGGCCCATGGGAGCGGGAAGAAAGGATGCAGATCTGAGAGTGGTCGCGATATCTGGTGGTCCCGTGGTCACAATAATTGGTGGTGATTGGATGTAGGAGCTTGGGGGCCGTTTCCCGAATGCGTTTCCCGCCTCAAGAGGGGTCATGTGGGAACCGGG
>Ga0302320_10001890_pt1 | contig 49969 bp, 40 predicted proteins | sample Bog_T0_3_FD_202130 | JGI IMG/M metagenome (GOLD analysis project Ga0302320, IMG submission 202130) | Peat permafrost microbial communities from Stordalen Mire near Abisko, Sweden - Bog_T0_3 | ecosystem: Environmental > Terrestrial > Soil > Wetlands > Peat | place: Sweden: Abisko, Stordalen Mire... | reverse complement strand
AGTTTGTACATCATGTAGCCGTTGAACAGAATGCCCATGACTGGCACAAACGGCACCCATGGAGTCCGGAAGGGTCGAGGTTGGTCGGGGTTCGTGTGGCGTAAGGCCATGATGGCGATACAGACAATCACGAACGCCAGGAGCGTCCCGATGTTGACCATTTTCCCGATATCGTCGATTGGAGTTAGACTCCCGACAATCGCCGCCAGCAGTCCGACGAGCATCGTGTTCTTCCACGGCGTGCGGAAGCGCGGGTGAATGTCGGCAAAGAATTTCTTGGGCAGGAGGCCGTCGTTGGCCATCGAATACAAGACGCGCGTCTGCCCTAGAAGCATGACGAGCATCACGCTGGTGAGCCCGGCCAGCGCCCCCAGCGTAATGACGTTGGATGCGCCGGTAAGCCCGCGGTCCAGGAAAGCCCGCGCAATGGGCGCTTCAATGTTGACTTCTTTCCATGGCACCATGCCGGTCAGAACCGCCGCCACAGCGATATATAGCACGGTGCAGACCAGCAGCGAAGCAATGATGCCGATGGGGAGATCGCGCTGCGGATTCTTCGCTTCCTGCGCGGTCGTGGAAACGGCATCGAATCCGATATAGGCAAAGAAAATGTAGGCCGCTCCCGCGCCGATTCCCGAAAATCCGTACGGAGCGAAGGTCGCCCAGTCCGTTCCCCAGTTTGCGACGTTGATGTAGCGGATACCGAGCCCGATCACAAAGAGGACAACGCCGACTTTAATGGTAACGATGGTGGCGTTAAAGCGAGCGCTCTCCTTGATGCCGATCACCAGAATCGCCGTGATCACCAGAGCAATCAAAAAGGCCGGGACGTTGACCCCGATCTCATAGCCAAACATATGGGGCGCATTGAGCAGTGCGTGGCCCTTCTGCACAAGCTCTGGCGATTGCGCTCCCATGATCTCCGTCAATTTATTAAGGAAAGCCTGCGTGCCCGGCACGAGCGTCGAATCGGAGGCCATCGCCATTTGCCGGGCAACTGTTTTCTCCGCTACGTTGAGCCCCGTCCAATGATCGTAGGCCAGCCAAAGCGGCATCTTGATATGCAGAACATTAAGGAATTCAATGAAGTGATTCGACCAACCCGACGAGACTGTGCTCGCACCCATGGCGTACTCGAGCGTAAGGTCCCAGCCGATAATCCACGCAATCAACTCGCCGAGCGTAGCGTAAGCATAGGTGTAGGCGCTGCCCGCTAACGGTATCATCGCGGCAAACTCCGCATAGCAGAGCGCCGCGAAGGTGCACCCCAGCCCGGAGAGCACAAACGACAACATCAACCCTGGCCCAGCATAATGGGCGCCCAATCCGGAAAGCACGAAGATTCCAGCTCCGATCACCGCGCCCACGCCCAGCGCCGTCAACTGGAATACGCCCAGCGTGCGTTTCAAACTATGCGAGCCGGTCTCCTGCGCTTCGTGGAGTAGAAGCTCAAGCGGCTTTTTCGCAAAGAGGTCAGTCATGAAGTACGTTTCTCCTGTTTAGCAAATCGGTCCAATCGACTCCGTCCACATTAAACTGAAGCTGTCTCGGTCCGCGGCCGCCAGATGTAGTACACGGGAATGCCCAGCAGCACGATGAACAACCCCGGCCAAGTGTATTGCGGCTTGTAGCGTAACAGCACTACGTCGATAAACAAAGCCATCACGATGTAAATTGCGGGCAAGATTGGGTATCCGAAGGCTTTGTAGGGACGCTCCGCCTCGGGATGGGTGCGGCGCAGGACGAACAGCCCCACGATGGTGAGGACGTAAAACACGAGCACCGCGAAAATGATGTAATCGAGAAGCTGGCCGTAGCTGCCGGAAATGCAGAGCACGCAGGTCCAGACCATCTGCACCATGAGCGAAACGGCGGGTGTCTTGTAGCCGGGGTGCAATCGGGCCACGCTGCGGAAAAACAGGCCGTCCTTGGCCATGGCATAGTAAACGCGTGCGCCGGAGAGAATCAGTCCGTTGCAGCAACCGAAGCCGGAAATCATGATGGCGATGGCCATGAACGCGCCGCCGGTGCGGCCGAAGGTTTGGGTCATGACGGCGGTGGCAACGCGATCCTCTGTGGCGTATTGGATGCCGCGCGCGAGCAGCGTCGTTCCCGCCGGGTTGCCGACCAGCGGCAGCGCGCTTAGATACACAAAATTGCAGGCGATGTAGAGCGCGATCACGACGCCGGTACCGAGCGCGAGCGACAATGGGAGATTGCGGCTGGGATTTTTTACCTCGCCGGCGGTGAACGTCACGTTGTTCCAAGCATCGGCGGAAAATAGGCTTCCGACTTGTGCGATGGCCAGCACGGTGAGGGTCGACACCAGCACCCCTTCGCCGACGTCATGCAACGTGCCGAGGCTCGCATTGCGCCAGAAGTTCGCACCGAAATTCGCGGCCAGTGCTTGGATATTTTCGCCTAGAAAAACTCCCAGCAGCACAACGCCGAGCAGCGCCGCGACCTTCGCGGTCGTAAAAATGTTTTGGATGAAAGCGCCCGTCTTCACGCCGAAAATATTGACGATTGATAGAACGATCACGACCAGGATGGCGACGAAGTTCTGCGTGTTCAGACCAACGTCCATACCGCCAAGCATCATCGGGCCGATCTGGAACTTTGGCACCTTCCAGAGGTGGATGATCCAATGGCTAGAGGAAATTGCCGGCCAGAAGATTCCGAGGAATTTGCCAAAAGCCACGCCCACGGCGGCGATCGTGCCGGTCTGGATCACGAGAAAGAGGGTCCAACCGTAGAGAAATCCCCAGAGCGGGCCGAGCGACTCGCGCAGATACACGTACTGGCCACCAGCTCGCGGCATCATGGCGGCGAGTTCGCCATAGGTGAGCGCGCCAACGATGGTGAGGAATCCGGTGATGAGCCACGCGCCGATCAGCAGCGCGGGTGAGGTGACTTCACGAGAAATCTCGGCGGATACAATAAAGATGCCCGAGCCGATCATGGAGCCCATCACCAGCATGGTGGCGCTGGTCAGGCCGAGGCCTTTGACTAGTTCTTTGTCCTGATGAGTGTGGCGCTCCCAATCGCTGATGCGCGAATTCGGAGCGGGGGGCTGAACGTTCGTGGTCACGAACCTCCTAAGAGACTGCTGTCGCTGCAAGAGTTGTTCAACTTTACCCCAGAACCCTGAAAAATTCCTCTGCTGATTTGCGGGGAGACCGTATCAAGTCGGATATCACCGCCACGGAGTCGGCTCCGGCCTCGATGACAGAACGGGCGTTGGCGCGGGTGATGCCGCCGATTGCCACGAGCGGTTTGCTGGTCAGTTTTCTTGCTTGGCGCAGGCCCTCGACGCCAACTGTGGGGTCGGGATTGGCTTTGCTGGCTGTGGCGAAAATGGGGCCTATGGCCAGGTAATCGGCTGTGGTTTTGTCGGCTTCGGCTAGTTGGTCGGGATTGTGGGTGGATACTCCCAGCAGGCGGGTGGGGCCGATGATGCGGCGGGCGGAGTTGGGAGAGAGATCGTCCTGGCCGACGTGGAGGCCGTCAAAGTCGGCGGCCAGGCAGAGGTCAGCGCGGTCGTTCATGATGAGTTTGATGCTGGGGCCGAGGCGCGCTTTTAGTTCGCGGGCGTCTTCCAGCATTTGGCGGGCGTTGCCGGATTTGTTGCGGTACTGTAGCAATGTGCAGCCAGCAGAGGCTAGTTCTTCGGCGGCAGAGAACAGGGCATCGGCATCGGGGAAGCAATCGGGATCGAGGATGGGGTACAGGCGAGGAAGGAGCATTGCCGCTCGTCGTAGTTTATGCTTTTCTCAGCCATGCGTCTGCACGAGCTTTTAATGTCGGCACGCGCCAGGATGGTTGGCGCTATCGCCTTTCTCTAAACAGTTATGAGCATCTTACGGTGGTCTCTGCTCTCGGCTGCAGTGTTGGTCTTATGCTCACTGATACCGTATAGTCTCGAGCCAGCGGAACCGTTCTCGGGTTACGCGCTGTCGCCGGGAATTATTCTTGGCATGTACGCCTCTGCGATGTTTAGCGGCTACCCTCACGGTGTCGAGATCGTGCCAATGCTCGTCATCTCTAGCGTTGTTAATTTTTTCTTCTGGACGGCAGTATCGTATGGCGCCTTGTCGGCGCTCCGCAGGTTCTTGAAGTAGTTGGGACTGAGAGACGGCGCCTACGGAGACTGAAGTTTGTGCGGGAGCAGTTCTTCCTGGCAGCGGCGGCACAGAACCTAAAGCGCTTGGTGCGGCTCCTCAGCCGACCCACACCCACGATAGAAGCTGCCGCTTAGCCAAGGTGAGAAGACTGGACTCGGCTCGCGCGATCAGGCAGCCGAAGGCATTCCGATCATGCACTTTTTCAACAGCCACTCGCGATTTCACCAACTACTCACTTCCCCTTCGCCAAGAACCTCTCAATAAACCCGGTGTCGAAGTTCCCCGCGCGAAAATCGGGGTCGGCGAGAATTCTTCGGTGCAGGGGGATGGTGGTGAAGATTCCTTCGACAATGAACATTCCTAGCGCGCGGCTCATGCGTTGGATGGCTTCGTTGCGATCTTTGCCTCGGACTACCAACTTCGCGATCAGCGAATCGTAATAAGGAGGGATGGTGCCTTCGGCGTAGGCGGCGGTGTCGATGCGGACGCCGGTGCCTCCGGGAGGGTTGAAGGTGGTGATCTTGCCTGCCGACGGGGTGAACTTCTCGGGGTGCTCGGCGTTGATGCGGCATTCGATGGCGTGTCCGCGATGCACGATGGGGCCTTGGAGCACGTCGCTCAGCTTGGCGCCGGCGGCGATCATGATCTGGCTCTTGACCAAGTCCACGTCCGTGACCATTTCCGTTACCGGATGCTCGACCTGAATGCGCGTGTTCATCTCGATGAAGTAAAGGCGGCTCTGCTGATCCATGAGAAATTCGATGGTGCCGGCATTGTGGTAGCCGACCTGGCTCAATGTTTTGCTGAGAATGTCGCCGACTTCCTTGCGAAGTTCTGGCGTCATCTTCACTGACGGCGATTCCTCGAGCAGTTTCTGGTGGCGGCGCTGAATCGAGCATTCGCGCTCGCCCAGGCTGACGACGTTGCCGTGTTCGTCGGCCAGCACCTGGAACTCGATATGTCGCGGGTGCTCGACATAGCGTTCCAAGTAAAGGTCGCCATTGCCGAAGGCACCCGCCGCTTCCGACTGCGCCTGACGGTAAAGCGTGGGCAATTCGTCTTCGTTGCGCACAATACGCATGCCACGCCCGCCGCCTCCTGCGGTGGCTTTTACGATGACCGGGAACCCGATCTTCCGCGCCCATTCGAGCGCTTCTTCGGCGGTGGCGACGACACCGTCCGAGCCGGGAACGATGGGCACGCCATACTGTTTCATGGTGGCGCGAGCTTTTTCTTTTTCGCCCATCAGCCGGATGACATTAGGAGTGGGCCCGATGAACTTGATGTGGCAGGCTTCGCAGACTTCCGCGAAATTGGCGTTTTCCGAAAGCAGGCCGTAGCCAGGATGAATGGCGTCGACGTTGGCGATTTCGGCGGCGCTGATCACGGCGGGGATATTGAGATAACTCTGCGCGAGTTGCGGCGGGCCGATGCAGATCGCTTCGTCGGCAAAGCGCACGTGCAGCGAATTCCGATCGGCTTCGCTGTAGATCGCGACCGAGCGGATGCCGAGTTCCTTGCACGCGCAGATGACGCGCAGCGCGATTTCTCCGCGATTCGCAACTAGGATCTTCTTAAACATGATGTAAAAGCTCTCATCCGTCAGCTCTCAGCTCTCAGAAAAATCACTGGACTGCACAGCACTGGATTTCCTTGAGAGCTGAGACCTGCGAACTGAGAGCCTATTTGTTGGGCCGGACGGCAAACAAATCCTGTCCGTACTCGATGGGTTGGCCGTTGGCGACGAGTTTCTTGACCAACTCTCCCGCCACGTCGCATTCGATCTCGTTCATCAGCTTCATGGCTTCGACAATGCACAAAACCTGGCCAACCTCCAGGGTATCGCCGACTTTGACAAATGGCGGAGAACCGGGCGAGGGCGATTCATAGAACGTTCCGACGATGGGCGATTTCACGATGTGCAGATGCTCTTCGGGTTCAGGAGCAGGCGTGGCAGCTGCGCCGAGTTCCACCTTGGCTGACTGGGCGGCAGGAAGTTGGGCGGACGAATCGACCGCTGGATGCACCGCGAAATATCGCGAGTCGGGCAGGCGCGCGAGTTCGGCTCCGCGCTTGATCTTAACTTTGACGTCGCCGCGCTCCAATTCAAATTCGGCAATGTCTTTTTCGATTAAGAACTCGATGAGTTCTTTCAGCTCTTTTTGATTCATGGATAAGGCGGGTTCCGCTCTTCTTGTGATCCGTTTTATGATCCGTTCAATGCGATCTGCTAAATAACAACCAGTTCCTTCTTGTCCGGCGTGAGCACTTCGCAGCCCGAAGACGTAACCACCACCACATCCTCGATCCGCACGCCCCACTTCCCAGGAACGTAGGCGCCGGGCTCAATCGTAATCACCATTCCCGGCTCCAACTTCTGGGCTTGCCCTGCCGCCAACCGCGGCGCTTCGTGAATCTCCAATCCTAAACCATGCCCGGTCGAATGGGTGAAATAGCGCGCCAGTTTTCTCTTGCGCAACACGCCACGCGCAGCGCCATCCACCTGGGCGCAAGTGACTCCCGGTTGTACTGCTGCAATCGCCGCCAGTTGCGCTTCGAGCACGGCATGGTAAAACTGCCGCGCCCCGTCCGAAGGACGTCCAACATGCACGGTTCGGGTGCGATCCGAACAATAATCGGCGAGTATAACACCAAAATCGCAGACCACGAACCCGCGCCGCGGAACGCGCGCCCGCGAGGCCCGGCCATGCACAATCGCGGAGCGCTCGCCGGACGCAAGAATGGTTGGAAACGACATGCCTTCGGCCCCGGCACAACGCGCCTCGTATTCCATGGCGGCGGCAACCGCGACCTCAGGCACGCCCGGCCGAATTTTGCGGCATGCAATCCGGAAGAGACTGGCGCCAAGCTCAACCGCCCGCCGAATGCGCAGGATCTCGGCAGCGTCCTTCACCATACGGGCGCGCTCGACCAGAGGCGGCGCGGAACGCAGGCGCGCCTTTCCTTTTAGCGTGGAGGCCAAGCGGTCGCGCGTGGCGGCGGTGATCGATTCCGGTTCGATGCCGACCACGAACGGAGTTGATTTTCGTCGCCGCGCGGCCAGCCACTCCGCCGCCGCGACGATTGGAGATTTGTGCGCGACGACAATTCTGGTGCCCTGAACCTCCTCATGCGCCTGCGTACGATAGCGGCCATCGGTAAAAAGGATGGAGCCCGCGGTGGCAACGAGCAAAGCAGCCGCGCTGCCGGTAAATCCACACAGATAGTGGAGATTCGGGAGATGCGTCACCAGCAGTACATCCAGATCGTTCTCTTCGAGGCCCGATCGAAGGCGACTCAGGCGACCAGCGTGATCCATAGGGAGAAGTGTAGCAAGAAGCGGGAAGCGGGTCTCAGGAAGTCAAAATCTCAACTCGATGCGATGGCAACAATGTTCTGTAACTCCGCGAAACGATTTTCCAAAGATCTGCGACCTGCCAACTGAGACTGGAAAGCAAGCCGCCGGTCTCTCGGCAGTTTCTCCGAGAAGACCGGCGGCTGTGGCTCGTTCGACTTCGCGCTTCTGACAGAATTAGGTCTGAATGATGCGCGGAGTGATGAAGAAAATCAGTTCCGAGTCTGACGTGCTCACGGTCCGATGCTTGAACAGGTTGCCCAGGTACGGAATATCGCCCAGTAGAGGCACCTGCGAAATCGCTAGCGAATTCTGCGTCTGGATGACGCCGCCAATCACCACCGTGCCGCCATCGGTCACCAGGACTTGCGTGGTGGCCTGCTGCGTGATCAGGGCGGGGTTTCCGGCAGTGTCTTCGTGGCCAAAATCGGGCAAAGTGTTTTCCACGTCCACGTTGAGGAAGATCGTTCCCTCCGAGGTGATCTGCGGAGTCACCGTCAGCCGCAGGAAGGCATCGACATAGGTAGCCGTGGCCGGAGCGCCAATGGTGGACGCCGTCATGATCGGTATTTTCGTACCCTGTTTCACCACCGCCTGAACATTGTTCTGCGTGACCACGCGCGGACGGGAAAGAACCTTCAGCAAGCCGCGCGACTCCGCCATGGTCAAGACAGCGTCGATTCGAATGTTGTTGGTGGCGTTGATGAAGGACAAGCCGCTGGTGGGCGCGGTTGCTCCAAGGTTTGAGAACAACGGAATCGACCCCAAGGGAGTCGTGCTTTGGATGTAATTGGGCGTCAGACCTGAGGCGGTGAGAGGTGAACTGCCCGCGGCCCCCGCACCGCCAACGGCGGTTGTACCGTTGCCCCAGCCAAAGCCGAGTTGCGTACCGATGTCGCGCGCGAAGCTGCGGGTGGCGGCCACCACTCGGGCTTCGATTTCAACTTCCTGTGTCTTGCGGTCCATCTGTTGGATGATGCGGTCGATCTGGGGCAGAACCGCGGGAATGTCGGAAACGATGATCGAATTTGTGCGTTCATCGGCAACGATATCGCCACGCTGGCTCAGGAACTTCTTAACGGGAAGCAATACATCCTTGGCGTGCGCGTAGCTGAGAAAGCGTGTGATGCTGACTTTATCGACCGCCAGCGCCTCGGCGTCGATTTGAGCGCGGCGGCCCTCAGCTTCCTTGCGAAGCGTATCGACGGTGGCGATGCGCAGCACGTTGCCGTCCAGTTGACGGGACAGGTCGTTGTTCTTCAGGACGATGTCCAGCGCCTGATCCCAAGGCACATCATCGAGTACGATGGTCAGGTTGCCGTGGATCATGGGGTCGAGCACCACGTTCAATCCGCTGATCTCGTGAATCAGCCGGAAGAAGTCCTTCAGATCCACGTCTTTGAGGTTGACTGAGATGGGCTCGCCGGTGTATTTCGAACCGTTATTCACCGTCGGCTTCTGCGCCATTTCGGCTTTCTGTTCCGCCGCCAGATTCACAGCCGGCTGAATGCCCTGCCCGTTGCCCGCAGCTTGCCCCTGCCCCATCGCAGCATTGGCGCTGGTCACAACCAACTCCGCCGCTGTCTTGTCGGCAAAGCGACTGGCCGCTTCCCCGGCTTTTACCGCCGGTACGGCCGCTTTGTCGTCCGCTTTGCCCTCTTTGACCGAGAATTTGGGCTCGACGAAGGCGAATTCCGCCGGCTTGTCGGGGTTTGGCGCTCCCGTAGCGGGCGCGATCACCGTTGCCGGAACCGTTGCCGGAACCGCCGCCTGAACTGGACTTGCCGAAGCAACCACCGGAGCGGAAACGGGGCCGGCCGAAGCCTGCGCTAACTGCTGCGACACCGCCGCTGCTTGGCGATGCGCCAACACAGCGTCATGAATCTCGAGGGTGAAACTGCCGTCCGGGCCCATCACGAGTTCCCGTTGGCGACTGCGGGCTGGATCGCCGCCGGCGAGATCGATGACCACATGCGTGCTAGGCGGAACTTGGCCGTCCATCCCGATGCGGACATCCTTTACGCCATCGCTGCCCACGCTGATGTGGCTCTGCGCCGTCGCCATTACGGTGTTGGGAAGGTCGACGACAATGCGTGCCGGAGATTCGAGCGTTGACACCGCGGGTGCCAGCGCGCCCTTGGTTTTGAACTCGACCCGCAATCCGTCCTGGCCGTGCGCGATCTCGATCTTCTGCAACCGAGCGCTCGCCGCCGCTTCCTTCGCCGTCATGTCACCCGCCGCCGCGTTCGTCATCGCTGCGAACACGAACACCGGAACCAAGAGACCCATCAGTTGCTTTCGCATTTCCCTATCTCCTCATGCGAGGCGTTTACGCCTCCATGCGCTTCCTCGAATTCTTTAATTCTTTAGCCCTAGTTCTCCAGACCTACACTGCCGGAGTCGTGATCTTCTTCGTTACTTCCCGCGTAAACGTCTTTCCCAAACGGTCCTGCAGTGTTTCCTGGAAAACGATGGAGTCGCCGGTGATCTTCATCACGTAGCCGTTGAACACCGGGTCGTTTTCCCGCAGAAAATAGGCTTTATTGAGGCCATTGCTAACCACGGCGATGAAACCGCCTTCGGACCGTACCACGCCGCGCAAATTGACGTTGCCGATCTCCAGACATTTCTTGCCCGTGCTGCAACCGGAACCGCCAGCGTGGCTTACCACTGGACTGATAAAAGGATCGCGCCTGCCGTTCGCGTTGTACTTGCTGTCCGGGAGAACCGACTGTTCGCTTTCCTCGTTGTTGCCACTCACTCCGTTGTCCGCCGCCCGGGCAACTTGCGCCGCTTCCTTTTCTGCTTCTGCGGGTGCCGTGGGCGCGCTTTGCACAACCAGATTTGCGCCTCGCCCTCTCCTCTCTCTGCGTTTCATGGAAGCAGAATTCGCAGGCGCCGGCGATGAAGATGTCTTTGCCGGTGCCGCGCTCGATTTGGCGGCAGCACGGGCGGTCGCCGCCGATGGCGGGCCGTCGTGAACGCCCAGCGCCTCATTCGAAGCGGCTGTGGCGCGGTTGCTCACGCCGTTCATCGTGCTGCGCGCGTGCTGGATCATGCTGGGACTCTGGGCCATAGCCGTGCCCACGGCCAGCACAGAAACCAGAATTGTCGTCGTGATCGTGATCGCTGGCTTCATCTTCATCCTGTCCTTCCTATTTCTTCACCGGGGGTGCGGGCTTGCCCGCCGCCGCCGGATCCAGGTCATGACTGAAATACGTCGTCGTCAGGAAGGTCGCGACAACACTCTCCCCCGGCGCGTATTGATAGGTATGCTTCGCCTTGGCATCGCCCGGCTTGCGGGTCGAGGCCACCAACAGGTTCGAGACGTTGACGATCCGCTCCACTTTTCCCAGCCGGTCGAAGAAACTCAGCATCGAGTAGTAGGGACCGTCCAACTCCACCTCGAAAGGCACCTCGGTGTAGAACTCTTTTGCGTTGTAGGGACGAGCCGTATAGCGGCGGATTTCGACTCCTGCCTTGCGGGCTTCTCCGCTCACCATACGCATGAAATCGTCCACATCTTTTTCATCGGGGACGATTCGGCGCTCGATATCCAGCTGTTGCTTCAAACTCGCGAGCTGGCGGTCCATGTCGGCCAGTTTCGGCTTATAGGCTTCGAGTTCCGCGTTTTCCCGCAGTTTGGCCTGCAGCTTCACCCGCGCCGCATCATTTTGGTCGCGCTGCGACTTGTAGACCGTGTAGTACAGTCCGCCCGTGGCCACCACGGCCACCAGCAGCAGCACGCCCAGCAGTTTCACACCTGTGATTTCGCCAAGATTCATAGTCGGTTCCGCCTTTACGACTTCGCCTTTTCGCAGGTCAGCGTGAACTGAAACGCCTGCATATCTTTGATGGCGTCGTCCTGGTAGCTTTCCTTGATCTCGATGTTCTTGAAAAAGCCGGTCTTCTGCAGGTTGGAAATCAGGTTGGCGACGGCATCGCTCGATAGCGCCGTGCCGTCAATGGCCACATTCGCGCCCAGGTCCTGCATGCTGTTCAACCAAACCGCCTCGGTGCCGTTGACCGTATCGCCGATCATGGAGAGCAGATTGACCGGACCGGATTGGCCGTTGCGCAACTGGTCGATCACATCCACCCGGCGCTTGTAGGCGTCGGCTTGCCTCTGGCGCTCCATGTACTTCACCTTGATGTCGGCCAGTTCGCGATTCTTCTGTTCCGCCAGACGGGACTGAGCTTCGATCGTGGTCTTTTCACGATCCAGCTTGTACCAATACCCCGCATTCACGGCGCCGGCAATCAACAGCACTGCCGCCACCTGCATGACCGGGCCGCCGAGGTTGCCCATCTCGAAGCTCGGCATGCCGACGGCGGAACCGGCGTTGCTCTTGCCTTTCGGTTTCGGAGATCCCAGCAGATTGATTCGGATCATAGCTTTTCAAAGCTCCTCAGGGCCAAACCTACGGCCACAGCCAACTGGCCTGCGTTCTGTTCGACCAGCTCTGCCCCGGCGCCATCCACCGGAGCCGTTATTTTCTGAAACGGATTAAACAACTCGACCGGCATTGAGAACTCCTGCCGCAACGCTTCCACCAGTCCTGGAACTTTGGCGGAACCGCCGGCCAGATAAATCTTCTCGATGTGCTCGCCCGAAGCGCTGGCGCGGAAGAAGTCGAACGTCTTCTGAATTTCGAGCACAATGATTTCGGTCACCTGCTGCAGGATCGGCGTCTTCGCGTCATCCTGGGTCGTGCCCACCTTGCGTCCCAGCTTCAGCGACTCGGCGTCGTCGAAGCTCAGATCCAGTTCCTTCTGCAGAGAATCGGTGTACTGATGCCCGCCCACCGAAACGTCGCGCGGGAACAACGGCGTCGTGCCTTTCACGATGTTGATGTTCATCACGCTCGCACCCAGGTTGAGCAGCGCGACGACCTGGGTCGGAGCGGGTTCATAGTTGAACTCGTAGCAGTTCTGCAGTGCGAGCGCATCGATATCCACAATAGCCGGAGTTTTGCCGGCCATCGAGAGTACGTTGGTGTAGTTCAAAATCTTGTCTTTCTTGACAGCCACGAGCAGGACGTCCATCTGCGGACTGGTCGCATCGTCGGAAAGAATCTGGTAGTCGAGGTTCACGTCCGCTAGATCGAACGGAATGTGCTGGGCGGCTTCCTTCTGGATGGTCTCGGCCAATTCCTGATCGCTCATCGAGGGCAGTGAGATTTTCTTGACGATTACCGAGTGTCCGCTCACCGCCGTGGCCACAGCTTTCGACTTGATTGCCGTATCGGTGAACAGCTTGGCGATTGCCGCCGAAACCGTGCCCGAGTCCACGATCATGGAATCGACCACGATGTCCGGCGCGATGGGCTCCAGACCAAGATGCGCCACTTCGATTCCCGTGCGTGTCTTCCTCAGTTCGACGGCTTTGATGCTCGAAGAACCCACATCCAATCCCACTATCGTTTTCGTCCCCATTCCAAACATGTGCTCGCCCTCGTATTCAGAATTCGCTTCGAGTTCGTTTACAGAGTTCCGGCGGCCTTCGCCGCCGCCTTGATTTTCTTTTTGTCTCGCGCTTCCGTTTCCACCGACTTCTCTTCCATCCACTGATCGATCTTCGATTTCTTGAAGCGCCAGCGGTTGCCCAACTTGAACGCGGGAATCTTTTGTTCGTTCACGTACTTGTAAAGGGTGTCCGCACTCACTCCCAGATACTGGGAAGCTTGTCGAATGTTCATCACTTCTCGCGAGTCGGCCATTTCCGTTTCCCTGCGCGTTCGTGTTTATTTTGGTGTGCTGAGCATATCTCAACCGGAAGTCCGGGACTCTTCCAGTGAATTTCCCGGTTTTGCTGGGTTTTATGGGGTTTTTCTGGATTGCAGAAAATGCGTAGTTGCGATGATTGTCTATAGGTTGTATACGTTCGCAAGGAATAACCTACATATAGACATGGAATGGCAAGTCAAGCCCCGGTCACCGGCGTTGGGGTAACTAAGGTACTAGAGACGGTACGAAGGTACTTGGACGCGCGAGCAAACCACTGAAAATGCGGCGATTTGTTCCCTCCGTGCAACCCGCTACGGCGGTGATCTTCCGCTCCTTTTCGCTTGCTTTTTCGGCCCGCGGCGGATCCTCGCCAGGCAAGCAAGCCCGTGGCCTCGCATCCCGCCCCGCTCATTCCTTCTCCATCGACCGCATCGACGTGAGCCAAGTCACTTTGCGTTGCAACGCCTTCCTGTAGCCTGATCCGTCATCTGATTCACCTCAACATCGCAAGGCCTGAAGATTCGAGATAAGGAGCACTTATGAAACTGCTCGTCATCGGTTCCGGAATGATGGGATCCGCCGCTGCTTATGACATGGCCCGTCAGGACCACGTCGACTCCGTAACACTCGCCGATAGCGATCGCCAGCGCGCGAAGGATGTTGCGGCACGCGTCAACCGCATCGCCGGCAACAGAAAAGTTCGAGCCGTCGCGCTCGACGCCTCGAAAGAAAAAGAAGCGGCGCGACTGATGAATGGCCATGATGGAGCGCTCTCCGCCGTTCCTTACCGCCTGAACCTCGGTTTGGCCAAAGCCGCCATCGCCGCCGGATGCCACTTCGCGGATCTGGGCGGCAACAACACCGTCGTCCGCCAGGAACTCGCGCTCGCAAAACAGGCGGAGAAGAAAGGCGTCGGGCTGGCTCCCGATTGCGGCCTGTCTCCCGGCATGGCCTCGATCCTCGGCGGAGAACTGGTGCGCCGCCTCGACGGCCGCGCCGACGCGCTCAAGCTCTACGTGGGCGGCTTGCCCGAAAAACCCATGCCTCCGTTTCATTATCAGCTCGTGTTTTCCGTCGAAGGATTGATTAATGAATACGTGGAGCCCGCGCGCATTCTGCGCAAAGGCAAGTTGACCACTATCGAGGCGCTCACTGAACCCGAACCGTTTCATATGGAAGGATTCGCTCCGCTAGTCGCTTTCCAAACTTCTGGCGGAACTTCGACTTTGCCCGAGACCTTCGAGGGCAAGGTTGGCGAATGCTTCGAGAAAACGCTGCGCTATCCCGGACACTACGATCTGCTGTGCGAATTGAAGGAACTCGGCCTGTTTTCCAGCGACAAAATGCGGGTCGGCAACGTGGAAGTCGCGCCGCGGGCACTCATGTCCAAGGTGTTCGAAGGAAAATTCGCGGGCAAAGGCCCCGACGTCTGTATCATGCGGCTGGAGGCCCACGAGTCCATCAAGTCACCTGGAGTCCGCGGCCTGCTCGGCGGCAAACTCAAAGGCCGGGTGGCCACCTTCACCATGGTCGACCACTACGATCCCAAAAGCGACATGAGCGCCATGATGCGCACCACCGCGTTCCCAGCATCCATCGTGCTTCAGATGATGTGCACGGGGACGGTGAGCAAGCGCGGCGCAGTGCTACAGGAGCGAGACGTCCCCGCCGACGCCTTTCTTGAAGAAATCGCACGGCGAGGAATCAAGATCGAGTACCGAATGGAGTAGCAAGCGCTGATGCCCACTTGTGTAGCAAAATAAAGCATGACCTCGGTGCGAATGGACAAGTGGCTTTGGGCTGCGAGATTTTTCAAGACGCGATCATTAGCTGCGCGAGCCTGCGAACTCGGCAGAATTCAATGCAACGGGCAGCCCGCCAAAGCTGCGCGCGAGGTTCGCATTGGAGACATGCTGCGGGTGGCCAACGAGGGCGGCGAGTTTCAGGTCAAAGTGTTGCTGTTGAGCGACGTGCGCGGCCCGGCATCGGTGGCGCAAACGCTCTACCGCGAGACCGAGGCTAGCCGCGAGCAGCGCCTGATAGTGGCGGCGGAGCGGAAGGCCGCGAAGCAATTTGAGGAGTTGCCCGCAGGCCGGCCGTCAAAACGGGATCGCCGGAAAATCATCCAATTTCGAAGCGATAGTTTCCGCCGCGGCGAATGAGAGCCGCGGCCGCCAAGCCAGAAACGCCCAACACATTTACTATAGCGTCGTGCTTTCTCCCAGGAGGAACTATCGATGAAGCGCGCCCCGATCGCGGCTCTGGCAGCCTTGACGTTCGTCGCTGCCGTTGCCGTTGCGCAGAATTCCACGACGGAAACGCAGTCGAAAACGCCGACCGCGTTGGAGCAGAAGACAACCAGCCTGAAGACCATCGCCGAGAAAACCACCGGCATGCAAAAGCTGCCTGGATTTTTCACCTATTACTGGGATGCACGTGAAGGAAAAGTCTGGCTGCAGATCGACAAATGGGACGTGCCGTTCCTCTATTACGAGTCGCTTCCCAACGGCGTGGGGTCGAATGACGTTGGACTCGATCGCGGCCAGCCCGGCAGGACGAGTGTAGTCCATTTCGAGCGCATTGGCCCGCGCGTTCTGCTCGTCGCCGAAAATGAACGCTACCGAGCGGTTACCGACGATCTGGAGCAGCGAACGGCGGTCGAACAGTCCTTTGCTCAATCTGTACTCTGGGGGTTCGAAGTCGCTGCCGAGGATAAAGATGGGGAAGCTGTTCTGGTGGACGCTACGCCATTCTTCCTGAGCGATGCGCACGAGGTTGCGGCAAGACTCGCAGCGGTCAAGCAAGGCGCCTACCACGTCGATTTGTCGCGGTCGGCGATCTACCTTCCCCGGACCAAGAACTTTCCGGAGAACACGGACGTGGAATCGACGCTGACTTTGGTGGGAGACAATCCAGGCCCTTGGGTCGAGCAGGTCACACCTGATCCTCGTGCCATCACTGTGCACGAGCACTTCTCTTTCATTCAGGCGCCGCCGGTGGGATTTCGCGAACGAGCCTACGATCCACGTTCCAGCTTCTTTGGCATCAGCTACATGGATTTTGCGACGCCGGTCGACCAACCGATCGTCAAGCGCTACATCGATCATTTTCGGCTGACGAAAGAAGACCCGTCCGCCCCGATTAGCGAGCCTGTGAAACCCATCGTTTACTACGTGGACCGCGCTATTCCCGAACCGATTCGTTCCGCCGTTCTCGAAGGGGCTTCGTGGTGGAATCAAGCCTTCACCGCCGCCGGATACAAGGATGCATTTCAAGTAAAGCTGCTGCCGGAAGGGGTGGACGCGATGGACGTTCGCTATAACGTCATCGAATGGGTTCCACGCGCGACGCGGGGCTGGGCCTACGGCAGCGCCATCGCCGATCCGCGCACGGGCGAGATCGTCAACGGCCATGTGAATTTCGACGCGTTGAGAATCCGCCAGGTCTTTCTGATCGCGCAGGGGCTCCTCGATCCCTTCGGCAAGAACCCGGCTGCCCTTAAGCAGGCCAACGAAATGGCGCTGGCACGCATTCGGCAACTCGCCGCTCATGAAACCGGCCACACCCTCGGCCTCATGCACAACTACGCCGCCAGCATCGTAAATCGCAGCTCAGTGATGGATTATCCGTCGCCGACCGTATCTCTCGGTGCGGACGGCCGGCCTGACGTTTCGGATGCCTATGCGGTGGGCATCGGCGAGTGGGATAAGGTTTCGATCATGTATGGCTACAGCGATCTTTATCGAGAAGCGAACGAGCCCCGGGCTCTCGATAAAATTCTCAGTGACGCCTTTTCACGGGGACTTCTGTACCTCACCGATCAGGATGCGCGCCCGCTCGGCTCCGCCAGCCCCGTGGCGCACCTCTGGGACACGGGCAGCAATGCTCTCGACGGCTTGAGTCGCGTGATGGCTGTGCGTGCAGCGGCCCTGAAAAATCTTTCGGAGGACGCAATTCCCGAGCACACTCCGATGGCGACCCTCGAAGATGTGCTCGTGCCGATGTATCTCTATCACCGCTATCAGGTGATGGCGGTCGCGAAATCGATCGGCGGACTGGATTACTCTTTTAATCTTCGCGGAATTCAAGACCAACAGAAAGCACTGGAAGTTGTACCGGCCGCGCAGCAACGGAAATCGATTCACGCGGTTCTCAGCACGCTCTCGCCTGACATACTGGCTTTGCCTGAACTGCTGCTGCAGATGATTCCGCCGCGCCCGCCTGAAAACCCCACTGGTCGCGAGAATTTCTACCGCCGCACTTCGCCGGCATTTGATGCGCTGGCTCCCGCGGAAGCAGCGGCGGAAATCGTGATGAACCTGCTGCTTCAGCCAGAGCGCGCCCAGCGCATGATCGAGTATCACGCACTCGATGCCGACAATCCCGGTTTTGACGAACTGGCGACCAGTTTGCTTGCCGCCACGTGGAAGGCGCAGCCGCTTTCCGGCTACAAGGGAGCAATTCAGCGCACGGTCGATGCGATTGTTTTGGATCATCTTATGACGCTGGCGAACGACGATCACGCATCAGCACAAGTCCGTGCGGTTGCTTCACTTAAGCTCGATGAGTTGAAGAAATGGATCGCGACCCAAACGCCGTCGGCGAGAGACGAGGCCACGCGAGCTCAACTCTTTTTTGCCGCAAGCCAGATCGAGCGCTTTCAAAAGAACCCCGCCGAACTCCATTTGCCAACGCCCGCTGCGCCCCCGGACGGCGACCCGATCGGCAGTGACGACTGGGAATGACCTGCGACGACGGGCGCGGGTCAACGCAAGTCCTGGCCATAGCGCAATCCGTCCCGACCCTTCGTCCGTACTCCAGGCGAGGCCCCGTATGGCCATGGAGAAACCGATGAAAACGAGAGTGAAGACCCTACCTTTTCGGCTGGCGATGCTAGCAGCCGTTGCGTTGATCACAGGAACCTTGTTTGCGCAGAAACTCCAGCCCAATCAAACCCTGGGGTTCGGCGACAGCCAGGTCCTGAAGTTTAGCTACACCCAGAATTTCGATTGCATCGACCAACCCAAGGATGACCTGAACTATAACGGCATCCCGGCGGAATCAGACCCGGGAGAATTGCAGACTCCCATCTGCGTGGTGGGTACGCAGCCCTCGATCACCCCTCCGGGCAAGACCGGGAATCCGGCAAATACCAGCGAGCCACTCTATGTCTTGGTGCCCATGTTCTCGCTCGACAACGACCAGAATCCTAATGATGCTATCTCTTGCACTGGAGTGGTTCAGGGAACCCTGTGCGGTCCGGCGCTGGGCAACACATTGATCCAGTTGTTCGGAGCGATTCCCGAAGGGTTCAAGCAGAGTCCGCTGGTGTACACGCAGTGCCCCGACCCGGGATCGGCTCCCGGCACGTGCACCATGCATGCTTCCCGCCTGGATTTAGGCCCAGTTCTAGCGGCTCTAAAATTGATCCCTCCACCGACTTCAAGCGTGTTCCTGCCCACTCCAAATCACAGCCACGTGCTCATCAATCAAGACATCAACTTCAAGCCAATCTGGTGGCAGGTGATTCCTGTGCTGGTCTTGAATCAGAAAGACTGGCCGGCGAAGGATGGCAGCACTGGCATTACGTCACTCAAGGCAATCCAGGAAGCAGAGACAGCCGGAGATGCCGCCGAAGCTCCGTCGAACTTCTTCCTGTTCTTCTCGTCGACGACCATGAAAGGTATGAAAATGTAGGAACGAAAACGGGTCCGACCGGCAGTCGGACCCGTTGCCTTAACACGCACTCTAACTCTTCACCGCAGCTAACGCTTCCCGAAACGGTAGGTGACACTGGTCTCGAGCCGGAGATTGTTCTGGAACCGCATCGCCGAACTGGAGTTGGCGAATGTTGTTCGCAGATAATCGCCGCCGATACGGATCGCAAATGGCCCCGTAACGGTGCGCTCCACTCCACCGCCCACGGCATAGGAGAATCGGGCCAGGGCTCCGCTGAGGTAGTGGCCGTCGCTCACCGGAACGGCGCTGTCCACCACGCTGAGGCCAGCCAAAGTGTGAACGAAGATCCGTGTATTCAAATACTGGACGGGATAAAATACGGGTCCACTCAAAAGACTAAAGACATTGGCACTGTGTCCGGTGCCGAACACGTCGCCCATGCGCGCGTAGCTCGTGTCCGCCATCAGTCCCCAGCGCGGAGTGACGTCGACAAAACCATTGGCATCGATCCCGTTGAGCCCTACGGTTGGTTGCGATGGCGTATTCAAAGCGACAAAGGTGTAGCCCGCGCTGGCGTGAAAAACAGCGTTCGTCGCCGCAGCGGGGGCTCCTCCCGTCACATAGTTTTGCGCGAACAGGGGTGTTACCAAGAACAGGATGCAGGCCGAGAGTACTTTCATAACACCTTCCCACTGACGTTCGATCGTTTCGCGGATAGTCTCTGCATTCCAACAGCCAAGATCCTCGACCTTCATCGCCACCCAACAACACGTTTAAGCCAAACAATCTAAAATACATGCTAGAACCTGCCTTGCGCCGTCGAATCACACACCAGGATCCACTACTGGCGAACGAAGATTCACATTGGGAAATCTTTAGGACTACCAGGACCATAGTGGTCCATAGCATTTGAGTTTGAATGTTCTCGTAACAGTTACCAATGGTGGTAGCCTGATTGCTCTGCTTGCTATCCTAGGTACAACAGAGATCCGAAGCCTGGAATCGTTTCCAACGAGTTGTAAATATGCAAATGATGTTTGACGTTTTCGGGCAGATCTTCGCCACCCTCTGGGCGCATAAGCTGCGTTCCTTCCTCACCATGTTCGGCATCGCCTGGGGAGTCGGTTCGCTGCTGCTGCTGGTCGGCCTCGGCGAAGGTTTTCGCACCGGCAACCAGCGCAACCTCTCGGAGTACGGCGAAAACATCATGATGATCTTTCCCGGCCGCACTCCAGCCGTAGCGGGCAGCATGAACTCCGCTCGCGAATACCGTCTCACGTATCAGGATTATCTCGACATCCGCAGGGAAGCGACGCACATCAAGGCCCTCACGCCTGTTCTGGTCACCAACGATGTGCATGCTGTGAGCGAGTTCGCCAGCGCCAGCGGGCAACTCACCGGCGCTGAGCCGCAATATAACGGAATCCGATTCCTCCCAGTGAAACTGGGACGCTGGCTCAACGACCTCGACGAAACGCAAAAGCGTGACGTCGTCGTGCTGGGCGATGAGATGTCGCACAATCTTTTTCCCGGACGTCCGGCCATCGGCTCGTTCATCCTGCTCAATGGCCATCGCTTCGAAGTCGTCGGCACCTTGAACCGCGTCGGCCACGGCGACGACAACTCCACCAATACCCGCGCCTACATTCCCTTCCAGGTGATGCGGAGCGATTTCCCGCTCAAGGGTGAGGAGGCGTACGACGCGATTTCGGGCATCAACTATCAGCCCCGCGTCGCCGACGAACACGCCCTCGCCCAGGACGAGGCGCGCCGGATCATCGCCCGTAATCACGGCTTCGACTTTCGCGATGAAGACGCGTTCGAAGGCTGGGACACCGTCAAACAGGCGCAAATGATGGGCGTCATCTTCGATACGATGGACGAATTCCTCGGCACCGTCGGTCTGGTCACACTCGGGCTCGGGGCGATTGGCGTCGTCAACATCATGCTGGTCGCCGTCTCCGAACGCACGCGTGAAATCGGTCTGCGCAAAGCCCTGGGCGCCACCAATCGCAGCATTATGCTGCAATTTTTTGTGGAGGGGATTTTGCTCACACTGGTCAGTGGACTCGTGGGCATGGCACTGGCTGGCGGCTTTATGGCGCTGCTCGGCAGTTACAACTTTCAGGGCGGGTTTGATCCGCCGCGGCTCGTTCTTCGATCTGCGATCCTGGCCATCGCCAGTCTGACGCTGGCGGGCGTCGCCGCCGGGCTTTACCCTGCGCGCAAAGCCGCGCGGCTTGAGCCTGTCGAAGCCCTAAGGCAGGAATAATCCGATGATCCGCGACCTGCTCCAGGAATCCTACAACGCGATGCTTCATAACCGGCGGCGCACCGCCCTCACTATGCTGGGCATGGCTTGGGGCATTGCCACGGTGGTCATGCTTCTCGCCTATGGCGATGGTTTTGGCCGCGCCATCGTCAACATCTTCGCTGAATTTGGAACCAAGCTTTTTATCGTGTTTCCCGGCCGGTCTACCATGCAGGCCGGTGGGCAGAAAGCGGGAGCGCAGATTCGCCTTACCCTTGACGACGTCGACCTGCTCTCGGCCAATATCCCGCAGATCACCCACATCACGCCCAGTTGCGACAAAGACGCGATCATGCAGTTCGACAACCGCACGTACACCATGAGCGTCAACGGCGAATACCCCAATACCTTCGACATCCGCGCTCTGATCCTGGTTCAGGGGCGCTTCTATAATCCCGAGGACCAGATCCAGCGCGCGCGAGTGGCCGTCATCGGATCGGAAACCAAAGACAAGCTGTTTTCCGGGCGCAACGCACTGGGCGAGTACATCCGCATTGACGGCGTCAGCTTCGAGGTCATCGGCGTCCTGACCCCCAAGATGCAGGAAGGTGACAACAACGTGAATCGCGTCGTGTACATCCCCTTCACCACCATGAGCGACCTCAAGGACACCCACTACCTGGACTCCATCTGGTTCAACTACGAGACCGACGATTACGCGCGCATCGAGCAATCGGTGCGCTATATCCTGGCCGAGCAGCACAAGTTCAATCCCATCGATCACCGCGCACTGTTTGTTGTAAATCTCATGGATCGGCTGCATCATTTCGAGGTGATTACCCTCGGCCTTAAGATTCTGCTCGCCTTCATCGGCGCGCTTACCCTTGGCATCGGCGGCGTCGGCCTGATGAACATCATGCTGGTCTCTGTCACCCAGCGCACCCGCGAAATCGGCGTTGAAAAAGCACTGGGCGCGCGTCGCCGCCACATCTTCTTCCAGTTTCTGGCGGAGGCGCTCACCATCACTTTTATGGGCGGACTCCTCGGCATCATCCTGGCCTACGTGGTTGCTTTCTCCGTTGGACGACTCACGCTTTACAGCGCCATGGCCAAACACGCGGAAGCGGGCGACATCCGCCTGGTGATCAACCCCGTCACGCTGATCGTCGCCGTTCTGATCCTCGCGGCCGTTGGACTGATCAGCGGGATGGTTCCGGCCATCCGCGCCTCCCGGCTCGACCCGATCGAAGCTTTGCGCTATGAATAGAAGAGCAGGGCTTGGGATGCAGCTTCGTGCCTTAATTTCCGCATCGAAACCTCAATCAACATCGTCATCTACGAGGATCCCGACCCTATCGGCTGGTACCTTGCTGACAACGTCAGGCTGGGAGTCTACGTCCACGGTAATGTACTTGGGATTGTAGTTCAGAAATTGGTGGGGGATTCACTCGGTGGAGCGCCGGGCGGGGACGCCCGGCGCTCCACCGGACAAAGCTTTTATTTACTGCTTCTTCTCTTCTGGCTTGTCTTTCTTCTCGTCCTTGCCCTTGTCGGCATTTTTGTCCACGATCGAGAGCAGTTCGACTTCAAAAACCAGAGTCGAATTGGGACCGATGTCGCCGCCCGCACCTCGTTCACCGTAACCAAGGTTCGACGGAATGAAGAGCTGCCATTTCGATCCGACCGGCATGAGTTGCAGTGCTTCGGTCCACCCTTTGATGACCTGGCCGACACCAAACGTGGCCGGTTGGCCGCGCTTGAAGGAGCTGTCAAATTCCTTGCCGTCGATCAGCGTCCCCTTGTAATTACACACGACCGAGTCGGCCGCCGTGGGCTTCGGTCCGGTACCGGCGGTCAGAACTTTGTACTGCAGACCATCGGGCAGAGTGGTGACCCCTTCCTTCCCTTTGTTGGCGGCTAGAAACTCTTCGCCGTCCTTCTTGTTCTTCTCTCCGGCTTCTTTTGCCTTCGCCGCCTGCTGCTCTTGAACTTCCTTCTGCATATCGGAAAGGACGGCCTTCGCTTCGTCTTCCGTCAGCCGCGTCTTACCACCTGCGGTGGCCTCCTTCAATCCCTGGGCCACAAGATTCCAATCGACTACCACGGACTGTTTTTTCAGCGTGCCCTCAAGGTTTGTCCCAATGTTCATGCCCAGTGCATAGCTGAATTTCTCTGTCTTTGTCTTGAGCGGAGCCGATTCTGCTACCTTCGCGGTTGCCGTCTTCTTGACCGAAGCGCTCGCCGCCGTGGCTGCCTTCGGAGTTGTGGCTGCAGGAGCCGCTGGTGTTGTTGCCGCCGGAGTGCTGGTCTGCTGGGCGAAGCCAGCTCCAGCCAGCATCATCGCCGCGGCCAATAGTAGCGCTGTTGTGAGAGTTCTTTGCATCCCTCTATTGTCCCATAATCGAGGATTCCGCGGCAGATCACGGCTGATGGCGCTAAAGCCCGAGGCGGAGAAGGCCGCCTTTCGCTATAATCCCTCCATGAAAGCCATTCGCTTATTTCCCCTCGCGCTGCTGGTTATGGCGTTGGTTTCGACCAGTCAGGCCAAGACAAAGACTATGGTCCATCTCCAAGATACCCAGGGCAAGCCGGTTGGCACTGCAACGCTTTCTGAATCCGGCCCGGGAATCCGAATGGAACTAAAGCTCGAGAATCTGCCGCCCGGCGAACATGCCATTCACTTTCATCAGAATGCAAAGTGCGATGCTCCCGATTTCAAGTCGGCCGGCCCGCACTTTAATCCCGATGGGAAAAAACATGGTTTGGAAAACCCGGAAGGCCACCACGCCGGCGACAACCCCAACTTCACGGTTGGCGCCAACGGCAAAGCTCACCTAACAATTGAAGACAAGGACGTAAACCTCGGCAATGACAGTCATTCGCTGTTCAGCAACGGAGGCACGGCGCTCGTCATTCACGCCAAAGCTGACGACCAGAAAACCGATCCATCCGGCAACGCCGGAGACCGCATCGCCTGTGGCGTAATTGCGAAGTAGCGGCTAATCTTTGTCGCGCTCCGAATAAAGAAATTCCAGCGCCTGCGGAAACCGCGCCGCCCACGCCGATTCATTATGCGCTGCGCCTTCGTCGATGCGAACCTGAAGCCGTTGATCGTTCAAGCCTGCGGCGCGCAGAATCCCTTCCAGTTCGCGAATGCCAGCGACAATATTTTCGTCTTTTTCCTCGTTCCCGGTTTCGCGCGTCCCCATTCCAAGATACGTGCGCTCCGGCCAAATGCGAGACCGACTGCACTCTTCCAGAATTTTTCCCTTCGCCACGAACAAAGACGGACTCTCGATCAGCAATCGCCCAAACACACCAGGGGCGGCCAGATGCGTATACAGCGCGATCAGACCTCCCAAGGACGAGCCCCCCAGCCCGGTGTTTTGCGGCCCTCTTGACACCGAATAGCGATCTTCGATCAGCGGCATCACCTCTCGCTGCAAAAACTCGGGATAGCACTTCCCTTTCGCGTGCAGAACTCTGGGCTGACTTGACTTGTAAGGAATGTACTCGTTGAGCCGAGCCTTTGTGTTGTCGATGCCAACGATAATGAGCGGGGGGATCTTCTGCGCGCCGATCAGGCGTGTCGCCGTCTCGCCCGCCTGCCAGTGCACGCCGGCAAAAGCCGTTGCCGGGTCAAACAGATTCTGCCCGTCGTTCAGGTAAAGAACCGGATAGTGTTTCTCGCCCCATCCGTCGTAATCGGAAGGCAGCCAAACCCGCACCAGCCGCGTGTTGCCGAAGATCTTACTGTTGAGTTCATGCAACCAAATCTGGCCGGATGGGACCGGCGCGGCCACGGTGGCGGGAGTTTTGGTCTTCAGTTTTCGAGTTGTCGGCCGCGGCATGAAGTGAGTCGAGCTATCAGCTTTTAGAAGGATTTTTTCGAGCGGCAGCCCCTCTGCGCCAGGCTACCGGGCACTGCCCCTCCACCAGATCCACGCCGTCACCATCGTGGTCACGGTTATCAACGACAAAGAACTCAGGCACAAGATGCAGTACACTCCCAGCACATGCGCCTCAATGTAAGTCAGGTACAGCGCAAACGCCAGACCCGCCGCTGCCCCGCCAAAAAGCAGGGCCGGGGTTTCGCGTCGCGCGCGATACACGGTGGCCAACCCCGCCAGAGCCGCGTATCCGAGCATCCCGATCAACGCTACGGGTATACCAAGGAGAGTCGAGTATTCGCTGCGATTCACGATGTCGCAATTAAAGGCTTCGCCGATATCGCAGAACGACGTCTTTGAGGTTGCATAGTGATGCTGCAAGGACACCGACGACACCGCGATTCCGCACACCGCCAGAATTGCCACCAGAATCGTCAGACGATGCGTTAAGCCGGTCATTCGAGCGGGCACCCCGTGCGGTCGCTCAATTCCTCCAGACTGAAAACGCGTTCGACGCGTTCGCCCGTCGGCGGAAACTGCCAGGTCGGGTACCCTTTGATGTTCTCGTCCTTGCAGACCTGCGCCTGTCCGCTCGTCTGGCCTTTGATGCCGCATTCGACATAGGGAGCGTACGCAAACGACGCGGCGAATTTTTCCTTTTCCTCCACGCAGTGCGGACACCACCACGCCCCGTACATTTTTGCGCCGCGAGCGGTCAGACAGCGCGCAAACGCATCGTGCTCATGCTGGCTGCGGTGGTAAAAGTAGAAGGCGATTCCAAGCACCACGGCGGCCAGCGCCGTATACATCGCAATGCTTCGCCAATTCCAAGCCGAAGTCTTGATCCCCAGTCTTTCTTGTTGCCGTTCTCTTCGCTCTTGGGACATGAAGTTTTATATCACGAGTAGAGGCGGGCTTACTCCTTCTTAAACCACCACGCACAACGCCGATGGCAGAACGTCGATCGCCTGGCACTCGAGCGTCAGCACCTCGCCATCCACCATCACATCCACCGGCCCCTCGAGTTGAAATTCGACCCGGCGGACCGCCTGCCGCTCGGCCAGTGGGTGATTTGTGTGCGTGCCGTCATAGAGCGTGGCCAAGTTCCGGATCAGCCCCAGCCTCCCAATTGGCCCCCATCGCACATATTCAATCAGTCCGTCATCCGTGACTGCATCCGGTGCGATCATCATCGTGCCGCCCGTGAACTTGCTGTTATTGAATGTCAAAAACAACGAGCGGCGCCGGTCAAACTCGCTCCGATCGTCGAACCGCACTGGAAACGGCCGCCGATCCAGCCGCGCCAAGCAAAGAAAAATCGACAGGAGATAGCCAAACTGCCCGAGGCCTTGAAATCGCTTGTGCCGCAGCATCGCCACATCCGCCGCAAAGCCCACGCTCAGCAAATTCGTGTAGTAGATCACTCCGTCTTTGTGGGTGAGCCGCAAAACATCGCAAGGCCGCGAACGCCGCGCCTCCAGAGTCCGCAAAGCATGCTCTAGGCCTTCTGCGCTGGACGATCCCTCCGCAAAATCCCGCAGAAACGAATTGCCCGTGCCCAGCGGAAGGAATCCAAGGGTCGGGATATTGTCATCCACACTCGATGTTTCCTGGGAATTGGGAGCCACGAACTGAGAACGGCATTCCGGAAACAAGCCGTTGACGATCTCATAGGAAGTCCCATCGCCACCGACCGCCAGAAACTTCCGAAATCCGCGCGCATAGGCCTCGCGCGCAATGCCAGTGGCCTCGCCGGCGGCGCGAGTTTGCGCCGTCTCGATCGCGATTCCCGTAACCCGCAGGCGATCAAGCGCTGCACCCACGCGCTCGCCGCAGCGCCCGCCGCCCGCCGCCGGATTAATGATGGCTAGGAACTTTTCAGTCACGCTTAGGTCTCAGGTCGCTGGGGTCAGATCTCAGAACAGACCTTCTGTCTAAATTTCAACGATGGATTTCCGCGACGCGCTCTTACCAATCTCCGCCGCCAACTCTCCGCGCTTGATTTTAAGCGATGCCGTTCGCGGAAAGTCCTTCTCCCACAACAAATACCCGCCCACCCGCTTGAAGTCAGCCAGACCCCGGTTTCGCGCCACGATCTCGTCGCGCAATTTGTCTTCGAACTCCTGATTCTGCTCCAACCGTAACACCAGCACGAGACTCTCGCTGCCGAGCGTTTTCAGCGGCCATAAATAGTTCGCCGCGAACACACAGAACTCCTTTACCGGCAGCCCATCGAACACCGCTTCAATATCTTCGGGATAAATATTCTTCCCGCCCGAGGTGACGATCATGTTTTTCTTGCGCCCGACGAGCTGCAAGTGCCCGTGCTCCTCAAACCGCCCCTGGTCGCCCGTCAGCAGCCAGCCTTCAACGATTGTTTGAGCGCTCAGTTCCGGATCGTCCAGATAGTGCGACATCACCGCGCGGCTGCGCACCGCGACCTCACCGATCCCGTCAGTGTCCGGATTTAATATGCGCACTTCACTCCCGGGCAGCGGCTTACCGACCGTATCGGGACGAAATGGTTTAAGATCGTTCAGCGTTACGGCAGTGCAAGCCTCTGTCAGTCCATACCCGCACGTCACCGGAATTCCCAGGTCATAGAAAAATTGCAACGTTGAAGGATCCGTAAACGCCCCGCCCACGATCAGCGCCCGCAGTTCTCCGCCAAACGCCTTGTGAACCTGGGGCAGCAAACGCCGGCTAAGCCCCACGCGCGGGCGCCCTCGCGTTACCATCTTGTTCACTCCGATCAACCGGTCCAGCATCCATCGCTTGCGGGGCGTCAATTCATCGAACTTCGCGCGCAGTCCACGTTCCAGGTTCTTCAGCACCATTGGAACCAGGCTCACGTACGTGATGCGATAGCGTACAAACGCATCGCGCACAAATTCCGGACGCAGCGTTCGCAGATGCACAACGCAAGCTCCGCAAACAAACGGCCCGATGAACCCCACCATGAAATCAATCGCGTGATTCGTGGGCAAAATGCTCAGATAGCGCATGCCCGGCCAAAACGGATACCATGCCGTCAGTGAAGCGCACTGCTCCAGATAACTGTCATGCGTAAGGACGCATCCCTTCGGACGTCCACCCGTCCCCGACGAATACACGATGCAGGCCGTGTCTTCGCGCTGCCGGGCCACAAACTGCGGATCGCCCTTTCGCTTAAATTCTTCCCAGCGATACGCGCCACGCAACTCCGCTCCCGCCGGCGCCTCCGTCACGAGCACAATCTCAGCCGTCAGTTTTCCAAACTCCGGCGCCTGCGTGATGGCCCGCCACAGGAAGTACTCCACGATCAGAAACCGCGCCTTCGAATGCGCCAGCAGTTGCAGATGCTCCACTGCGGTCAATTTGTAATCCAGCGGAACCAGAACGCCTCCGCAGAAGAAAATCGCATAGGCCGAGATCAGCCACTTCGACTGATTCGTCATGACGATCGCCGCCCGATCGCCCGCTTTAAAATCTGCGTCCTCGAGCGCGCGGCACAGCGGACGCGCCATTTCTCGGAAATCGGAGTAAGTAAGCCGGACTTTCTCGCGGTCGCGGTCGGCCTCAATCAGGCAGGTTTCGGTCGGCCAGCGCTCCAGCGCGTCTTTGAGCGCTGCACCCAGGCTGGCATATTGTTGGAGATCAAGCATTCAATATTTCTCGATTCGCCAGACTTTGAAGGATGGTCCTACAGCCGCGCCTGAATCCGATTCGCCAGAGTTCGGAAATCCGACACGCCCTGCAGTTCATAATCCGGCAACTCGATACGGAAGTGATGCTCCAGTCGGGTCAGCAAATCGAGCGCCTGAAGACTGTCGATGCCCAGCGTCTTGAAAAAGTCATCGTCCGGAGTGAGCTTTTCCCTCGGCACTTTGAAATGCGATGCCGCCAGGGTTAGAACTTCGTCAAGTGTGCGATCAATCGTAGGAACTGGCATAAGCGTGCGACTGTCCTTCAACTACAGATTGCGAATCACCAACTACAAATCTATGGCAAGTACGGCTGCGCGTCCGTGCTCTCCACGAACTTCCGCAGCCCTTCTTCGACGGCAGGACGCGAATAAAGTTGGCAGAAAATGTCAATCTCCCGTTGTAACTCCTCATACGGAATCGGCTTCACAAACGCTTTCGCCGCCGCCGCCGTTTGCCGGCCAAACTTACCAACTTGGCTGGCCGTAGCCCGCGCCACCCGCAGCGCCTCGCCTTCGGCGGCAATCTGGCTCACCAGTCCAATTTGCTGCGCTTTCGTCACGTTGAAGCTACGCCCGGTTAGCAGCAGATCCCGCACTACTGCATTCCCCAAATCCCGCTTCAGACGTGGAATCCCGCCAAATCCCGGGATCAGTCCCAGTCGCAATTCCGGAAAACAAAATCGCGCCATGCGGTCCGCAATAATAATGTCGCAGGCCAGCGCCAGTTCAAACCCGCCGCCGAAAGTCACGCCATGCACGGCCGCAATCGTCGTCAATGGCGCAGCATCGATAGCATTCATCACTGCGTGAATGCGCTCCAGAAACTCACGCACTCCTCGCAGGGCTGCCGATTTCTCCATCGCTTGCCCACGCTGAAACAATTCGCGTAAATCCGCGCCCGCTGAAAATCCAGCCTTCGTCGAATGGATAATTACCGCATGGACTTCATTCGTCAGAACGGGCAGAGCCGTGGCAAACTTCTCCAACTCTTCGAGGGTACGGGACCCGATCTCGTTGCAAGGATCGCGATGCAGCACCAGTTCGATCGCGCCGTCGACGATCTGCCACGAAAGTGTCTGCCCATTGAAGTCCCTCATGCAGTTTTCGCAGTCTGATAGAGTTCGTCGATTTCGTTTCGAAACCGCTCCGCAATGAGATCGCGCTTCAGCTTCCCATTGGCTGTCAGCAACCCGCTGTCAATCGTGAACGCGTCTTCCACCAGATGAAAGGCCCGCACCTGCTTGTAATGCGGCAAGTCCAGATTCACCGCATCGAGCGCCGCCTGCGTCTGTTCTCCACTCACTTTTCCCGTGATCAGCGCCGCCAGATAACCGCGCCCGTTTCCCACGAGCACGACCTGATTCGCTCCCGGCAATTCGTTCAGAATCTCATCCTCGATCGGCTCGGGCACGACATTATGGCCAGACCCGAGAATAATCAGGTTCTTAATGCGGCCCACAATCTTCCAGTTCCCGTTTTCGTCCACTTCACCCTGATCGCCGGTCCGAAACCATCCGTCCCGCAACACCCTCGCCGTTTCCTCGGGACGCTTCCAGTAACCCGAAAAAACGTTCGGCCCGCGCACCACAATCTCCGCGTTCTCCGCGATCTTCATCTCGACGCCTGAAATCGCCGGTCCCGCGCGTCCGGCAACCAATCGGCCATCCGGATCATCCATGGTGCAAATCGCCGTCGTTTCCGTTAGTCCGTACACTTGCAACACCGGGATGCCGAGCATCATAAAAAACAATTGCGTTTCCACATTCAGCGGCGCCGATCCGCAAATCAGAGCGCGCAGCTTTCCGCCGATCATTTTCTTTCGAATCGTGGGAAACACCAACCGGTTCGCCAGTCCCAGCCAAACCCCGTCCCCAATGCGCGATTTGCCATCCTGCCGCCGCACCCACGCGCCCTTCGCCTTGGTGTATACCCTCAGCGGAAATCCTCCCGTCTTCCAAAGCTGTTCATCGACCGCCTTGCGCATGCGTTCGAGAAGGGCGGGAACATTCAGAAAATAATCCGGCGCCGCGACCCGCATCTCCGCTGCAATCTTCCCCAGATCGGTATTCAAAGTCAGCTTGCTGCCGCGCAGCAGGCAGGTCAGCATCATGATCCACGAGCCGGCAAAACAAAGCGGCAGATAATGAAACACCGCATCCTGCCCTGAGTACCCATTCATCAGCCGATCCAGCCGCCCCGAGGTGCATCCCAGCATATGCGCCACGTTGCTTGCGTTCAGCATCACACCCTTTGCCTGGCCCGACGTGCCAGACGTATAAATGATCGTCGCCACATCCTGTTCCGCAAGCGTCAGCGTGGGATTCTCCAGCGGCTCACGCCCCGCCGTGAACACATGATCGAAACAAAAACTCGGCGGTGCCTCCGGCCAAGCCTCTACGATCGCATCGGCCAACGACTTGTCACCGCAGACAATCACCGACGGCCAGCAATCCTTCATCATCGCCACCAGTTCCGCGGGAGCCTGCCGCGCATAGAGCGGAACCACCGTCAACCCTTCGGCCATGATGGCCAGATCCATCGCCACCCACTGCGCGGAATTATGCGCCAGCAGCGCGCACCGATCGCCTTTTTTCAAGCGCAACCTTCGTAGATAAGCCCGCGCTACCAGCACCTGCACCAATAGCTGCCGCCCCGAAAGCGGTACCGCCTGCCCGTCGCGCATCTCCTGCAGCACAACAGCGTCACCGCTACGCTCCAAACTCGCAAGGATTTGCTCAGTAAAAGTCATTTATCGTCGTCATCTATTTAGGGTTGTCATTCTAATCCTGAGCGAAGCCGAAGGAAAAGAATCTGCTCTTGTTCGTGCCTAACCGTATGCCGCCACCAACCCCCGCAGCCCCTCGCTCATCGGCGGCAGGTAATCCTCCCAACTCCACTCCCCGCGTCGCGTGGGGAACTCCGGATATCGCCGCTGCACTTCCTCCTCGAAATACACGCCCATGCGCGCCATCAACTTCAAATTTCGCACCACCGTCCGCGCAATCCCGTCGGCAATTCGCTCCCCATCGCGTTCCAGAAGTTCCAGTGCCGTCAGCGTCCGCGCTTCCAGGTCTGGATCATCCACGTTCATCAGCAATTCCGGATGTCCGCGTTCGTTCATCAGATTCCGTATGCGCTCATCCATCGTGATCCCCGCCGAAGGTACCAGCGCAGGCATCGAAGTCACAATCCCGTGATACCGCGAAGACACCATCATGCGGCAAGCGCGTAGAATGCTGACCATTTGATACATGTTGTAATCGTCCGAGGTCAGCACCGGGACTCCGCCGAGTTTTCCCGAAATCCGCCGGCACGCTCGCGCATCCATGCGCTCGGTCGCTGCCATGATCACGAACACATTCTTCTTCTGCCGGAATGCGTCTACTGCCTTGGCGATCGAACTCAGATAGTGTTCGTAAGCGCGGTCGGCTGCCGACCCCGCATTATGAAAGTAAGGCCCGCGGTAGTGACTTTCCTTGTATGCGCCGGTCAGGCTGTGCAGCGCGGCCTTTGCCACAGACGCTTTCACCGGCCATTCAAACGGATTGATCGGGCACACCACCAGTACCGGAGTCTTGCCGTCCCAACCCACGTCGTGCAAGGCCTTCTGCCCATACTCCGCGCCCAGCGGCTCAAACGTCCAAGCCGTGTCCGTGCCCAATTCCGTCGGCACTCCCAGTTCGCGCAGGATTTTGCGCGACTCGTCATTGCGCGTGATCACCAACGAGTTTTTGCAATAGCGCCCGCACATTTTCGCCACCAGCGGATCCATGTGTCCCGCTTCGGCGCCGTAGCCAATCGACAGCTTGTTTTCCGCTGCCGCTATGCCCAGCGACCCGATCATCATCGTCGCCAACGCATTGGCAAACTTTGACTTGAACATCGAGCCTTCGCACGCGACCACGCCATGATGCTTGGGCACTTCATTCGCTAGGAATGGAGGGAAAATATCCGGCAGCCGCACCTGCGATGTACCTTCGAAATAGCCCCGCGACCGGTCAAAATTAAACGTCATCATGCTGAGATCGACTTTCTCCGGCCCCAGAATCCGCCGGATTTGCCGCAGCATCTCTTCCACCCGCACGTCCGACCCCGTGTTGCGCGTCCCGTTATAGCCGGCAAACAGCAGCTTCAGTTTTTCGCCCGGCTGCCAGGGTTCCCGCTTGCCCATCATCCACTGGATTTTCTTGCCTTCGATAATGCTCGAAACCCATGCTTCCAATACGAAGTCCATCATGCGGCCGACCCTCCAGCCTTCGTGCTCTCCGGCCACTCTTGATATGGATATTCAAAATTGTGCTCGCGGCTAAACCGGAGCAGTGGAAGACTGTACTTTGAAAACGGCACCGGCGTACGTCCCATTTCCGACGTCGCTCGAGTATTGTCGAACACCGTGTTCCAGGTCAGATACGGGAGAAAGACCTTCATCAGCGCCGCACCATGCCCCACCCCTCCCTGGCGGTTGGCCAAGCTGTTCACGATAGAGCGGAACGGCTTTTCGAGGATCGGCAAAAACAACGGCCCGCGCTTGTTCTGCTCTGCGGCGAGCACGCGCGTCAACTCCTGAAAGGTCTGAGCGCCGTTGCCGGAAGAAAGATGATACGTATCGTGCTCGGGGTTCGTCTTCATGTGCAACGTCGAAATCGCATCTGCCACGAAATCCACATTGACAATGTCGATCTTGTCGTGCGGACGGAAGGGTAGCACTGGCAGTCCCGCCAGAAACACGAACGACTGCACCATGTCGAACTGCGTGGTCTGCGGATACCGACTGTCCCCCAACACAATGCTCGGCCGGAAAATCGTCAACGGCACGTCCGGCAGCAACTCGCGCACCATGTGCTCGCAGAACTTCTTGGTTCGCGCATACGGATCGTAGTCAGAGCGTTCCCAATCGATCGACCGGTCTTCCACCACAACCTCGTGGCTGCGCTTTCCCGCCACCGCCACTGTGCTCACATTCGAAAACCGGCGGAGGCCGTGATAGTAATGCGTCCGCCGCGCCAACTGCACCACTTCGAGCGTCCCTCGCAAATTCACATTCAAACAGCTCTTTTCCGACTTGCGATTCAGCGACGCGGCGCAGTGGATGATCGAATCGGTGGTGTGCACGAGCCGGTCATAATCGCCCGCTTCCAACCCAAATTGCGGTGCGGTGAGATCGCCGCGAAAAATCCGGATCTTCGCTTGCAGGTATTCGTAGAACCTGGGAAACGGCAGGTGCAGTTGCAAAGCCTGCCAAAGCCGCAGTTCCGCATCCCGCGGATCGCGCCCACGCACCAGCAGATTCAAGGTCGCGTCATGCTGCTCCAGCAGATTCGCGGCGACATGCGCGCCAATGTATCCGGTCCCACCGGTCAGGAATATTGCCACGTTGCTCCGTTCGTACCGGTTTTCACGGCAGCGCCATTTTCCGTCGTCGGTTCGCTTGGCGGTGGCATTTGCAGCACTCGCGGCGCGCGCGCTTCCAGCGGTCGCCCTTCAATCAGCGGATACGTCCATCGCCGCAAGGCCGGTATATGGATATCGATCCAATACTCCCACCAATCGAGGCCCGCTGTGTCATAGCCGAAGATTTCTTTTTCTTCCGGCGTCAAAGCCTGCGACAACTTCTCGACATTATCCGCGACAAAGTCATGCTCGTTGTGCAGAATAAATGGCTCAAACAGTCCCACCAATTTTTCCACGCGCTCCAGGTTGCGTTCGGTTTTCGCCAGCGGCTTGGTCATCGCCGATGGTAGCGGAGCCATCACCCGCTGAATCGACTTGATAATCGCTTTTTGCGCCGGCGCCGACATGCGGTTATACCGCTCTTTCGATACCGAGATGGCATCCATCCGCAGCCGCAGCCAGTATTCCAAGCCCTCCTGCGCGCGATAGTGTCGCCTGTGCCCCAAGCTCGTCAACTCAATCGACCGTCCCATGTCGCAAGGGTTCGTGACTGAGGTCGCCAGTTGATACAGCGGATCGTGCCGCCGCTCCACCAGCGCCGCGCCAATCAGTGTCATCCCCGCGCACACCGCATCCACCGGAATAATATCCAGCCGCTTGCGTTCGTTCGATGGCAATTGACGGAACGCCGTCCCCAGCAAATACGACAACGACGCAGAAGTGTTGATCCCCTCATTCCATCCGCGAAACGGCTTCGCCACCGAAGTCTCGACAATCGCCGGACGCACAATCGCGATCGGCAGCCCCGCGCCATACTTGGCGATCAGCGATTCCGCCAGGCTCTTCGTAAACGTGTAAGTGTTCGGCCATCCAAGTTCGTTCGCCCGCCGGGTGCCTTCCTCCGTCAGATAATTTTTCAGCCACCGCACTCGATTCTTGCGAATCTGGTTTTCCAGCGCCTGCCCGCTCAGTCCTTTCGCTGCATGTTCTTTGTCCAGCGCCTGCTGGCGCAGTTCCTCTGTAACCTCCGGACCTTCCACTCGCGCTTCCGCCGATTCCACGAGCTCGTGCAAACGACGCCACTCTTTTTCCGAGTCAAAGTCCTTTAAGTGCGCCGGAGTGTAGTTCAGACGCACCCGCTCACTCACACGTCCATCGCGCTGCCCGGCCACATAGCAAGTCGAAAGATGCAGCAAGGCCGCGTGGTTCGATCCCCGAATGAACTCGATCAAATGGTGCGTCGAATCCACATTCACAGCTAGCGCGTCGCGCAAATCGGGATTGAAATCCGTCAGCCCCGAACTGTTGATGATCAAATCTAGATCTTTGCCAAGCCGCGCCGCTGTCTCCCGATCCATCCCGACATTCGGCTGAGAAACATCGCCCTCCACCACTTCAACCTTCTCGGCCAGCAAAGCGCCCAGCCGGTCGCCATATTTTTCAAATAATGGATCGAAAACCGGCGAGCTCTCCATCATTTTTTCGAAGCGCGCCTGCGCCGGGCTCGACTTCTGCCGCCGGATCAGCAGATAGAGCTTCCCGATCTCGGGCAAATCCAAGAGCGTATTCGCCAGCCACACCTTGCCGATAAATCCCGTGACTCCGATCAGCATGATGCGCTTTCCGCTCAGCGCTTTGCGCACGGAAAACGGCGCCGGATGCCGCGTCTCATCGAAATACACAATCGGGCGAACGCGGGGAACCTCGACCCGCACAGCCGGAACAATCGCCGACGCCAGAGCCTTCGGGCCTCGCAACCCAAGCGCCCGCACCCAGCGCGCCGGACTCTGCTGCCCGTCCGGCCCCGCCTCGCGAATCCGGGCAAACAATCCCCGCGGCCGGATCACCGGACTCAGCAGCCGCCCGGTCGCAACGCCGTCCCGAAAGTCGAGCCGATTGGCGATCATCCACCGCACCCCCAGATGCCTCGCCAGCGGCCGCATCACATGCTCCAACCCCTGGCTCACCAGCACAACATCCGCACCCGTTGCCTGCAGAGCCTTCAGTCGCCGCACTCCTTCTTCTTTGAGCAACGGCTTCAGCTTGTATTCAAATTCCTCTTCCCCCAGCAGATCGAGCCGGTCGCGCGTGATCCCGCGCAGCACGGCATGAACAATCCGGGTCGCGGCCACGCGGTTCGCCGCATATAAGAACGGCCTCAGCAGCGCCATCAAAAGCACCAAAAAGCGGCGTGCCGCCCGCGCGATAAACGTCTGGCTGTTCCAGGTGAAAAATGCGATGGGACGAACCGTGGTCAGCTCCAGCAGGCTGCCCTCCACCCGCCAGTAAACGGGCGACGAAGGCCGCAAACGCGGAGGCAAAGCGATCGGCGGAGCCGACCCTTCATCGATTTTGTATATGGGTTCCAAGACTTAATACCCGGCTGCGCCCAGTGTAGCCGGGGCTGGCCGGGAATCATCCATTTTACCCTCTAGTTCACCCAGTACGGGAAATAACCGCATCGAACCTGCTGCACGCTCAGGGCCTCTAATCCGGATTCGGCAACTACCGCGCTACCCATCCCACGACCGCCGCGGCTGCGATCACCAGTGCCGAGTTCAGCCGCAACCGCAATAACGCGACCAAGCTTGCGGCGAACACGACCAGCGTCGTCCGGTCGACAATCGATGACCGCCCCAGTTGCCACGCCACCACCGCCATCAGCGCGAGCGATCCCGCGACCACGCCATCCAACGCCGCCGCCACGGCTGCCGACCTTCGCAGGCGCGGGAGAAACGGCCCGCTCAGAGCTACCAGAACGAACCCGGGCAGGAAAATGCCAACCGTGGCCACAATCGCGCCTCTCCAGCCTGCCACCACATAGCCGATAAACGTCGCCGTCGCCGACAGCGGACCGGGCGTAAACTGCCCCACCGCGACGGCATCGATCAACTGCTTCTCCGTCAGCCAGTGCAGACGCTCCACAAACTCGGTCCGCAGAAACGCGAGCAAGACATATCCGCTGCCGAACATGACCGATCCTATTTTCAAAAACGACAAGAACAGCCGCCAAATCCCAACCGGAAAAGCCGCGCCCACGGCTGCAACCGCCATTGCTCCGACAGCAACTTTCGGAAGCCCGAGAGCTTTCGGCAATCCAGCCGCGCCCAGCAACCGGTTCTTCGTCGCCAAAGACGCCATCGACAGCAACCCGGCAAACACCAGCACCAGCACAGGGCTGACTCCTAACAAACTCAGCCCGACCGCCAGCAAGGCAATCACCGCCAAGAGCACCGTGCGCACGCCCGAACGCCCCAGTTTCAACAGCGCCTGAATCACAATCGCGACGACCGCCGGCTTGATCGCATACAGCACGCCCTCGACCTTCGGCAGCGAGCCAAAGCGCACGTAGGCCCATGCAATGGCCAACACAATCAGCGCCGCGGGAATAATGAAGCAACACCCAGCAACCAGCAGCCCGCGCCACCCGCGTTTGAGCTGTCCGACAAAAATCGCGACTTCGGTCGAACTCGGTCCCGGAAATAAATTCGCCGTCGCCAGCCGGTCGAGAAACTCGGCCTGCGTAATCCATCGCCGCCGCCGCACGAATTCCTCCTCCATCATCGCCAAATGCGCCGCCGGCCCGCCAAAAGCAGTCGTGCCCAGTTTTAGAAACACCAGCGCAATCTCCCCTAGCGAAGCATCCCGGATTCTCGTGGACTCATCCATAAAAAGTGTGGCGCGGCGTCCCCGCCCGCGACTCTCCGCCGAAGCGGGAAATTCGAGGTTACCGCAAATCTAGTTAGGTAAGAATTGGTAGGATGATTCACCGCTCGAAAAAGCTCGCCGCGCCCGCGGAGAAAGCAGCGCTATGAACATGCTCGCGCTATTCGGATTGTTCGCGGTGACCGCGATGTGAATCACCTATGCGCTGGAGAGCCGCAGCCCCTGGTTCATCCTGGCGTTCGCCGCCGCCTGCGTACTTGGCTCTGTTTAAGGATTTCCACAGGGCGCGTGGCCCTTCGGGGCGGTCGAGGCCGTCTGGTCGGCGGTGGCCGTGCGCCGCTGGTATCAAGCGTCGCGAGGAACCTAGCTCACAGCTTATTCAACCCGTCGAGCGCCGCAACCTTATACGCTTCCGCCAGCGTCGGATAGTTAAACACCGTATCGCGGAAATACTCAATCGTCGCGCCCATCGTCAACACCGCCTGGCCGATATGCACAATTTCCGCCGCGCGATCCCCGATAATGTGCACGCCCAGCAACTTGAGCGTATCCGGATCGAACAGAATTTTCAGCAGTCCTTGATCGTCGCCCAGCATCTGCCCCTTCGCCAGTTCCGAGTAACGCGCCAGCCCGCTCTCATACGGAGTCTTGCCCCGCGTCAACTCTTCCTCAGTAGCGCCCACCATCGAAATTTCCGGAATGGTATAGATGCCATACGGAATCAGATTCGGCAGCATACGGCTGGGCTTGCCGAACATATGACAGCCCGCCAGCCGTCCCTGCTCCATCGAAGTGCTGGCCAGCGCAGGGAAGCCAATCACGTCGCCCGCCGCATAGATGTGCGGCACAGCCGTCTGAAAATGTTCGTTCACCGGCAGCTTGCCTCGTTCGTCCGCCGTCAGGCCCGCCGCCTCGATCTTCAGTTTGTCGCTGTTCGCCTGCCGTCCAATCGTGTAGAGCAGCGCCTGTCCGCGGACTTTCTTTCCGCTTTCCAGCACGGCAAAGACCTTGTCCCGATCTTCGTCGAAGCCCACCGACACCACTTTCTCTCCGAGCCGGAACACGGCCCCCAGTTGCCGCAACTGGAAACACAGGCTTTCGATGATTTCCCGATCGACAAAATCGAGCAGCGTCGGACGCTGGTCGAGCAGCGTCACCTTCACACCGAGCGCGGCGAACATCGACGCATATTCCAGGCCGATAATCCCCGCGCCCACCACAATCAGTTCGCGCGGAATCTCTTCCAGGCAATGCACCTGATCGGAATCAAAAATGCGTTTTCCATCCACCGGAATTCCATCGATGTGCGCCGGCCGTGTGCCGCATGCAATCAGGATCTTCTCGCCCCGAACCTGCTGCACTCCTTCTTCGTTCACAATCTCAATCGTATGCGGATCGGCGAAGTGCGCGTCCCCTTCCAGCGCCGTTACATAATTCCGCCGCAGTTGCGCCTTGATCACGTCCACTTCCCGCGTCATCACCGCTTGCGCCCGCAGTACCAGGTCCGACATCGCAATCCGGTCTTTCACCACGTAGCCCCGTCCGTAGAACGACCGTTGCCGCAATCCGCTCAGATAAAGCACGGCTTCCCGCATCACCTTACTCGGGATCGTTCCGGTATGAACGCAAACCCCGCCCATCGTCAGCCGACGGTCGATAATCGCGACTTTCTTGCGCATTTTCGCCGCGCAAATCGCGCCCTTCTGTCCCGCCGGACCGCTCCCGATCACTACCAGGTCGTATTCGTTTGTCTGCATAATGTGCGCACAGCTAAAGGACGAACCTAGCACTCTTCTGACTTCGCGGGAAAGATACCTTTGGTATCCAAGGTGGAATTAAGAGTTCTTTAACAATTGTCTAGCGCAAGGAGCGAAGTGCCCCCGTCCGCGAAAGGAAGGTTGATGGTACCCCTCGCACCCAGCGTAGCCCCGGGAAGGGATCTGCCGCCCTCCCCGTTTTTACGGATCACTTCACGCAGTACGCAACAATCGTGTGCCCATGTGGGCCGCCCGATTTCTCCACCTTCCGGACCAGCGGAGATTCCAGGTCATCCGGATCCACCACCATCTCGCAAGCGGCAATCTGCTCGTCCGTAGCGCCGTGATAACACAATTCACAGACTCCCAGCCCGTCTTCCGATCGCACCGGCGGACCAAACGTGCGGCAAGTCATCGGCCGCGCATCGTAAAGCTCGCACAATCCCGTCTCCGGATCGAGCACCGGACACGGCTCGTCGTTGCCGAGTTCCGCGAAGCGCTCCGCCGCCTCCGAACCGTCGTCGAGAACTTCCGCGTCAAGCACACCCGTTTTCGTGTCGCCTGGAAACCGCGCTGCCAACCGCCGCACCGAATCTCGAGCCCGCGAGCGAATCCGAGCCGCTCGCCGGGGGTCCGTCTTTGCAAGACGGGCCAGTCCCTGCTGCAATCGCACCGCATCCAGTTGATGGACGGCAAACACACCCACGCAGCACTGCGTGCATCCCGGACGGCACACCAGCCACTCCCCGCTGCGCCGAGCCGCATCGGACAGAGCCACATCTACGATCTGGAGGAGCGCGCCATCCCCACCCGGCAATCGGCGCAAAGACATGTTGGAAGAATATCGCATCGCGCGAACGGCAGTCCTATGCGAGCGACCGGTCTAGAGAGCCGGATTCAAGCGGATGGATCGAACCCGCCATCGAACGCTACGAAGCCGGCACCCAATTCCGCCGCTCAATAAAAGTCGGCGGCTCGTAGGTGCGTCCCAATGCCAGCCGTCTTTCTTCCCGGCGTGTCGTCCACAATAAGACTGGGCCAAGCGCCGCGGCGGTGAGGCGGGCGACGACCGGAAATTCTTTCTCGACTTCGCGCCGCAGCTTGTGAATCTGGTCGCTGACGCTGCGATTGACTTTCTTGAATTCCTTCTCCATCGCCCAGAGCGCCGCGTTGTAAGCGCTGTTCAGCTTCTTCGCCTCGCGCGCAAACCGTTCGCGGACACGCGGATCGGGATGGTCCTTATACCGTTGCCAGCCATTCAGTACAGTCCGGCACATGCGATAGAGGCTGGGCCCATTGCTTTCGAAATCGCGCCAGAACGCCCAATCCAGAAAGCGTTTCGAATCCTCGCGTGAGATGGCGGCGTGCCGGAAGTTGAACTTGAACTGCCCGTGAATGTCGGCGGGGTCCATGTCTGTCAGCAGACGCCCCTGCTCGGCCATTTCCTTGTAGAGCGGAGTCCCCGGAACCGGCGTGTAGAGCATGAACTGGTGAAAGTCGGTCTGGTGGGCGATGGCCGCTTCGATTTCTTCGACAATATTGTCGGGCGTGTGGTGCTCGAGTCCGACGATGGTCGATCCCTGCACGCGGATGCCGTGTTCGTGCAGTTCGCGCGTGAGTTGCCGGACGTCATTCCCTTGCAGCTTGCTATAGCCGGCCTTCGGAGATTCCAACCCCATCCAGACCCAGGAAACACCCAGCTCGACCAGTTCCAGCATGGTGTATTTGCGAAGCGCGTTGGCGGAAGAGAAAACCGAAAGCTCCCAGCTCTTGCCCCCCTGCTTCATGAGTTCCAGCAGGCGCATGGCGCGCGTCTTGTGCAGCAGAAAGTTTTCATCCATGACAAAGAATGAATGGACTTTGAGTTCCGATTCGATGCGGCACATCACCTCAAACAGTTCATCGCCCGTTTCGTAAAAATTGAAGAACTTCCCCTTACCGCCAAAAAAAGAAGAAGTGGTGCAAAAGTTGCACCCCATCGGGCAGCCCACCGACGGAATAATCGTCGCCGCCGTCCCGCCCTTCCGATTCGGCAGGCGGATTCCCATAATGCGCGTCTCCAACCCCGAAACAATGTTGGGATGGCGAATCGGCGCGCTCTCGTCGTCGCCGATATATCGGCGCATCCATGAGATCCCTTCTCCACGCACAATGTGGTCGGCGTCGATCATCGTCTCCACGCCGGGAATGGCGGCCACATGTCCGCCCACGACGATCGTCGAATCGGGCGACAGTTCCCGCACCATGCGGCACATCTCGCGCACCTTGCCCACATTCACGATGATGGAAGAGATCCCGACAATGTCGTAGCGATTTGTGGTCAATTCCCGGGCAAACGCTTCCCGCGTCGGAAAATCCAGCACGCTGCACGGCGCCGAAATATTTTCCTGGATCATCATGATGCCCCACGAGCGATGAAACATGCGCAGCGAAAAACTGCCTTGTGCTCGCGTGACCTGGTTGTGATACAGCTCCATCGGATTGATGGACCGGCTGCCAAATTCGTCGTCTTGCGCATACGGTCCGAAGACCGAACTGAGCAAAATGCGCGCATCTCTTCCCTTGGGGTGAGTTTCCACTTGATTGTTCTTCATGGGTTTGTAACTTGAGAATAGTGATTGACGGAGTGGCGCGCCGTGATCCTGGTTACATTACAAAACTATTACGTTTACGAAAATGATTACCTTCTCGATCCCCGCATTGTTTACGAACTTTTTATGAACGTCTTATTCGAACTTTATGGCTCATGGAATCGAATAGGGTAAAGCAGCTCGGTGGCAATTCGGTGGGGGCCGGGCTGGAGAAGGTCGGATGGTTGGGATTTCGGTGGTAACAATACTCGCCCTCGCTGTCATCGCGTTCTATGTTCGATTTCTCGTGGCCTTGCTGAAGGAGTACAAAGCCATTTCGAACGTACACCCAATCCCGACACGACGGGACGCGACAACTGGCTGCGCGTGCGGCATGAGAACAAACTTGGGCGTGAAGTGCTCTCTGGACGCGCTCAGCGACACTCACACTACCTTCGACACGACAAATTGATGGGAGAAAGAGGTTTTCAGATGTCCATTCAGGAAGTATCGGCGGAACAATTAGCGCAACTTTTCCACCACTATCACCAGGCACTTGCGCCGGATTTTGGCTGCACCGCAAACTCCGCGCCCGAGTCATGGGACCAGGTATCGACGCCGGAAAAAAGTCGCATGGTGGCCGCTGCGCGCCTCGCCATCTTGGAGGTCGCTTCGACAACCGCCGAGGCGGAAGGCTCACGGAATAATTTTGCCGAGCGTCATTTTGCCAAGCCCGGCGAAGCCGAGTGGGGCTGCTAACGCCTGGATACCGCTCGTGGGGGACTAGCAATGTTCGGAAGACTTGAGAGTCCCCGACACGCTCGCTACTTCGCCAACACTTCCACCGCATCCGCAAGGTGGATGGTTGCTGGCGATCGACTCCCGACCTCCAGTGGTTGCCCGTGCTTTAGATAGGGCGTCAGCGCGCCAGGCTCAGCCCACTCCAGATCCCACCCGTCTTCAATCGCAATCACCGTATAGGAGCCGGGAATCACATCGCGCAGAGTGAAGCTTCCGTCGAGTTCGCTCTCATCCCGGCGAATGCGGTCGTAATCGTCCGCATTCTTGGGCACCAGAACCACCATCGCGCCGGCAACCCACTTCCCCTTCCGCTTCGCGACGCCCTCCACGGTAACCGCCCCTCCCACCAGCGAGAGCTCAATGCTCAGCGATGTGCCTGGAGCCACGTTCAATGTGTGCCCGGAAGTCGTCTCCTCTTCCGACGCGATGCGAACCACCGTAAAGTGTTGCGTCGGCGACTCCGCCAAAATGTCATATTTGCCGGAAATCACGTCTGAGAAATCAGCTTCTCCGTCGGCGTCTACCGGACCATAGCTCATTTTTCCCTTGCTGCTGCGCAGCACAATCTGGAGATCCGACGGAAGGCTCGACGCGCCCGCAATCCGCACCGTAGCTTTAATCTGGCTCGTCGATTTCGCCGAGGACACGTCGAGTTCGCCGCTGCTGCTGAGGTTCACTTCGCGGGGCTCTGCCACGTTCCCGCCGGGCATCCGAACTGTATAACGCCCCGCAGCAATTCCGCTCAGCTCATAAACGTCCGGAGCGATGCTCTGCACGCTCTCAGCCTCGGGCTCTTCCGCGCCGTCGAACCCCGGCTTGTAAAGTGTTGGCAAATCGCCGCCTTCTGGAACGTGCACGAGGAGATGCAAGGCGGGAACGGGATCCATGTGAATGTCGGCTTCCAAACGATCCCCTCCACGGACTGGAATCGGAGTCGCATCGTCGGCTTCGGTCGAATCTCCGTAGTAAGTGACGGAATAGACGACGTCGAGCGATGTATCGAATGGAGGCGTATTCGCCGCGCCGCCACTCGACATGGGACGGACTGCATACCACGGCGATGCCTTGGCGGAAACGAAGTATGTGCCCTCATCGATCGGCGCCACTTCGTAACGGCCTTGATCGTCCGTCGCAGCGGTGCGATATGTCGATGTGCGGCTTACGCCTGTCGAGTGGTCCTCGCGATATACCGTGACCTGCGCATTGCGGACAGGTTCGCTGAATTCATCGAGCACTCGCCCCGTAAGCACCGCATTCGGCGCCAGCCGCAGAACCAGGCTCTCCGTATCGAGATCCGCGCCGCTTACAATCGCGGTTGAGAACTGGTCATGCTGGTTGTAGGCGGCGCTGATGAATCCACGCTTCGCTCCTTCCAGCGAATACCTGCCCGCGGGAACATGGAAGTCAAACCGCCCATCGTCGCCAGTGATCGCAAATTTGTTGCTCTGCCGATTCTTCAGATCGGTGATGGTGACCCGGCAGCGCGCCAGCGGAGTACCGCCCTTCGCCTGTACCACCGTTCCGGCGACGCGGTACGCACCCGACGGAATCTGCGTCCCCTCGGCACGCCCCATCTGCGCCGCAGACAACAACAGCACCCAGCCGAACGCGATTGCGGTAAAGCATCTGCCCGGCCATACGCCTGCCCCTAATATCGGCCGCCGCTGCGCTCGGCCTGATCCCCGCTTGGATGGAAAGACAAAGGTCATTGTTCGGTGCTCGGTTCATTACTCGGTTCGTTAGTCGGCTCACTACTAGGCTCGTTGCTCGGAGCGCTCAAGGAATTCAGCTGCAGCGTCACGTGCTCCTTCTGTCCGCCCGCCAACCGGACCACGGCCCCCTTTGACCCATAGTCCTGCATCGCTTCAGGATTTCGGTATTCGATCTCCCTTTGCGCGCCATCGAACGCTATTACGCGATAGGCGCCCGGCGGCAGTCGTTGCGATTCAAAGCTCCCGTCCCCATGCACCTCGATCTCGGCATACTGCCCGCTGCTATCCGCCAGAGGAATGCAATAAACACGCACCCGGTTCGGCATCGGGCCAATGCTTCCGGTTCCCTGCCCGGGCGGCGCGACGCCGTCGACCGTGCCGCTGATCTCCGCCATATCGTCCCGCATGGTGATCTCGATAGGAGCCGCGGCGCCTCCCGCGCCCACCACCAGCGGCTGATGCTGCAAGTCAACCTCGCCCGAACGAATCGAAGCGGGATAGCCGCGAGACGAATAAACATGAACCCAGTATTTTCCCGGCGATGCGCCCTCCAGGACCATCGATTCATCGGAACGCCCAACCGGCGGGCGCAGCATAATGCTTTGTCCCGTTCCAAACTCGTCGACGGGCTCCAGACTCACATTCAAGTAACGACGAGGGCCGTTCAACACTGTGGTGCGATCATTGTGTGTCAACGTCAGAGAGCCAGTATGGTCGGCAGCAGTGAATTCTTCCTTCACGTTCACCGCAATCGCACTCTTGGGGGTCAGCCCGATGCTTGGACCTTCGATCCTTGAACCGTCGCCCGCAGCCTTTTTAATCGCTACCGTCTGCGACCCGCTCTCCCCGCCCGACCGAACACTCGTCACTTCGACCGTATAGGTTCCGTTCGGCAACATGCCTTCCACCGCATGGTGAAGCGGATTGTAGCCGAGAGTAAATCCCGGCCCCTTGTGCCCGGCGTAAACCGTAACCTGGAAACCGGGTTCCGATTCGTCGCTCTCCGGCACCACGACCGGCAACTTCACGCGGTAATAGGGCTGCTTGACCAAAGAAAGGTCGGCCGTTTCCGTTTCGCCCGCGCCCAGCGAAATCGCAGTCGCCGATGCAAAATCGGGGGCATTCGGATAGTAAACCGGCGGATATCCAAACAGCGGTCCCCGCGCATCCGCCGCAAACGGGTCCACGTGCGGGTCGGAGAGAACGGGATCGGTATCGAGCAATTCGGTACTCAGCAACTTGTAGGTACCCGCCGTAAGGTCCGCGAATCGGAACGATCCGTCCGACATGGACTGGCTGGCTCCAACCGCAACCCAGTGGGCGCGACCTTCCTGGACCTGCCGCTGGAACAGTTGCAGGGTGATGCTGTCCGGCGCTTCGGACGTGGGTAGAGTGACGGTGCCGGCAATCACCGCCTCGGGAGTGAGCCCCAGCGTCAATTCTCTCGGTGCGCCATCCTCCAGGATCATGCCCTGCTGGTTGGGATCGGCCAAAAAGCCCGGCTTACGCGCCATCAGCACGGAAGGAAGACTGGAACCGGTACGGCTTGCGTCTCGGTCGGGACTGGTCGACTCCCGGGCGCTCTCGCTGTCCGGGTCAACTTTTTTAGGGAGCCGGAATTCGAAACGCCCCTCACGACTCGTCAAAGTGGCAAAGCGATTGTCGGGAGAAAAAACCAGCGCCCGTTCAATCGGATCATGCGTCACGCTGTTGATTACGACACCGCGAATGGCGTCGCTGTCGTCCGATGCCGTCTGCGCCGCGCACCAGCCACCGCTCAACCCTGCGTAGCCCAGCAACAAGAGCGGGAGAACTCGCGCGAACCTGGACAATCCAGCCATGCTTGATTGTGGCTCAAGATCAGACCAATGCACAACTAAGGAATTCCGGGCGGCACAGCACCCGGCCTCAAGCTACAATGACGGAAGCAAAACCGTCATGTCGCGACCACCCGCTGATCGCAAACCGACGTCACCCTCCGCCGATGCCATGGCTGAGGTTCTCCTTTCCAGCGATCTGTTGGAGACTCTGCCCGACGCCATTGTCGCCGTGGACTGCGATGGAATCATCATTCAAGTCAATTCCCAAACCCAGGAGCTATTCGGCTATACCCGCGCCGAACTGATTGGCCAGACAATCGAAATCCTCGTCCCCGAAAGCTATCGCTCCCAGCATCACCAGCATCGCGCAAACTTCGCCAAAACACCGAAGACTCGCCGCATGGGAGCAAATTTGGATCTTCACGGAAGACGCCGCAACGGCTCGCAATTTCCCGTGGAAATCAGTCTCAGCCCAGTCTCCACCGAAAAAGGATTGGTTGTCTTAAGCGCCATCCGCGACATCAGCGATCGCAAGCGCATCGTCGAAGAATTGCGTCGCGCCAACGAAGAAGTGCAGCGTAAAACGGCTGAGCAGATTGGCGAATACCGGTCGCGCCTGGCCTCGATTATCGATTCCTCCGAGGACGCGATCCTGGGCAAGAACCTGGACGGCACTATCACCAGTTGGAACAAGGGAGCCGAGCGCATTTACGGCTACACGCCGGAAGAGGCGATCGGAAAGAACATCTCAATCCTGGCGCCGAACGATCGTCCCGATGAAATCCCCGAGATTCTTCGGAAAATTGCGCGCGGCGAAAGCATCGAGCATTACGAATCGGTGCGCGTGACGAAGGACGGCCGCCACCTTAATGTCTCCATTTCCGTCTCTCCCTTGCGCAATGCACAAGGCGACGTCATCGGAGCCTCCGCCATTGCCCGCGACATTACCGCGCAAAAGCGCGCCGAAGCCCAGCTTCATCAATCGCAAAAAATGGAGGCGATCGGCCGCCTGGCCGGCGGTGTTGCGCACGACTTCAATAACATTCTCGGAATCATCAACGCCTGCGCTGAATTCCTTCGCGACCGCATTGATTCCGCCGCCGAACCTTCGCAATACGTCGAAAACATCAAGAAGGCCAGCGAACGCGGCGCCTCTTTGACCCGGCAGCTCCTGACCTTCAGCCGCTCTTCCTCCGTCCAGCCCCGCATCCTCGATCTGAACGATCGATTAAAGGATGTCGGCAAACTCCTGCGTCCGCTGATGGGCGACGATGTTGAGATTCTCATTGTGTCCAAATCACCCGCGGCCGTCGTCGAGGCCGACCCCGGCCAACTCGACCAGATCGTTGTGAACCTCGCGGTGAACGCGCGCGATGCCATGCCTCGAGGCGGCAAGTTCATTCTTGAAACCCGCGCGGAACGATTCGACGAGACTTTCGTCGACCAGCACCAGAACATGCCCGCGGGAAACTACGTTCTGCTTGCCGTCAGCGATACCGGCACCGGCATGGACGAAGCCACCGTGTCGCGCATCTTCGAGCCTTTCTTCACCACCAAGGAACAGGGCAAGGGAACCGGCTTGGGCTTGGCTACCGTTTACGGCATCGTCAAGCAAAGCGCCGGACACATCCTCGTCTACAGCGAACCCGGACACGGCACAACCTTTAAGATCTATCTCCCCAGCGCCGACCACAAGATCGGGCTCGAATCCAAGTCGGAAATCGAGACCGTCAGCCCGAAGCGGCAAGGCGCTACGATCCTGCTCGTTGAGGACGACGACATCATGCGCAGCCTGACCCGAAGAATGCTCGAGGAACACGGCTACACTGTATTCGAAGCGGATGACGGAAAATCTGCCCTCGAATGGGTGGAAGCTCACCCCGAACACATCGATCTGTTGTTGACCGATGTGGTCATGCGCCGCGTGAGCGGTCCTGAGTTGGTTGACCGCGTGGGCGCTTCCCGTCCCAATCTGAAGGTCGTCTACATGTCTGGTTATACCGGCGAACTGATTGCCCAGCGCGAAGTCTTGCAGCGCGGCATTACCCTGCTTGAGAAGCCCTTCTCCAGGACGGCTCTGCTCAATACCATCCATTCAACCTTAGAGTGACTTGCGGTCCCAAAACGGAAGGTAACCATCCATTTGGGTCATGTAACCATTGAGTTAGTGATGGGGATCACACATCGGTGTGGAAAAGCACGCAGCAAAGAACTCTATTTGGTTGGTTAGCAGGACCTTCCCACATCCCAACAAAACCATTCTAACCGGCTTGTTTTGTTTATTTTATGTGAATTTTCTGAAGTGTTCTCCGTTTACCAACCGAATGGCGATGCAGTTGCCAAATCAGGTTGTTAACGGAGGCAAGAATGGCCACACAAGTCTTAAATCACGTCCAGAAGCTGGCGCCAGTAGACAAGACTTTTTGCGATCTTCCGCCAGTCGTAGCCGAGGCCCTGGAGCGAGAGGCTCTCACCACTTCCTATCCGACCGGAGCGGTCCTGTTTGCCGAAGGCCAGTCTCCTCGCGGGGTGTTCATCGTCCGTCGCGGCCACGTGAAGCTATCCGTCTGCGGCAGTGACGGCAGAACGCTGATTCTGCGCATCGCCGGCGTAGGCTGCCCTCTGGGCGTTGCCGCCGTAGTTTCCGGTCGCCAGTATGAAGCCACGGCTGAGACTCAGGAACCCTCCGAGATCAGCTTTCTGCGCCAGGCCGACCTGCTCCGCCTGATGCGTCTTCACGGCGAGATTGCCCTTTGGGTCACGCAGCACATCAGCGCCGATTACGCCGCGACGTGCCGTGAAATCCGCGACCTCATCCTTTCCGATTCGGCCAGCGAAAAACTTGCCCGTCTGCTCATGGGATGGCTCGACCAGAACACGAAATCCAGAAACCCCACCCAGGTGAAGCTGGCGCTGACTCATGAAGAGATCGGGCAGATGATCGGGTCTTCAAGAGAGACGGTGAGCCGCCTGTTCGCCGGCTTCAAGAAGCAGCGCATCATCCAGCAAACCGGATCGACTTTAGTGATCCCCAATCGCGTCGCCTTGGAATCGCTAATCAGCGCATAGAAGGTCAGCGCATAACGATCAGCGCTTAAAAAGTTGTAAGGAGTAAACTAACTCCTCGGGCCGGTCACCTCCGCCGGCCCTTTTCCTTATTCTTATTGAAGGGCGCGTTTTGGGCCCTCCCCCTCCCCCCGGTCTATTAGAATGAGGACTCTCGCGGGTGTTGCCCGCCAAAATCCTCTCTACGCAACACTGGGCGGCCTCCTCCATACGCCGTTTCCATGCGACCCGATTCCTTTCATCACAAAAGCGTTGTGCGTGCGATCACAGGCATACAATCCGCTCGATGCGATGATGAACACTGATTTGGGCAGTTCCGAGGTGTGTCCGCCAACTAGGACAGACCTCGAAACTGCCCCAAAACCATTTTCAGTGCTCTTTGACAAGCTAAGTCCTTATTTCTGAATATTTTACTGCTAAGTCATTGTTCTTGAATACTTTACGGGAAATTGGTGGTGGTGGTGGTGGTGGGGGG
>Ga0302320_10001889_pt1 | contig 49991 bp, 50 predicted proteins | sample Bog_T0_3_FD_202130 | JGI IMG/M metagenome (GOLD analysis project Ga0302320, IMG submission 202130) | Peat permafrost microbial communities from Stordalen Mire near Abisko, Sweden - Bog_T0_3 | ecosystem: Environmental > Terrestrial > Soil > Wetlands > Peat | place: Sweden: Abisko, Stordalen Mire... | reverse complement strand
CCATCTGCCGTCGCTCCGGCGTACGCAACCTAACTGCCGCTCTCGTTTCCAACGCGCTCTCATGCATGTGCTTTTATAGCCGAAATCACTCGAAAATACGCAGCAAAAAAGTCACAAACTCTGAGCGCAGCAATCCGCGTTTTCTGCGGCTTGCGGAGTCGAAGGACCCCTATGGCTTCCTCTGAATTCCGTCACGCATTTCTGACGCACCACACTAGTACTCGAAAATAATTGTGCAGACTGCATTCGCATGTTGGCGTGGCGGCGGAACGTGTATTTGCTCCGCCCTTTGCGGTCCCTTTAAGATGCTTGAGACCGAGGCAATCTATGACTTTGATTTTACCGCATGTGGGCGTTCGGCTTACGGGGCCGCGGGTAAGTAGATGACCGGGCGGCTCGCAATCACAAAGATCGGTGTACGGCGCGCATTTTGGACATTTCTGTTACTTCACGCCTTCCTGTGGACTCTGCTTCCCGTTTTGTTTCATCGCAACGCACCGCTTGACGTGGTGGAAGCTATCTCCTGGGGCCGCGAATGGCAGCTTGGCTACTATAAGCATCCGCCACTAGCTTTCTGGCTGGCCAACCTCGCTTATCTCGCCGACGGAGGACGTCTCTGGGCCATCTTTCTGCTTAGTCAACTCTCCATTGCGACTGGCCTCTGGGCCGTGTGGCGGATCGCCAGCGAGGCGCTGGATGAATGGCGGGCGCTGGCTGCCTGCGTTCTGCTTGAAGGCGTAATCTACTTCAACTTCACCAGTCCAGAGTTCAATCCCAACGTATTGGAACTGGCCATTTGGCCTCTGATCGTCCTTTTTGCCTGGCGGGCATTGGGTAACGGGACAACGGGCAGCGGAAAAAGCCAGTCGAGCGCTTTCCTGAACTGGGCCGGACTCGGTATATGCGCCGGGTTCGGGCTCTTCGCGAAATATTACACGGCGGTCTTGTTGATTAGCCTCCTGGTCTTCCTGATCGCGGATCGGGAAGCGCGATGTGTCTGGAGGCATTCTGGACCCTATGTGTCCATCGCTATTGCGCTGGCGGTCTTTTCTCCCCATGCATGGTGGATGCTGCACACCAGATTGGCGACCGTGAGCTACGCGATGAACCGTGCCGCCTCCCATGGAACCGAACTGACGCGCCTGACGTTCCCCTTGAAATTTTGCGGCGCGCAACTGCTGGCCCTGCTTCCGATGCTGGTGGCTTTTCTGCTTCTCTTTGGATGGTGGAAACCCGATCCTGCATTCCGCTCAAACATGAAAGCACGGCTGTTGCTGGCTTTAGTGGCTGGCCCCTTCCTGCTTACCCTGCTGCTCTCGGTGCTTTTCAATTGGCGGCTTCTGTCCATGTGGGGCACTCCCTTGTGGAGCTTTTTGCCCCTGCTGTTGCTCTGGTCCAGTCGCGATCTGCGGCGCATCCGCTTTGAGCAAGTAGCCGTGGCAGGTGTCTTGTTAATGGCTTTGATCGGCGGTGCATTCGCCGTTCCCCTTACGGCGGGTCCATACCTTTCCGGAAAACCGCGCAAGGCATTATTTGGAGGGGAGCAAATGGGACGGGAGATCACGCAACGTTGGCAGCAGGAGGAAGGCACTCCGCTGCGCCTCGTGGTCGGCGATACCTGGATGGCTGGCAACCTTGCGTTTTATTCCCCGGACCGCCCCTCGGTTTTGACGGATGGCAATTTCAGCCTCAGTCCATGGGTAAGCCCTGACGAGCTTCGCACAAAGGGCGCTGTCGTGGTGTGGGAAGGACCGCAGCCACCAGCGGCCTACTCGCAGTTATCTTCGCAGATGAAAATACAGGGACCGGTACGCGTGGCTTGGCACACCCATGCGCACGTCGCGGACACACCGGTGTACTGGGCAATCATCCCGCCGCAACATTGAGGATGATTCAGAGCGGTTACAGATAGGTGTATCCGCGCGGGTGGCCCATATTCGCCTTCTTTTGGCGAATGTGGGAATGCAGGGACGATCACACTGAAGGCTCTTGACCTTGCGGTTGTTTTTGCTTTACTTTTCGGAAAATTCCCAAGGCGCTCACAATTTCAGGGTGAGACCGGTGGAGTGTGAGACGAAAATGCGCACATTTTTATTTTTGGGGTTCACTCCAACATGAAACCTGCACCGGTTGCAAGGCGTGTCAAGCGAAAATTCTCGCCAATTCCTCCCAACCATCTGATTCCACATGAAATAGAATTTTCCCAAAAGCGAGGGAATGCCGCGCGAATTTGATATCCTGAAAGTAGAGCCGAATGTGTGATTTCCTCCCACCCCAAGATCCCATTTAACTTTTTTGTTTTCAAATTTTTACCGGGAAATATAGGAGGGTAGGCAGCCAACGAATAATCGCCTAGGCGCTCACAATCCCACGTCGGGAATTGTCTTGAATTTGGCGATTGTGCTGGTGGCCGCACATGATTGTATTCACTGGCTTCCTTTCCGTACTGCGGCTTCATTCCGGCATCCCGCTGTTACCGGCGCTTTTCCGTCCGACAAGTTTTTCCCATCGGCGTTACCATCGAAGTGGCACTAACAGTGAGGTCACAACGTGGGCTACGTTGAACAGAACCTGAACCCCGGCGAGCGCATCCTATACACCACGCACCTGCATTGGGTCGTACTTTTTCGTTCCATCTTCGTGGATGCAATCTTCTCCGTCGCCGGACTTGCGCTGATCGTCTGGGCCATCGGCGGCACACACACTCAGCGCGGCGAAGCTCAGGCCGCGGGTATCGCGGGTGCAGTGCTGGTAATTATCGGCGGCGCAATCCTTGGCATCGCAGCGATCCGCCGCAACGCCACTGAGATGGCCGTAACCAACAAGCGCATCATCGTCAAGATTGGGTTCCTTACCAAGCGCACCGTTGAGCTCTTTCTCTCCAAGGTAGAGAGCGTCGCGGTCGAGCAGACTGTTCTTGGGCGGATGCTCGGGTTTGGTAGCATCGCCCTGCGCGGCACCGGAGGCACCAACGAACCCTTCAGCCACGTCGCGAACCCGATGGAGTTCCGCCGCCAGGTGCAGCATCAGATTGAAGAACACGTCAATCCGTCGCAGGGAGCGTAGTAGCCCACCCAGGTATCAAGACATGACGAAGTATAGTATGGCGGTTGGCCACTCCCTGAAAAAGGCTTTTTAAGGATCTTGCGACATTCTGTCTCCCGAACAGGAGGAAGCAAAAGAGGAACAATAGGTTTCTGTTGGTTCGCGAAAAGGGTTGCCGCCCTGACGAAGAACACCAACCCCTTTTCCACATCTAAACCCGCCAGCTTCGCGGTTGTTGGCGGAGATCGCACTTACCATACATGCGCCGTGCCTGAATCAAGGTGGGAAGGGCCCGTGATTCCGGAAGTCTTCAAAACTGGTATTACACGTTCTCCTTCTCCAACAGCCGGCCAAGAACAGCGATCTGTGCGGTTTCTTCCACTAATTCTGCTGTGTAGACTGCTTCTTTGATATCCCCACCCAGAGCAACCTGTCCGTGACCTTTTAACAGGAAGGCCATAAGCTCGGGATACGAATCGAATAGTCCCAGGATTTCGGGAAAGAAAGAGGGAGGCACAGCGTAGCTCCCCGTATCAAAAACTCTTATCTCTCCCTTGAGCTTGATTTCCGAATGATAGGTAGCAAACGGCAAGGGACGCGACGTTGACGCCCACCCTATCGCCCATGGCGAATGACAATGCACGATAGCTTGTACGCGGGAGAGCTTTCGGTATAACGCGCCATGAAGAAGACTTTCCCTCGATGGTTTCCCGGCCCCCGCAACAAGGTTTCCATCAAAGTCCGCCACGACCAGTGTGTCTACAGAACACTCGGCAAAGGAAATCCCGCTCGCTTTGATGAGCATCTGTTCCTTGCTTGGAAGGCGGGCGCTCAGATTGCCGCCATTTCCAGTCTGTATCCCGCGCGTGTAGCACATCCTGGCTGCCGCAACAAGGCGCTCTTTCAAATCCTGCAAATCGTCCATTTGTTCTTTCCTTGCTTAGACTCTGACCGCCGCACCACTAAGAAGTGCGCTCATTTCATCCGCCGCACGCCTCGAAAACTCATCATCGATGAGATTGGCGTCAACATACTTAATGGGGATATCCCTTCTCAGTTCCTGTTCGAAGACATTCATAATCGCTTGATCGACGGCAGGATCATGAAGAGGCTCCCCCACTTTGGTAAACGTTCTGAATCCCCGACGCGGCATCAAGACCACGACCTTCCCCGTTGCCGATTCATTCAGCCTGGAAACGATCATACGACTGATATCGCTAACTTCTTTAATGGTCAGTTTCACATGAGCCAGCGATGCGTTGTGCCAGATCATCTTCCGCTCGGCTATATTGGGAAACAATTCGTTCTTCCACTGGCAGATAAAATCGATTCCTCCGGGACAGACCATCATCGGTATTCCCTTATCCACTCCCTGCTTCAGGCGGCTTTCCGTACCGAAACCAAAGCCAGAGCCAAAGTATTCATAAACAATCTCATGCAGGGTCAGATCCATCGTCGCCGTAATGGTTCCTTCGGCGATCAGCTCTTCCATCACTTTTCCGCCAACTCCCGTTGAGTGGAAACAAATGACGTGATATCCCTTCTCTTCCAGATAGCGGGCGGCATGAAAAACACCATCATTGGTGGCCCCCATCAAAGTCGTTCCGATGATCTCTGTTTTGGCTTTGGGAAGTTCCTTTCCTGCGTACTGGAGCATTCCCATCACCGCGCCAGCCGCATTGCCGAGAACCGTCTCACTGACGATATTCATGCCAGACAGGTCACAAATCGCCGGTATGACAGTGATATCCTTCGTGCCCACTATCAAGTCGAAGGTTCGCTGCCCAGTCGCAACAGTTGAAACCATCACCTTGGGAACACCGATTGGCAACGCCCTCATGGCATTAGATCCCACCATCGTATTCTGCAAACCACCGATTGAAATAATGCCATCCAGCAGCCCTTCCCGATACAACCTTGGTACCAGCTTGGCCGCCCCGCGGGAAACGATATCAAGAAGCTCATGCTTCAGGAGGCCTTTCACCTCGCTCCAGACGATCCCAATTTCTGAGGCTACCTGTTCCCTTGAAATCTCTGCGGGAGACGAGAATCCTGGACTGGTGCTGACATCAATGACGAAAGCATTGAAGCCCGCCTTCCTTATCATTTTGCATAGGAATTTTATTTCCGGATACTTCGTATCGCAGCACGCCAAGACTGCTATGGATTTTACCTGGGCCATCACATTACCTCGCTTTGATGTGGCAAACCCGCCACCGGTTTTATCGTTACACGAGGAATCACATCCCCAGAACGGGCGTAAGCTTGATTCGTTCCTCTAGGCCTCTATCGTGGCAACACAAGATAAAACTCCGATCTTTCGCCCTTTTCTTCTGCAATTCAATGCTCTTCCATGTTGCGATGATGTCGCAAAAACGTCCTGGAGGAGTGATGTCATAGTGAAGCTCCGACACCGGATTCAGGTTGTCGAGAATAAAGATGGAATCGCCAGCACACAGGAAACTTCCCTGTTTGGTGTCAACTTCCACTGACATATGTCCGGGGGAATGCCCCGGTGTTTCAAAGACACGGACACCCGGAACAATCTCAACTTCACCCTTTACGGTTGTGACTTTAATCCCTTCGAATGGGCGAACCAGGCCAAGAGCCGGGTGCTCATAAGACTTGTAATAAAGAGGGATAGGATCCAAGGCAAATGCATATTCGGTCTCGTGTGCAATGAACGTTGCCTTCGTAAATTTTTCCATGTAATAGATGTGGTCCCAATGCATGTGGGTAAACACCACAATGTCGATGTCTTCCGGTTTATAGCCAATCGTCTCCAACTGCTGATGAATGGCCATTCCTTCTGGCTGTCGCGATCCCGGGTGGTGAAATTTATCAGCCCGTTCGCTCCAGGACATTCCCGTATCGATCAGGATCAACTTCTCTGCTCCCTCGATCAGGAATGTGAAAACCGGCATTTCAATTCGCTCATTTGGAATGTCTTTCAAGTAGGGCGCGACGGAATGATGATAGAGGTAGTCCTTTGGGATTGTCGTAACATATCCCGTATTGATAGGTCGTATCGTAAGTGTTGGCATAATGATGCAGACTCCACTCCTCTAATTTACATCTGTAATGCAGCCTTATGCCCGACCGGGCGGCGCGGGATACGGACTCTCAGCTCGCAGGCTCGACCGAGGGACACAACTATTAAAGGAGTAATTGGGACCGACGAGCCACCCTGCGGAAAAAGACAACGCTAGTCAGCGTTGAATGATCACTGAACATAGCGTTTACCTTCCGGTGTGGCGCTTCTAGTGAATGGACGGGCTCCTCGCAGGTATTGACCTCCGAGGATCCCGAGTCATGGTTGATTAGGCCCCACCTCTGGCAGCCGCAGCCTTTTTCATGGACACAAGGTTCTCCAACCGTTCCAGATGTTCGCGGCCGAATTTGAGTTCGCCTTTTTCGATTTGCTCCACAATGCCGGTGATCTCTTCATTAAATGGCGTCGGGATGCCGGCCTCCCGTCCCTTGCTGACAATCAGACCATTCATATGATGGACTTCTGTCGGACGTCCTTTCGTTAGATCCTGCAGGAATGAGTTCGTATGGTTGCCGATGTGCCCGCAGAGGGTCACGAGAATTCGCTTGAGCACTTCGTCAGGTGCCCCAGCCATCTCTTCGGCGGTCAGACCGAAGACGGGTTCAATGCGATAGCCTAGAGCCAATCCGACGTCGAGGCATTCCCTTCCCAGCGCGATGCCGAGTTGCAAAAGCTTTGGATTCTCGGAGACTTCCAAATCCGTGCCCTGGAGGATGGCAGCGACGGCGTGACCCATGGTATTGACAATCAGCTTGGACCACTTCGCGCCCCAGATATTTGATGTGACTTCCGTTTTGCCAGCCACACTGAGGATTTCGGCGATCTCCTTTGCCCTTGGGGTGACTCTTCCATGCAGTTCTCCAACTGCAAACCATGCTTTCGTCGGGCCGGTGCGGCGCTTCACGTTGCCCGGTCCTAGAATCTGCGCGGCAAGTTCGACGACGCAGCCCACGTCTCTCTGATAGCCGATTATGGGCGCAATCCACTCATCGTTGAGACTGTTCTGCACGGACACCAAAGCACCGGTGGGGGAGAGATGGGGCTTGATGAACTCCACCAGCCAATGGGTATCGGGTGACTTAGAAGTTAGAAATACGATATCAAATTGTTGCTTTAGTGAAGCCACCTCGCAGAGGTGCAACGCCCGCACCTTGATATCCAGATCACCCTCAGCCATGGCAACGTGCAATCCCTTCGTTCTCATGACTTCCACGTGCTCGGGCCACTGATCAATGAGCCATACATCTTGACCCGCTCGGGTCAGGTCGGCCCCCACGCTGCTGCCGATAGCTCCTGTACCTAAAACCGCAATGCGCTTTCCCATAAGTAAAATTCCCCTTTATGCTCAGAGCTAAATAGAATCGTCCAACTGTTGACCCAGTGATCTCTTCCAGTCATAACTTGGGTTACGACGCCAAAGCCAGTTACTTACTTTGCCTCTACTTCTTCGTTACAAGCGGTACACAACCGGCCAGGAAAAACAGTGCGAAGGAGGCAACGATGAGGCCCTGCTGGTTGCGGACGCCGCCGTAGTAGGCGAAAGGAAAGCCTATCCAAAACATTACGAACGCGGTGTTCATTAACGGTTGGCGCCATTTCTTGCGCCATGAGACCGTCTCGGGTACCTTTTGTTGTACCGGACTAGCAGCCATTTCTTCGCCCTCCATTCACTTACTGCAAACCTCTGAATAAGACATTTGTAAACACCCAGGCAGTGATGCCGGTCATAAGCGCAATGCCGAGGCAGTAGGGAATCGTCCGGTTTAGAACCTCGCTCTCCCGTCCCTCCAAGCCCACCATGGTTGACCCGAGAAGTACCTTTGCAGGGGCGACACAGCCCCCAATTGAGCCGCCCACCCCTTGCACTGCGGCGATGATCACGGTGCTGATGCCCAACACTTTGGCAGTTTCAACCTGCAGACTCGCAAACATGACATTGGAATTAGCGCCGCTGCCAGTCAGAAACGTCCCTAGAACTCCAATGAATACCGATGCGAGTGGAAATAAGTGTCCCGTTGCGCGGGCGACTCCCTGGGCGAGCAGGTAGGTCATCCCCGTATCATTCATTACCAAAGCCATCATGACCATGGTGATAACGCCAAAGCTCGTAGGGACACATTGGTTGAAGGTGTCTTTACACGCTCCCATGATGCTGCCTGATTTCCACTTACCGGCAGCATGGAATATGCTGACGCTGAGAATGGCTGTTGCAAGTAACAGAAACGATGGGTGCGCAATGCCGATGCGCGAGTACAGTTTCTCGGCTTTCACGGCAAAACCCATGGTTGTCTGTGCCGCCGGATAGTTCAGTCCAAAGGTAAGCGGAGCAAAGAAGCGGCTAACGGCGTGGAATTGAGTGCAGACCGATAAAGCAACAAAGCCGTAATAAGGAGAAAATGCCAAGTGAAAGGACATGGCCTGCGGGCCGCCAATCGGCACAACCGCTTTTGCGATTCCGGTGCTTCGGTACAGCCGCGAACGCGCGATTACGGCAAGGGTGCCGCAACCAACCAGACCAGGTATCAATGCGGCGAGCTGCGCGGCGCCGATGAACGTCATCAACCAACAGGTAACGGACATGGCTAGGCTGGTAATGACGATCACCGGCGTTCCGCGCTTTACGGCCGCCCAGCCCCCGTAGATATGGGCCACGGCAAAACCTGCTCCTATGATCGGAACCGCAAACAGGATTGCCATCCACGGTCCGATGATCTCTCCCGGAATCTTGGTTATAAGCTGAAGGGTATAGTAACCGGCGCCCATCGAACCAAACGTAACCGACCAGCAATGGCCGACCAGGCAGCTCGCGGCAGCTACTGCCGGACGAAATCCCATGACTACCATGATCGGAGCAACGACCGCTATGGGAACGCCAAACCCTGCGACTCCTTGCATAAATCCCGCAAAACACCAGGACATCAGGAGGCATTGTAAGAGCTTGTCGTCAGTGACCTTTGTCATGTTGGCGGCTATGACTTTTACGGCGCCAAGCCGGTCGACCAGATTGTAGAGAAAAACGGCGCTCCAGATGATCAGCAACACATAGAGCGATAAGCTCATGCCCTTGCTGTTAGCGAGTGCAAGTAAGCGAGATTTAGCACCAAAAGCGAATACTCCGATCAGGAGTGCGACGATCCAGGAGACGGCTCCCGCTTTGGGTGCTCCCCAATGGAAGAATACGATCGTAGTCAACAGCATCAAGATCGGCAGAAAAGCTAACAGCCACGTGCCAAGTGTCAATACAACGCCTGTATTCATTTATCCCCCTCCTGTATTCCACGTTGCAGCCTGCGCAACGCGGTAACTAACACGAAGCTGCTCCGGTGGCTAAGCGTCGGGTAAAACCGAACTCTATTTGCTATCGGGTGGGGACTTGATGATGATAGCCCGCAATACTTCGGTATTGGGGTTATATGTCGCGTGTTCGACGCCGGCGGGGACCAGTACAACATCGCCAGGCCCGATCTCTTGCTTTCCGCTCTTCGTCTCCGAAGCGCCCTTGCCTTCGAGGACAAAGATAATTTCATCCTGAGTGGGATGGACGTGGAGTGTATGAACGTAGCCTGGAAGGTACTCGGTGATTCTAACCTGAACCTTATCGGAAATCGCAGGAGATCCCTCGGCTACCAGGCTCTTGGTACGTCCCCACGCTACGGAATAGAACGTAGCATCTTTTTCATTCACAATCGCTTTATCGCGCATTGTTTTATGTCCCTTGTTGTGGTCTGAGGAGAGTTATAGCATGGAAATAGTTATTTACGATATTGGATTATTCGGTATATAGTTATTTGCAAATTAAATAGGTTGTTGCTCCTACGGTGTGCGCGAATGCTGCTTCTTCTTCCAGTATGTTGAGGGAACGGGGCCGCGGCGTCGAGGCTATGAGTATGCATGATTGGAATCTGCAGTATGTATTAACGGTGGCAGAGGAAAGAAGTATTTCCAAGGCGGCACGCAAGCTATACGCTTCACAGCCTGCGTTGAGTTTGTCTATTCAAAAACTGGAAAAAGAACTTGGGGTTCTACTCTTCGACCGCACGACTCTCCCCTTGCGTCTTACTTATGCCGGGGAGAGATTCGTCGCCACGGCTTCTCAGATCGTGGATTTGGAGGCGCAGTTACTCCGGGAGATTGAAGACATTAACAACTGTTCCAAAGGGCGGCTCGTTCTCGGCATTTCCCGTTTGCGGGGAAAGTCTGTTCTTCCCACCGTACTTCCAGTCTATAAAGAGCGCTTCCCCGGCATTGATATTGTCCTGATGGAACAAACATCCTCTCCTTTAGAAGAGTTGGCAATTAGTCAAAAGACGGACTTGACGATTACCAATCTTCCATTACGGCACAACCAACTGGAGTACACTCCGATTTGCATGGATGAAATTCTGGTGGCTGTGCCCGACAAGTATCTGCCCACACAATTCGACAGGAGGAAATATCGTTCGCCCAATAATACGGCTCCGGAAGTAGATCTCTATCCATTCAAAGACAGTCCGTTCATTCTTTTGAAGCCCGGAATGCGTATCCGCCAAGTCTCGGAAGGATTGTTTAAGGACGAAGATATCAAGCCGAATATTATCCTCGATAGCGAAAATATTGAGACTCTGTTCGAACTGGCAGTTAAGGGAATGGGAGTCACGCTTATTCACCAGAGCTTTATCCCCAGAACGTCGAAGGGGACTTTCACTAAAGAGCATTTACCCGTCTCTTTCCTGCGACTGAAGAATCCCAAAGCAAAAACGGTGCTCGTCGCAGCTTACCTGAAAGAACGATATCTTTCTAAGGCAGCCCGAGAATTTATCATCCTCACAAAGCAATTGTTGTCTTCGGACAAGGATGTCTAGAGCGTGTTTCTTTGATTAGGTTCGGCATCACAATCAGACTCTGATTGCGGAATTCCGAACCACGGCGAACGGCATTCCGACATGATGGCGACCCGTCTGGGGTTGCGATCCGGCAACGCCGATGGCAGATTCCAATCATGTCCGAACCATGAGGGGCGAGCGGGGCTCCTCCGTATATTGTGACCCAGACATTGTTTTCCCGCAGCCGTTATGATCGTTGGTGGAACTTGAGATTGACTGTAAGTGAGGCCCACTCTTGCCACTTTCTGCAAACCGTATTTGGCGACAATTGCCTAATGAGATTAGAGTCTCCGCCAGCAAAGTATTTTGGGCGGAACCAACGAAAGAACAGAAACAGTTCCTCTTTGCCGCTCTCGCGAAAGCAAAAAACGTTCGTGAGATTAGTGTCCGCCGAGCCCAGCCTGAGCGTTTGGTCAACTGGACGGCAGCAACTCTGACTCTTCCTGATCAGATAGCGAATAATCTGCTGCAGGACTACCTGCTCCACGATCATCGTGCAACGATTGTGAACTATCTTGACCTGCTGGGGATTCCTCATTCCGATGGAATGATCGAGGAAAGCTTTGACCTCGCATCCCTGCCGAAAGAGCGCATTCAGGATGCTGCTCGAACCCTCCTCGCATCCACAGACCGCCCAGCAGCCGAACTTTACCTGAAGTATCTTGTGGTTCAAGGTGGGCCTTGGCCGGTGATTGAAGAAGTCCTGCCAACCGAGTGAAGCGGTTGAAAAGCATCTCTGGCGAGTCTTAAAAGCTATGATCGCAACACTCATTGGCGGCACAGGTCTTACGGGTTCATCTCTGGTTTGGCAGCTCTTGGCCGACCCGGCGATCACGAGGCTGATTTCCGTTTCGCGCAGGTCGCTGGAGATTTCGAATCCAAAGCTGACAGAGGTTTTGGTCTCCGACCTGGCGGGGTTATCGTCGATTGAATCGAAGATCCGCGGGGATCTCTATTTCTGTTGTCTTGGCACGACGATCAAGACGGCGGGTAGCAAAGAGAACTTCGAAAAGGTCGATCACGCCGCCATCGTCGCTTTCGCCAAAATCGCGAGGGCTAACGATGCGAGGTCATTTACGTTCGTCTCCGCTATGGGCGCGAACGCAAACTCGATGATCTTTTACAACCGGGTCAAGGGTCGGACTGAAAACGATGTGAGAGCTCGTGGACTGCACTTCCTGATCATCTTCAGGCCCGCACTCTTGGTCGGTCCGCGTCACGAATTCCGCTTAGCCGAACGCATCATGGCCAACACGCTGGTTCCGCTATCGTTGATCCTTCCGGCTCGAATTCAGAAAAGCCTCGTGACGAAAGCCGAAACGTTGGCGGCACGGATGTTGGACGAGGGAAAAGCGGCGCCCGGGGGAGTTCACGTCATACTGGCCAAGGACATCTAGTTGCCAGGAACCTTGAGAATTTGATCGCTTAAAGAGTGAAGACACATACGCCAATCACCCTCAGATGAAACTCCGGCCTCCTTTAAGCTTCCCCAGAGGTGGTTTTATGCCCACTTGCGACGGTTTAAGATGGAGGTCTGTAAACTAGTGAAAAGAATGGTCGGCTTTAGAGGGCGGCTATAGAACTTTGCTCGCAGGAGCGAACCCTTTTGAACTCCCGCGCGGTTGCTGCCAGACGACAGCTCAAGTACTTCTACATACCCAACAGAAGATTGAACGCCCTTTCCAGTTTTACATCGGCATCTTTCAGGTTCTGTCGAATTTCGTGCATCCAAACTTTGTCGGCTGATAAGGTTTTCTGCGCCTCGGCCAGCATGCGTTCTACTTCAATCGGCTGCGGACCGCCGATTCCGACCCTGGTCTTGACCATGTACTCCGCCGACAGTGCTTGCCTGAATTCGGCCTCCGTGATCGGGAGTTTTGTGTCGGGAAGTTTGTAAATTGTTATGGTTTGCGCATACAGCTCCAAGGACTTCGAATAAGGGAAATTCTTGGGCTTGAGTCCATTGGCGCGGGCATAAGTCACTATGGATGACGCAAACCTGTGGCCCACTCGAAAGGGGATTTGATGCTCCCTTTGCAAGGTCTCGGCCAGCTCCATCGACGTAGTCCAATCGTCCTCCAACTCCTCCAGGGAGCGTTTAGGATTGATCGTCAGCGCGTCCATCACGGTATTCATGTTGTTGATCATTGTGATGGCTTGTGGGAAGAAGCCGATTTCCGCCCAAGAAGCCTTGTAGTCCGTCATTCCAGTGGAAACATTATGGGCCCTGAACATGACGGTTTGCGACAAGCCAACGACGTCGGAAGATGCCTCGCGAGCGCGCATGATTACGCCTGGGTTGCGCTTCTGGGGCATCGCGCTGCTGGTATAAGTTGAGTCTTCATCTAATAACAACCAGGGGCGGGTTTGGTGGTATTGCGTATGAATATCGTCAAGCATCGCGCCCAGGCGTATGGCCGTGGACGACACGATACCGGTCGCTTCCAGGGAAATATCGGAAGGACTTACCTGGCTGGCGTCCAAAGAGTTTTCAATGATGCCATCAAAGCCCAACAGCTCAGCCATCCTTACTCTATTCAGGGGCCAACTCGAATTAGCCAGCACGGCTGTTCCCATCGCGCTGCGATTCAGTCTTTTGTACAGCTCATGTATGCGTTGTGAATCGCGTTCGAACGAGGCTTCGTATGCCAGCAGATAATGGGCATAGCTGGTCGGCATAGCTTGGACGCCATTGGTATACGCCGGCACTATTGTGTTGACGTTTTGCGCCGCGGTTGCGAGTATCCGCTCGCGTAAGGAATCCAGCGCATCGGAGTAGTCCAACAACTCGGTACGCAGCTTTGCCATTCTGAACGTGGCATACATGTCCTGCCGGCTACGACCGGTGTGAACCAGTGAGGCATCGGGCCCGATTGCTTCGGTGATGATGCTTTCTATCTGGAGTACATCATCGGGCCGCCTGCCACCGGGCTGCTTGGCTTGTTCAATGGTGTGGTGAACGCCTTTAGCACTTTTCTGGCCCATTTCAGGCGAAATGATTTTTTCCTCGGTCAGCATGACCGCAGAAGCCTGATTGATTTTGTTCAGCCAGAAGAACTGGTCCTCGGCCCGGTCGGCCTCGCTTGTGTGGTTCTCCTTGGCCGTCGAGGAGGCGATCGTGGCTCCAGCTCTCGCTGCCTGCTGATTGCATTCAGCTGTCGTGCGGCAGGGCAATTGCCCTGTATCGTCGGCTTGCGCCACAATAGGGCAGACCAGCAGTGAAATGATTGCGGTTGCGATTTTGCAATTCATATGACTGTCCTCCGAAAATGTGGCACCACACTGGCCTGCCCGATGTTTTGTGCCAGATGGAATGTTAGTGTAGCGCATCGTTCGCTCGTGGTCGGCGGGGGTGGCCTCCCGGCGGCGATATCATAATGCATGTTGCAGGATTCAGCGATGCTCTGGAGTGTGCCGTCCAAGTCAAGCTTGATGGCTCTCTGGCCATTCTTGTGGTCTCGATCCCGGCCTTGATCATTCTGAAGCTGTTTGCCTGGCTGGATCGAAAGCTAGAGAACAATAAGGACGCCGAGGACATTTTCACGATTCTCAGGCAGTATGCCGATGCAGGCAATGAAGACCGACCTTACGGAGAGCGCGTCTCCATTCTTGAAGAAGACGATTTCGAATTGGGAGATACTATGCAAATTTCTGGCGTACCTTTCGCAGTCACGGACTGGTCACAGGTTGAACGGATCGAACACAAAGGCGAGAGCGGCATGGCCTATTGGCGAACACGGGAATTCGGTGGCATCCGCGTTCGCATGGTTGAGTACACGCCGAAATACCTTGCGAATCACTGGTGTGCCAAAGGTCACGTACTGCTCTGCATTGAGGGCCAGCTCGAAACCGAATTAAAAGACGGTCGGAAGTTCACGCTTACACCAGGGATGAGCTACCAAGTAGCGGACAATGCGGAATCGCACCGTTCTTTCACTAAGAACGGTGCGAAATTGTTTATTGTCGACTGACGACAAAGATCCGCGTGGAATGGTAGCTATTTTACAAGTGCGGCCTGATCAACCTGGGCTTCCTCGTGGAAACCCTTACCTTTGGTTTCGGGCAGACTCAATGCGGCGATTACCAGTACACCGTACGCTGCGCCGGCAAAAATACCAATTGCCCGGCCGAGGCCCATTCGCGTACTGAGAAAACCGATGAGCGCAGGGAAGACTGCCCCGATCGCGCGGCCGAAGTTATAGCAGAATCCCTGGCCGGAGCCGCGGATTTCATTTGGAAACAATTCGGAAAGAAAAGCTCCCATACCGCTGAAGACGCCAGAAACTGACATTCCAAGAGGGAGCCCCAGCAGCAACATCTGCGTGTTGGTGATTGGAATCAGCATATAGGTAGTCACGAGGACCGTGGAAGCAACGGCGAAGATAACGAAGGTTTTCCGCCGACCCAGACGGTCGCAGCAGTATGCCCCAGCCAGATACCCAAGAAATGATCCGGTAATCAAGACCACCAGATAGCCACTGGTGTTGAATACTGAAAGGTGACGGACGGTCTTCAGGTAAGTCGGAAGCCACGTGGTTACGCCGTAATAGCCGCCTTGGAGGCCGGTTGCGACCAAGCTGGCAAGGATTGTGGTTTTCAGCATGGATGGCGAAAATATGCGTAGAAAATTGGCGTCGAGTTTGCCGCTATCCGACTTGCGCTTGGTCTCCAGGTAGACCGACGACTCTTTCACATGGCGACGAACCACTACAATCAGTGCCGCCGGAACGACGCCCAGGAGGAAGAGTACCCGCCATGCGACCACTTCCGGAAGGAAGGAGTAAACCACCGCGTACATAATAGCGGCCAATCCCCACCCAACGGCCCAACTACTCTGAACAACGCCAACTGCCTTGCCCCGGTGTTCGGGACGGATGATCTCCGCGATCAGAACCGATCCAACGGACCACTCTCCGCCCATGCCAAGACCTTGCAAGGTACGCGTTACAAGCAACTGGCCAGGGGAATGTGTGAGACCGCTTAGGAATGTAAAAATACAGAACCACCCAATCGTAAACTGTAGCATCCGGACGCGTCCGTATTTGTCGGCCAGGATGCCGGCAAGCCAGCCGCCCAATGCGGAAGAGAGCAGCGAGGCGGTCGCGATCAGTCCGGCTTCGCTCTTGCTCATGTGCCATACCAGGACCAGCGTGGGGATCATGAAGCTATAGATCATGTAGTCGAACGAATCCACGGCATAGCCAGCGAAACAAGCTACCAAAGTTTGTTTTTCGCTGCGCTGTAATTGACTCAACCAATTCATAGGGTCCCACCTTCGATTTTACGGTCCTGAGTTGCCCAGGGTGTGAACGCTGGGGGCTGCTACTCTTACGCCAAACGCTTTCCTGATGACTTGTTAGAACACCGAAAAGTCGATGTTTTTCAAATCGGTGAGTAACATGAATCCTGGAGCGTGCGTGATGCAGAAACTCGGCTTCGCTTGCATGACCACTGCCTGCGGAGTTACGCCACAGGCCCAAAAGACTGGCAGTTCGCCCGCTCTGATTTCGACGGGATCGCCGAAGTCAGGCTTGGAAATGTCGTGGATGCCGATGAGTTCGGGATTGCCGATATGGATCGGCGCGCCATGCACGGCGGGGTATCGAGATGTGATCTGAATAGCGCGGATCGCGTCGGCGGCTTTCATCGGTCGCATCGAGACGACGGTAGGACCGTGAAACATTCCGGCTGGAGTCGTTTGGATCGAGGTCCGGTACATCGGCACGTTAGAGTCCTGTTCGATATGCCGAATGCCGATACCGTTTTGCAGCAGCGCCTGCTCGAAAGAAAAAGAGCACCCGATCACAAAGGCGACAAGATCATCCCGCCAGTACTTAGAAATGTCATCCGGTTCATCGAGCACTTCGCCGTTGCGAAAAACGCGATATCGCGGCACGTCAGTTCGGATGTCAAGGTCATTGCCAAGTTTTGGAAGGTTGGGATCGCCTACCTCGGATACTCCCAGCAGTGGGCATGGTTTTGGATTGTTGAAGCAGAAGCGGTGGAAGTCAGCCGCCAACTCGGCGGGAAGAATGGCAACATTGCCCTGAACATAGTCCGGCGCTAGGCCGCAGGTCGGTTTGCGCCAGTTGCCGCGGCGGATTTGGACGCGCGCCTCCGCTCCGGTCATGATCGGCGTTGACAGTAATTGGGCTGAGCTAGACATTCATCCTCCCTCGTGTAGATCCGAATTTGTGCCGACTTCTCTGCGCGAGGAGCCGCTGAACTTTTGAAGGTCTTGGATTCGGTGCCCATTTTACCATTGAACACGGAGAAGGAGACGGCCAACTCCGTCTATGTGCGTTGCTTCGACCGAACACTTGAGGGCGAAAGAATCCAGCTTGAAGACTTCAGCCAGATTTATGCGCATTCCCTGATGACTAGTACAAGGTCGGTCTTTTCGCTGATCTCGCTGCTCGGCCATAACCAAGCCGCTCCGCACACGCCGCTGGAATCCCAGTGCATTGCGTGCGCGACCGATGTGCCGGTGCGCGCGGAAGACCTAATAGGACCGGTGCAACTGCAAATCCGCTTGTCGCTATCTCTCCTCAGGTTCTTGCGGCTGCATGCTTGCCGGCGATGAGACCCTGGACCGTGCATCGCGCCAGACCATGCTGGCTGAATCCGCCAGCTGACTCGCCTCCACAATAGAGACCCGGAATCACCTCCCCATTCAGGTCCATTACCTGGCACTGTGCATTTATCCTGAGGCCAGCTCGCGTGTCGTGAACACAGGGCGTAGCCCATGCCGCATAAAACGGGGGTGTTTGAATTTTGTACTTAGGCGTCGGTTTGTCAAAGTCAGCATCCTTGCCGTTATCGACAAACGCGTTGTACTTTGCCACTGTGCTTTGCAGAGCAGCGACGGGCAGCCCCTGCGGTTGATATTTCATAAGCACCCTGCCCGCCAATTCCGAGATGGAATTAGCCGAGAAAAAATACCCTGCATCGATATCTACGTGAGGCGGCGTGGTAATCCATTTTTCTCGCTTTGCCGCATCGGCGTCGAAGATGGCCCAGATTGGCCCGCCTCCGTTTACGGAAAGGCCGGTTCCAGCCAGGGCGGCATTGAGGAGGTTCAGCGAGTGGGGATTGTACTTGACGTTGTCGAGATTACGGGAACTCCCTGGAATGTAGGGAACAAGCGAGTTGAAGTCATTCGCTGTAAGTTGGCCCACTGTCTCATCATAGAAGCGCAGTCCGGCCTGGTTCACGAGGATGACGTTTTGCCAGTTCCTTACTTTCAGCCCGGAAGCGCGGGCAAGATGGAAGACCGGACTACCCGGCATCCACTGCAGATTCTGGTAACCATACTGGCAGCCGATCATGCCCGGTTTCGTGATATTCGCGCCAAATTCTCCAACTTGGTTATAGGCTCCCCAGAGTGAGGCCCCGATGGCCATGGCAGCCAACTCTCCGCTGGCGTCCTGAAAAGACCATGGTTCGCCGGCCACTCCGTTGTACTCCTCAGTAAGTCTGGGGTCGAAGATACGGCGGAAATTCACGTTACCGGTTGAGCCGCCCGTCGCGATGATGACGGCTTTCTTGGCGCCAATATTCAGCTTGATTCCTTTGCTTTCGACCGTGACGCCGAGCACCCTGCCAGAGGTTGGTTTTTCGCGAATCAGGCCGGTCATCTTGTGCTCAAGGAGGATCGGTATTTCCAGCTTTCGCGCCCAGGCCTCCAGCGGTCGGATTAGACCGATCCCGGAAGATGTTTCCGCCTGGCGGGCGGGATCCAGCGCTTTGCCCGTAGTAACCTGGACCCATCCCATGGCTGCGGCGTGCATCTCTCGAGGAACGGAGTTCCCAACCGATCTTCCCCCGGCTTCGTCAGGCGTTTTGTTAACAAAGATAACTCCGTGAGCGACCAGCCAGTCGTAGGTCGGAGCACTGTTGTCGGCAAAGGAGCGAATGATCTCTTTATCGTTGTAACGGTAATCAGGGAACCCGTTGGCTTGTACCACGGACCAATCCGTCAAGTCAGAGAAGAGAAGGTCGGGCGAATCTGTAATGTTGTATTTCTTCTGTGCGCTAGTTCCACCGCCTAGAGGAACGTTTCCGCCGCTGACTATGGCGTGTCCTCCAACGTCCTTTTGTGCCTCCAGCAAGATAACGGAAACTCCCGCCTCCCATGCCTGAATGGCGGCGGGCAAGCCAACAGCTCCTGCCCCGACCACAACGACATCCGCTTGTCTATCCCACTTCATGCCAGTGGCGGCGACCGCCGGCGTAACGAGACTACCGGCGGCAATCCCAACGCCTGCAATGGCCGCGCTCTTGAAGAACTCGCGACGCGTTTTGTTTGTTTCGCGTTTCTCTTCCTTCGGCATATTGGACGCCTCCCGCGCGAGCCTCGATCTGGCGAAAACCAAGGTTCCGCATTCAACTCTGGATCGCTGGAATTGTACTGCTCATGCGTGATTTTGCAAGGCGAATATATCGTCCGCGACCAGAGTGACCCCGGCTTAAGTAGCGCCCGAGTGACGCCTGCCCTGCGGGCGGCGCGCGTAGCACTAGGTTGTATCGACAATTGAGAGCAGTAGGATGCTGGAGCAGGCGAGGGCGACAAAGGTTTGGAAGCAGATTCGGTTTTTGTCGTAGCGGGTTGCGAATCGGCGAAACTGTTTGAGGCGGGAGAAGCAGCGTTCGATGCGGTTACGTTTCTTATACAGGTCTTCGTCATACTCGCGCTGCTGCTTGCGGTTGGATTTGGGCGGAATCACCGCTTTGGCTCCCATGGCTTCGATGTGTTCTACGATGGCGTCCGCATCGTAGCCTTTGTCGGCCAGCACCGCCTTGTCCGAGCCCCTTTTTTGCGTCCCATGGCCGCTTGCTGGTGAGCCCGCACGATGGTCGGAGTCCAATATTAGATACTGGTTCTTGCGATCACGCACTAACGCATCGAAAAACCGTTCCCAGACGCCGCTGTGTGCAAAGCGCTTATGGACGCTTTTGTACTTTCCATAACGCTCGGGAAGATCGTGCCAGCGCGCCCCGGACCGCAAGGTCCACAGCGCCCCATTCACAAACAAACGGTTATCGGCAGCGGTGCCGCCCACATGCTCCTTGCGTCCGGGAAGAAAATCCTTGATCTTCCCCCACTGCAAATCACTCAGCTCATAGCGGCTCGGCATACCTCAACTTCACCAGCCAACCGCCTGTGCTGAAAGGTGTGTATGTCGATACACCCTAGCCACGCGCCGACTTCACGGAACTAAACACGGCGTCATAAGTAATTGCGCAATTGGAAGGAAGGTGTTCTCCCTGGAATCATTCCGGTGTCAGGAACCCACGTTCACAATTTTTCCGATCCAGTTTGGTTCATCCGTCGCTTGTAGTCAGACAGGTTTCCTGTCGCCGACTTGACGCCAGCCGAAGTGTCGAGAAGATGCATCGCCAGATCCTGCGCGCCGATTCCATGCCGCTCCCATCTCTCTCCCTATCCGAACTCCGTCAGTGGCTCACGCCGCCGCGTCGTCAAAAGGACCCGGTCCGCAACGGTCCGGCGAACGTGTAGGTGCTGATGGTGACGCCTGAGGACGCAGCTTTCGTGCTGGTAAGCGCGAGTTCGCGGGGCGGGGTTCCGTCCGAAAAGAAACGTTTCCCTTTGCCCAACAGGACTGGATAGACGAGCAGCATGACTTCATCAGCAAGCCCGTGTTCGAGCAGCATCGATGTCAGCGTCGAACTGCCCCAGAGGATCAAATCCGGCCCGTCCTTCGACTTGACGCGGCGAATGCCCTCGACGATGTCCGGTCCAAGGTCCTCGAACGGGCCCCATTCAAGACTGTCCGGCCTGTGTGTCGCGACATATTTCGTCGCCGCGTTCAAGCTGTCCGCCAGCGGAAAATTCTTGACCTTCGGCCAGTGGCCCGACCAGATATCGTAGGTGCGTCGGCCAAGCAGAAGATCGAAGCTCTTGCTATGCGCCGCTAGGATAGCCTCCCCCGCAGCGGGATCGCGATACGGCACTGTCCATCCTCCGTATGGGTAGTCGCCGTCTTCGTTCGGGCCGCCGGGAGCCTGGATCACGCCGTCCAGCGAGATATGTTCGATGATCTTGATCTTTCTCATTTTGAGCCTCCTGTGCTTCATCCGCTCTCCCGCTTAGAGTTAGCGGAAATCCAATCGGCGAGCGCCTCTTCGCTCAGTGCGCCTGAGGCAAGGTTGATAAAAGTCTGATAAGTATCCTCTTCACTGGCCGTCATTCGCTGTCCATTCAGCTTCAAGAAAGTGAACGAGACAACCAGCCCCGTGCGTTTATTGCCATCGATGAAGGGATGATTCTCGACTAGGCCAAAGGCATAAGCTGTGGCAAGACGCGCCAGCGAGGGAGCTACCGTTGCATAGAACAAGACATTCCTAGGGCGGTACAAAGCTGATTCCAGCAGTCCGGCATCGCGTAGTCCCGCAGGGCCGCCAAACGCGGCGAGCTGCATGTCATGTAAAGCGAAGACGGTGTCGATCTCCAGCCAGGTCGGCTCGCTCATTCGGCGAGCTTCTTTAAGGCATTACGATATTGCCGCATCACCTCTGTCCCGGCTTCTATCGCCGCCGCAAAATCGGCTCGGTACGGAGTCAGGTGTATTCCGCCTGGGGTTGCGGTCACATAGAGCACGTCGCCCTTGGCTATGTGGAGCTGTTCCAACACCTCTTTGGGCAGGACAATTCCGGTTGAGCTGCCGACGGTAGTTACTTTGACGGTGGACATATATCCCTCCCCTTTAACTTATAACGTCCATTATAATGATGTCAGAATTGGGTCGCAAGAGCATCTGCTCCATCCGCCATCTGGCCAGAAAGTACGGCATCTCCGACATCGCCGTCCGCAAGTGCTGCAAGCGGATGGGCGTTGCCCTCTCCAGGCCGCGGATACTGGCAGAAGATGGCCGGCAGAGATCGTGACATCATTTAGGTGGGGAGTCTTATTCGAGGCGTTTTTCCGCCTATAGTTTGGTAGTGAGGCGGGAAAGCGCCCATTCTGTTCTTGGGCGGAATACCGCCTGAGAACAGAATGGAGGTCATCACAATGGAAACTCTCGCCCGGACACCTTTACAACTCCGAGCCTACCTTCGCGAGCGCGAAGACAAATGGGGATGACGCAAGAGCAGTTAGCTGCCAAGGTCGCGCTTCGGCAACGGACGATTTCTGACGTTGAAACGTCTGGCGCAGCCCGCTTAGATACCCTGCTGACAATGCTGCACTGGATTTGGAACTCGTGATACGGCTGCGGACCAAAGGTTCAACGGTAGACATTGAGCCAATCTTCTAATGCCTCGGAGCTCGTCAGTGCTGGACGCGCCTCCGTTCAACAAATCTTCCATCAGCGCAAACCATGAGGTCAAAATGATTCCGGAAAAAGTACTGGAAATTATGAAACAGGATGGAGTGGTTGCAATTGCAACCTTAGGAAAAGATGGACCGCACGTGGTCAATACCTGGAATAGCTATCTACGAGCCACCGAAGATGGGCGTCTGTTGATTCCTGCCGGTTACATGCATCGTACGGAGGCAAACGTAGCTTTCAATCCGGAGGTTTTAATTACCTTGGGGAGCAGCAAGATCAAAGGCCTTTATGGACCGGGTACAGGCTTCCTTATAAAGGGGAAGGCCGCATTCGTGACTTCTGGTCCGGACTTTGATGTTCTAAAGGCAAACTTCAAGTGGCTGCGCGCCACTATGGTCGTTACCATTGAGTCTGCCACTCAGACTATTTGAGTCTGCACAGAGCGTGCGTCCCAACCTATATTGGGCATTGTTGTTCGGGAGCAACAACAGCCACGCGCTGGTATGCGTTTACGCGGATGCTTTAGAATGCACCGAGTATGCACCCTGCAAGCTCAGAGCAACCGCGAATAATGTAAGGAATCGAACGGTAAGTGCTTATGCTGAAGGCAGTTAGAAGGTCTGGCGGAGAGAGTGGGATTCTAGACTTTATCTCGGTATCGTATTGAAACAGAGAATGTGATCCAGCTACAATACCTATATGTTAAGACTTTGCTAAGACAAACGAGGTGCAGCATGGACTCTGTGAACCTGGTTTGGCGCACTAGAACCGACGCCGGTTGGAAGTATTTCCCCGTCGTAGTGGGACGGAACGGGCGCATCAAGAAGGGTGCTGTCAAGGTAGACGGCCAGGAAGTTTCTTACCCTGATGGGCACTTTGAAATCCGCTACTACGAAGACCGCAGGACCAAGTACAAGAACGTCGGCACCGATGCAACCAAAGCAGTCAACGAGCGCGACCGGATGCACTACCTGGGCGAGGCGAGAACAGCAGCATCATCGGCTGGCGTAGCCGTGATTGAACCTGAGTTACGGAAGACCATCAAGGTTGAGGCGGCCCGCTTCGTGAAAGCGGAGTTAGCAGATGTGGGGCTCTCGATCTCGACTCCCTTTTCTTGCAGTGACTACTTTGCAGGTACGGTCCAACCGGGTTTCACTCCGGCAGCGGCGTTCTGTTGATCGAGCCACTTCTTGAGCGGAGCAAAGTACTCCATCATTGCTCCGGCATCTATCTGTTCTTCGCCTGTCAATGTTTTCAGCGCCTCTGGCCAGGGCTTGCTTTGCCCGAGTTGCAACATGGCCTCGAGTTTCGCTCCGGCGGCTTTGTTGCCATAGAACGAGCAGCGATGTAGCGGTCCAGTCTGTCCGACCTCGCGGCACATGGCGCGATAGAACTGGAACTGCAGAATCTGCGCCAGGAAGTACCGCGTGTATGGCACATTGGCCGGGACGTGGTACTTGGCTCCCGGATCGAAGTCGGCTTCGGTACGGGCGACCGGCGGCACAACACCCTGATACCTGGCCCGCAGTTGCCACCATCCGGCGTTGTAGTCGGCTGGCTTAATCTCGCCGGAGAACACCTTCCAGCGCCACTGGTCAATCATCAAGCCGAAAGGCAGGAATGCGACCTTGTCCATCGCCCGGCTCAGCAGCAAAGCGGTGTCATCGCTTTCAGGAACCTTTTCGATCAGGCCAACCTGCTTCAGATATTCCGGTGTAATAGAGAGCGCGATCGTGTCGCCGATGGCTTCGTGAAAACCGTCGTTGGCGCCATTCACGAACAGGAAAGGTTGTTGTTTGTACGCGCGCTGGTAGAAGTTGTGGCCAAGTTCATGGTGTATGGTCACGAAATCTTCATCGCGGATTTCGATGCACATTTTGAGACGGAGATCGTCCTGGTTATCGACGTCCCAGGCGCTGGCGTGGCAGACGACGTCGCGGTCGCGCGGTTTGATGAACTGCGAACGCCCCCAGAAGGTTGCGGGAAGCGGTGCGAAGCCGAGCGACTTGAAGAAGTTTTCACCGTAACGAACCATTCCAAGTTCGTCGACCTTCTTCGCCTTCAGCAGTTTGGTAAGGTCGTAGCCCGCGCCTTTATTGTTGGCCGGAGCCACCAGGGGATAGATATTTCCCCACTCCTGCGCCCAGGGATTTCCCAGCAGATCAGCGCGAATCATTCCATTTGCATCCGCAGCCTGTGCGCCGTACTGCTTCACCAGTTGATTGCGGACATAGGTATGCAACGACTCATAAAGCGGACGCACCTGCTGCCAGAGGCGCTCGGTATCGGCGGAAAACTGCTCGGGCGTCATGTCGTAATTGCTGCGCCATTGCGCACCCATGTCTTTGAAGCCAAGCTCTCGCGCGCCCTTATTCTGCAACTCGACGTAGCGCGCGTATTTGGCGCGCATCGGAGCTCCGATGGCGTGCCACCCGACCCAGACTTCCTTCATCTCTTCCGGATCGCGCGAGGCCGCCATGATCTTTTCGATCTCACCGATAGGCAGGCACTTTCCCGCAAACTTTCCTATTTTCGGGCAGTACTTACCTTTGCCGTAATCGCCTTCCAGAGAGCTGGCAAGTTTGGTGTATTCTTCGCGCTCCCTGGGATTCTCCAACGAGAAGAGCTGCAGCTTCAGCAGCAGGAACTTACGCGCCAGCACCGGTGACATTTTGAGGCCGTCAAAGCGCTTGACCTCAGGCGCCAGACGAGTAAGTTCAGCGATAAGGCGCTCGTTGTAATCGGCTGAAATTGTTTCGGTATCATCCGTGATGAAGGTTGCCTGAACCCATTGTGCGCGGGCAAGCTTTATGTTCAACTCGCTCAGCGTGGACTCGGTCTCCGCGATGAACTTCCCGGCATCTGCAATGGTAGGTTTCGACCGCGCGTCGCGCATTGTGGACTCCTGATTTCTGGCTGCTTCCGCTGGCGAACCCTGGGCCGCAGCCAACACGGTCAGTGCGGCAATTGCAATCATAACTTTGGTGAAGCGCACCATGATTCCTCCAAAGCTGCCCATTGTAATGAGTTCCGAGGCAAGAAGAAACTGCCTCCACCGAAGTCAGACTGGATAGAAGCGGGAATTCCTCGTACACTACGGGCACAAGGTAACGCGATGCCAAAATTCGCATTCAATCCGGCGCTGTTCCGCGTCATTCTCATCGTGCTGTTCGTGGTAATTACGCAGATTCTTGCCGCCAGGAAGAGGGCCAACTCTCCCAAGCCGGCCCCGGGTATGCAGAAGGGATCGCCGCTGGAGGTGCTGCGCGAGTCCATGCGGCAGGCTTCAGATCAGGCGCGCACTGGGCAGAGCAAAGGGCAGGTGGACGGAGCAGCCATGCAGTTCAGCCAACAGCTCCAGCAACCCTCAACGATTGAGCCGGAGTCGTCCTTGATTCCTTCGGCGCTGCTGGTGGCGTTGTTCGCATGTTTGTGCCTGATGGCATATCGATATTGGGCAGGCTAAAGCGGTTGCAGGATTCGTATATCCGCAGCAAACCCACATTTGCTAACTACAGCAAATGTGGGCACCCTCGGGATACACCCACTCTGAAAATACTCCAAGAAACTGAATGGGTAGCACTCTGCATCACATCGCCAGCAGTTTTGGCGGCTCTTGTCCCTCTCGCGGCTTAACCTTCCACGGAATCAACTCAGTCCTTCCCATCAGCGCATCAGCATGCCGCCGTTTACGTCAAGGACGTGTCCGGTGATGTAACTCGCCTCGTTGCTGGCAAGAAAAAGTACGGCGTTGGCGATGTCTGCGTCAGTGCCTTGTCGTCCCAGCGGAATTTGAGCGGTAATTGCCTCTCGCTGGGCGTCGGTGAGTGCCTCGGTCATGGCCGTGGCAATGTAACCGGGAGCCACGGCATTCACCGTGATATTGCGCGACGCGACTTCGCGGGCCACTGAAAGGGTGAGGCCGATGAGTCCAGCCTTTGACGAGGCATAGTTTACCTGTCCTGCCGCGCCCACCTCGCCAACAATGGAGGTGATGCTAATGATGCGTCCCCAGCGTTGTTTCAACATGCCGCTGAGCACCGCCTGAATTAGCAGAAAGGGCGCACTCAGATTGGTGGCCAACACGTCGTCCCAATCGGCACGCTTCATTCGCAGGAGCAGGTTGTCCCGGGTAATTCCTGCGTTGTTCACCAGGATGTCGATTTTTCCGAGTTGCGCGGAGATCGCTTTCACCGTGGACTTAATGGCTTCTTCGGAACTCACGTCCAACCGGAACGCTACGGCTTTGCCGCCTTCGGATTCGATCTGCGCCGCCACTTCCTTCATCTTTTCTTCGTTGCGTGCGGCCAGCGCCACGGTTGCACCGGCTCTGGCGAGCGTCACCGCGCAGGCGCGGCCAATTCCCTGCGACGCTCCGGTAACAAGCGCCACGTGTCCCTGTAAGGACTCCATAATTCACCTCAACACAAATTGAACTTAGCGGGATTATAGCCGACGGGACTAGCCGAGTTGACCGGATATCTGCACTTCGGCGTCTGCTTCACGGCCAGGAGAAGCGCCGCCATGGTTTTTGTCATCAGGCTTAAACAACATGCGGAGGAATGGAGCCGGCAATATCGTTGTAACCGCCGTCATCACGATGACCAGTGCATATGCGCGCTGCGAGATCATGTTCATCTGCAGACCGATGAGCGCCACGATCAGCGCCACTTCGCCACGCGGCGTCATCCCTACTCCAACCTGCAACATGCTACGCCAGCCCTCCCGATACAGGGGCAGGCCGCAACCGACGATCTTGGAGATTACCGCCAATCCTGAGAGCGCAAGCGCCAGCACCACCACCGAGCGGGAAAACACGGAAAGATCGAGCCGCGATCCCATGGTGAAGAAAAAGAACGGCGACAGAAACAGGTTGATCGCCTGCGCGCGTGGCTCGAGGTTCCAGCGGGGTGAATAATCCGCGAAAGCGATCCCGGCGAAAAACGCGCCGATGATTGCAGCCATTCCGATGCGGGTAGCCGCCACCGAAAGCCCGAGGCAGAGCGCCAGCGCCAGCACGAGCGGAGCATCCTGCGTTTGCATCAGCTCAATACCCGGCTCCAGACGGTCCACGACCCTGGGTGCCACGAAAATCATGAATACGGCAAAGCCAATTGCTTCCAGAGTGACCAGGCCAAGATGAATCCACTGGACACCGCCCGTGCTGGCGGTGCTGACCAGCATACCCAGCAATAACATGCCGAGTATGTCATCAAAAACCGCAGCTCCCAGAATGATCTGCGCCGTGCGCAAGCGATGTGCATTCAGATCGCGGAGCACCCGCGCCGTGATTCCGACGCTCGTGGCAACCATGGCGGCGGCCACGAAGATTGCCTCATGAGTCGGCTCCCGATTTAATCGCAGGAAGAGAAAGCCCAGCGCGAATGGCAGGACAACCCCCGCAACGGCCACGCCCAGGCTAAGCCGACCCACGCGAATCAGATCGGCGGGGGAAGTTTCCAACCCCACGGTGAAGAGTACGAATACCGCGCCAATTTGGGCAATGGAATAAATTGTGTCGCCAGGAATAATAAAGCGGGTGGCGTAAGGGCCGAGCACCACGCCAGATAGTATTTCGCCGAGGACCGCAGGCAGGTGCAGACGTTCAAACAACTCACCGAACACCTTCGCCCAAACGAAGATGGTAAATAGCTGCAGCAAAAGTGAGTCGGTCCCATGAGGCATTTTGTTTGTCGTCCTGATACGGGGCGCGTTTCGGCGCGGCGATCCTACGAATAAGACACTATTTTGCGTTACAAGTTAGGAATTCAGTGAGCGAAATCGAATGCTGCAGCACGTTTTTAACGATCCACGCTTGTGCGGCAAATCTGCATTCAGCTTGAATCAGCGCGCTCAACCGCTCATGAAACATTCCGCTGCTCTCGATTTTTCAACATTCAGCTCTGGATTCGTGCGATCTTGTGTTTGTTGTTTAATTTCGTTCGTGTGCCCGCTTACCACAAATGAAAACGAAGCTGCTGTACACCTTGCAGTCCACGCTTGGAGTTGCGGTCAGTGCTTTCTGTGCGATTGCCGTGGCGTTGGTTTTCTCCAGAACGCATTGGAAGTTGGCAGCCCCATTCTTCTTTGCAGCGGTGCTGGTGCTGTTGGCAAGCCGCTTCGGAGCGATAGTCAGTATTTTGGGATCATTGTTGGCGTCCGCAATATTCGCGTTTTTCCTGTTCTCTCCCGTACATTCGTTTCGCGTGGAGAACGAAGCCGAACGCGCTACCTTGGCGTGGATGATTTTGCTCTCAGTTTCAGCGTCCTACCTGCTGTTTCCGAAGCGGCCTGACCGCACCGGCCTCTGAATCAGCGAGAGAACCGAATTCTTTCCGGAGCCCAAGCCAGCATTTTCAGCGATCGGGAAAAGTGGCAAACGTCCGGTTTCGCCGGGAGAGCGAGACCGAGCGGATCGGCTATGCTGTTCTCACGAATCTCAACACTGGCTTGCTGCAAAGGCCATGGCTGATGATGTATCTCGCTGCGATAAAACTTCTCGCGATTCATCGAGTACACGCAATATCGTTCGGTAAGGAATTCATCCAGGCTGCCCCGTCGCGCCCGCTCGGGCTCGCCCTCTGGAGCGTAGATCACTTCAAATTTTGCGGGGCCACCGATTGCGGTGGGGCCATGCAGACGCGAAGACCGAAAATGAATCGTCCGCTCCGTTGGCTTGCGAGCATGGATTGTCGCCCCGCTGACCCGGATTGCCGAATGCCAGTACTGCATGCGGAAAAACATCCGGGCAAACCACACTGCGGATAAATTCGCAGCGTCTACGCTGAAATAGAAGACTCCAGGTTTGACTTGTCCGGCCTTATCTATCATGGTCACGTAGGTACGCAGACGCACCTGCGGAAAATGTGAGATTCCCGGTACGGGTGGGACTCCACTCGGGCGCATGTGGCTGGTGCAGAAAGGCGAAACCGTGAGCCACGCGGCTCCATCATAAAGATCCAGCGTGAAAGCGTCCGGAACCAACCGTCGCAGCGTCTGAGGGTCGACCGCGAAATGAGCAAACAGCAAGTCGTTCCAGCTCTGCGAGAGCAGCCACTGGCCATCTGGGGGTGGCCATGGCCGATGCTCGACCGAGTAGAGCAGGCTGCCCGCCGTCACGAATTGCGTCTGGAACTCGGACTCCACCGTATAGCCTCAGCAAAAGCGTAGCCCACTTTGGTGCTGCGCTGCACAGGAAATCATCAATTTTTGGCAAAGCAGTGAGCTTTGCGTAAGAATCAAGCATGACCGTTCCCGTTTGCGGCACTCCATCCATCCCTGAGCCGGTCCCCGCCGAAACGCAAGTGTACTGCATACACGGCGTAGATCCTGAGGTTCAGGCTTATGCCATGGCCAAGTATTCCCGCTCCTCGCTTTCGCTCAAGCAGTCGCTTGCCGAGTTAAACGAGCAGAAGGCGGAAAAGTTTCTCAGCACCTTCTATTTCCAGTACGGGCACCGCTCCATCGCGGACCTTGCGCATGTAGCCATGGCCATCGAACGGCTTTCGCTGCTGGCGGCTACGCTGGTGGTGGACGAAACTCGCTGGGACGGGCAAGAGCGTTCGACACGCTATCAGGATTTCAAGAAGAGCGGACATTATTCGCCATCCTTCAGCGATCCTGCCGACGCGACCCTCTACGAAGAGACCATCACATTCCTCTTCTCCGAGTATCGCAAGTTCAGCGAGCTGAATTTCCAGTACCTGGCCGCAAAAACTCCCAGACCTCCGGAGATGACGCAGGAAACCTACGAGCGTACGCTTCGGGCTCGCGCCTTCGATATTTCGCGTTACCTGCTGCCTCTGGCTACCAACACTTCGCTAGGGCAAATTGTAAACGCGCGCACCCTGGAGACGCAGATCGCGCGCCTGCTCGGCAGTCCGTATGAAGAAGTTCGCCGCCTTGGCGAGCGCATGAAGCAAGCTGCGCGTGGAGCCGCCTGGGACGTGAACGCCGAAAAACTACGAACCCTGGTCGATGCGATCGCCGAAAAAGACGCAGCTCTCGGCGAGCGGGCCAGCGCGGAATTGCTCTGCGAGCACCGGGTCTCCCCCACGCTGGTCAAGTACGCCGAGCCCAGTGCATACGAACTTGTCTCTCGTAAAGATCTGGCACAGGCCGAATCTGAGCTGATGCACGGCCAGGGCATTGCCCCAGCGCCCGAGGTTGATCTGCTCGACGAAGAGCCGCTGGATATCGAGTTGGCTACCACACTGCTCTACGAACACTCGCGCCATCCCTACCGGCAGTTGCGCGAGGCCGTGCTTGCTCTCACCCAGGCCCGGCGCGAAGAAATTATCGATCTCGGAATGCGCCATCGCGGAAGCCATGACGAGTTACTGCGCGCCTACTGTGCCGGGCAGAAGTTTCGCTTTGACATCCTGATGGACATTGGTGCCTACCGCGACCTGCACCGCCATCGCCGCTGCGTGCAGATTCACCAGGAATATTGTTTTGCCCATGGCTTCGATACTCCGCGCGAAATAGTGGATGCAGGCCACGCCGAACTCTACGTCCAGACGATGCTGCGCGTCGGCGACGCGGGGCAGAAGCTTGCAGCTGCTTTAGCCTCTCGCGGAGAGGCCCCGCAACCCGCCCAGTACCTTCTGCCGCTGGCCTACCGCAAGCGCACGCTCTTCAAAATGGATTTTGCCGAGGTCGTCTACATCAGCGAGCTGCGCACCGGAACCGGCGGTCACTGGAGCTACCGCAACGTCGCCTACAAAATGTACGAACAGGTCGCGGACCGCTATCCCGCGCTGGCTAAGTACTTCCGCGTCACAGACATCCATCAACCGGTGGACCTGCTGCAAAGATGACAAATGGCCCACATCCGCCATCTTTTGGCGAATGCGGGCCGGAGCCAATGCCGGGTCCACTTCGAGCCTTCCGGCCCGAAGTGCTTTAACATAGCTCAAAGCAATGTTTGGAGCGGAATTCACTTCTATCCTTCTCCTTTTATTCCCCTTCGCCGTCGCCCGTGTTATTCTCTCGATTGCCGCCCTCATAATTGTGGAATCATGCGTAAGCCGGACTGTTACGCAGCCAGGCGGAGCGGGAGCGGTGCGTTCCCGCCCTTATAATTATCATTGCAGCCACGCAGCCTGAAGGCAGCGGGCAAGGAGTGCTTCATGGCCGATGATCGGTCTCACGCAATTGATCTTGCGCTCGCGCAGATTGAAAAGCAGTTTGGCAAGGGTTCCATCATGCGCCTTGGAAGCAAGGGGCCCATCGTTCCCATCGCGGTGATCTCGACTGGAAGCATTTCCTTTGATGCCGCCCTAGGCGTCGGGGGAGTTCCGCGTGGTCGCGTGGTTGAGGTCTTCGGTCCCGAATCCTCGGGCAAAACCACAATCTGCTTACAGATCATCGCCGAGGCTCAAAAGACCGGCGGCATGGCAGCTTTTGTGGATGCGGAACACGCTCTCGATCCCGCCTATGCCAAGCGCTTGGGCGTCGATGTGGATAACCTGCTGGTGTCGCAGCCTGACTACGGCGAGCAGGCCCTGGAAATCACGGAAGCGCTGGTGCGTTCGGGAGCAATCGACGTTCTCGTACTTGACTCCGTGGCGGCGCTGGTGCCAAAGGCCGAGTTGGATGGCGAAATGGGCGACAGCCACATGGGACTACAAGCGCGGCTGATGTCGCAGGCTCTGCGCAAACTCACCGGAACGGTGAGCAAGTCCCGCACCTGCCTTATTTTCATCAACCAGATTCGCGAAAAAATCGGGGTGATGTTCGGCAATCCGGAAACCACCACCGGCGGCCGGGCTTTGAAGTTCTACTCCTCCGTTCGCGTCGATATCCGGCGCATCGCTGCAATCAAGGACGGCGACCAGATTGTGGGCTCGCGCACCAAGGTCAAGATTGTCAAGAACAAGACGGCTGCGCCTTTCCGCGAAGCTGAGTTCGACATCATGTACGGCGAAGGCATTTCGCGTGAAGGCGACATGCTCGATCAGGCAGTGGAGCGCAATATCGTTGAGAAGTCCGGAGCTTGGTACAGCTTCGATGGCGAGCGCATCGGACAAGGCCGCGAGAATACGAAGAACTTCCTCAAGGAAAATAAGGACGTTTCAGCCAAGATCGAGGTAGCTGTTCGCAAGTCCCTGGGATTGGACAAGGCCGCAGCGGAAGCGCCCGCCGATCCAGCGCCGGTTTCGCCGAAGGAAGTGGCCGCTGCCAAAGCCGCCGTGCCGAAGAAGTAGTGCTGCAGTTTTAGCTCAAGAGGGGCGGAGAAACAGACTCCGCCCCTTCTTGCACGTGCGCCAATGCTCCGGGGAAATAAACGTTGATCGTAAATGCGATTGCCTCCCGCCTCGACCGCGCAAAAACCGCACGGCGAAGGTGGCATACCCAAGACTTGCTATTCGTCCACCGATATCAGGCGACCGCCTCGTGGCTGCGCTTCACCAGTTGCGGTCCCGGAAGAATGTCCGGCTCCAGAAATCTCTCCAGATTGGTGACGTGAAGCATCTCGGTAATCATCGGGATGGCGTGCGTGATTCGCACCTCCTTGCCCTTGTCTGCGGCGAACTCCAGCACTGCGGCCAAGGTGTTCAGGCCCCCGGAGTTCACGGTGCTTACTCCCGCCAGGTTGATGGTTAGTTTATCGAAGCCATTCAACAGCAACATGGCGCTTCGGCGAAACGTATCCGCTTCATTGCCCCCAACCAGCTTCCCGTGGCAGGCCATCGTCACGCGTTCGCGGCCTGTGCGAACTTCCAGAATCAGATCCATAACCGTTCCTTCGGTTGAATTCTCACTCTTCATTAACGAACTCAAGCCTACAGAACGCCAGTTGCGGGTCAATGAATAGCAGATAAACAATGCACAAACGGGACGATTACAGGAACGGGAATAAGCGGATTTGGAACTTATCTCTCTATCGAGCTCTCTCCAGTCGCGTCCAACTCGGCGTTCTCGTCTCCCTTGCGGCGCAGGTGTATCCAGAGAATGCGTGCCGCAGCCATGACCGGCACGGCAAAGTAGATACCGGCTATGCCCGCAATCTCACCGCCCGCCAGGATGCCGAAGATCGCTGCAAGGGGATGCACTTCAACCCGTCCGCCAAGTATGCGAGGAGAGATCACGTAATCCTGCAGTCCGCGCCATAACAGCAGAAACAACAGGACGATGAGGAGATGGCCGTAGTTAAATCCAAAGCTGACTGCCAGGATCAGGGCTCCCGCGACCACCGGGCCGAGAAATGGAATGAATTCCATCAGACCCCCCAGAATCCCAAGTACCAGCGAGTAGGGCACCCGCATCAGCGTCAGCACAACGACGTAAACGGTTCCGGAGATGGCCGCCAGGTATAACTGCGCGCGCACGAAATGCGACAGCATCTCGTCGAGTTCGCTCATAATCTGCCGCAATCGCTCACGGTTGCGGCGATTCTGCAGCAGCCCTTCGATGCTACGCGCAATGCTACTTTTTTCTTTCAGAAAGAATATGGCGAGGATCGGAACCAGTACCAGCCAAAGCGCATTTCCGGCGATCTCCGCCACTTTGCTGCTTTGTGCGCTGATCGTGGAAAGCACTTCGTCGCGATGGCCAACGATGAATTGTTGCGCCCGTGCCTGCGTGGCTTCGCTCCACCCTCTTGCCTTGCCGACCTGCAGAGCGATGCTGCCGCTGGCAACCCTGTTGTAAAGTTCCGGCGCACGATCGGAGAGATGCCTACCCTCCTCTACCGCTCGCGGCCCAACCGCCAGACCGACGGTCAACAGGGCCGCCAGCAAAGCAACGTAGACGGCTGCAATGGCTATTCCACGGCTGCTGTGCGTCCATTTCTGCAGCAGCGTGATCAGCGGGTCCAGGAGGTAGGCAAAGAGCATTGCAAACAGGAAGGCCAGCAGTGGCTTGCGAGCCAGCCACACAAAAGCCGGCAACGATACCGCAACGAGGATCGTGAAAAGAATCCGCAGCGTGTTCTTGTCGAGAAGGCTCATGGATAGGGCGGCCTTAGAGAGTCACTCCATTGTAGAGCCATAGGCCAGATTCAGCAGCGCTGGAGTCTTGTAGCGGAACGCGCCCCAAGGTTTTCAAGTCTCGTGATGCATTCCCGTGAATATGCGATTTCTTGGCGGCATTTGACGGAAAAGCCAGTGTCCGGTTGATTCGGCTCTCCGGCGAGGCATAAAATGCAAGCATTCTGGCGTTCCCCCGAGGCACATTGAATAGAGTGATTGCTATTTACCCCGGATCCTTTGACCCACCGACGAACGGCCACCTCGATTTAATTCAGCGAGGAGCAAAGATTTTTGACGAACTGGTGGTCGCCATACTGCGAAACCCGGAAAAAACCGCGCTGTTTACCGTGGACGAGCGGCTGGAAATGCTGCGCGAGTGTACTGGCCAGTGGAAAAACGTTCACGCCGAAGCCTTTGATGGTCTACTGGTGGACTTCGCGCGCAATCGCGGTGCCCAGGCGGTGCTTCGCGGCATACGCGCCGTCAGCGATTACGAGTACGAACTCCAGATGGCCTGGATGAATCGCAAGCTCGATTCCACCCTGGAGACGGTTTTCATGATGCCTGCGGCGGATTATTCCTATCTGAGTTCTCGGCTGGTACGCGAGATTGCCTCGCTTGGCGGCGCGCTCGCGGGCTTCATCCCTCCCTCGGTGGAGAGCAAGCTGCGTGCTCGTCTCGGAGTAAAGTTCCATTCTCACAGGTAGATTTTGCCTCTGACAAGCCTGGGCGAGAACACATCGCAGTTGGAAAGGAAGTTCAGTGCCACCTACCGCAGGAGCTACCGCATTCACGGCGCGCATCAGCCGCATCTCAATTTCAGCCACCATGGCCGTCAGCATCGAAGCGGCCACGCTGCGTTCAGAAGGCGCGGACCTGGTGGAGTTTGGCGCAGGCGAGCCACACTTCACCACACCGGAGCACATCAAGCGGGCGGCTATCGAAGCCATTCAGCAAAATTTCACCAAGTACACGCCGGTTGCTGGAATCAAGGAATTGCGCGAGGCCGTCACGGCGCGCCACAAGCAGGACTTCGGCTCCGACTACTCGTTTGACGAGTGCATCGTCACCACCGGCGGCAAGAATGCGCTATTCAACACCTTCTCGGTCTTAATCGATCACGGCGACGAAGTCATCATCCCCACGCCCTACTGGGTTTCATTCAGGGATATAGTCGAATACTGCGGCGGCAAATGCGCCTTTGTGGCGACCCACGCCGAGGACGGCTTCCGCCTCACGGCGGCCATGATCGAAAAGGCCATCACGCCCCGCACCCGCATTATTCTGCTCAATACGCCGCATAATCCGACCGGTGCCGTGGTTGCGCCCGAGGATCTGACCGCAATCGTCAAATTGGCGGCCTCCCGCGGAATCCTCGTAATGAGCGATGAGTGCTATGTGTACCTGGACTACACCGGCCGTCCGTTTTCGATAGGCGTGCTCAAGGAGAACAAGGATTCGTTGCTCCTGATGGGCTCATTGTCCAAGACCTATTCCATGACCGGCTGGCGGCTCGGATACGCTCTTGCGCCGAAGGCAGTGGTTACCCAGCTCCAGAAGCTGCAGAGCCAGTCCACTTCGAATCCGACCTCGATTTCACAGAAAGCCGCCTTGGCCGCGCTCACCGCTTCCCAACAGTGCGTGGCAGATGTGCGCGCCGGGTACATTCAGCTTCGCGACCGCATGGTTGCGGGACTCCGCAGCATTCCCGGCGTCAAGGTCACCTTCCCCGAAGGTGCGTTCTATGCGTTCCCGGACGTCAGCGAGATTGCCGCCCGCGCCGGAATCAATACCACTGAACTGGCTTCACGGTTGTTGCACGAAGGCCATGTTGTTACCGTTCCCGGCGAGGCGTTTGGACTTCCTGGATACATTCGTTGTTCATACACGACTCCGCTCGGGGAGATTGATCGCGGACTGGAGCGGATGCGCGCGTTTTTTGCTGCGCTGTAGTTCAGCGGCACCGTGGAAATGGGAAGCCACTGCGGCATCCTATTCCTCTGCAATTCCCATCCAAGCCGTAGATTTGCGCTATCCTTCTTCAGGCGGCTATGTCTCCACTGTATCCATTTCTGGTTCTTCCGGAGTTTTACGAGCGCGTATGGGGCACGCGTGACTTACGCCCGTATTTCACCCGGGTTGTTGAAGGGGAGCCGGTGGGAGAGGCTTGGCTAACGGGCGAAGAATGCCAGGTTGCCAGCGGTCCGCTAGCAGGACAGACGCTAGGCGCTCTGGCCGCGCAATATGGCGCGGAGTTTACAGGCGAGGCTTCTCCGCAAGCAGACCGTTTTCCGCTGCTCATCAAGTTTTTGTTTCCACGCCAAAAACTCAGCGTGCAGGTGCATCCTGACGATGACCGCGCCCACCTTGATGGCCTGCCTTGCGGCAAAACGGAATGCTGGTACGTAGCTCGCGCCATTGAAGGCGCACAGGTCGGTCTCGGTCTGCGCCCGGGTATCAATCGCGAAATGTTCCGCCAGGCCATCGAGTCGAATCAAGCCGAACACATGCTCAACTGGTTGGACGTTCATGCCGGCGAAATGCTCTACGTAGATGCGGGAACCGTTCATGCATTGGGACCGAACTCCATTGTCCTTGAGACCCAGCAGAACTCCGACACCACGTATCGCCTTTATGACTACGGACGTCCGCGCCAATTGCATCTTGAACTCGGCATGGCGGCGATTCGAGACAAAACGCACGCAGGCCGGGTAGAGCCAATGGTCGCGGGAGACCATGACCTGCTCGTCTCATCGCCGTGCTTCATCGTTGAAAAGTACAAGATCGACAAACCGGCAACGCTTACGGCTGAACCAGGGAAGAGTTCGGTTCAAGTGCTGGTCTCGCTCGATGGAGGAGCGATTGTGCAGTGCGACGGATCGCAGCCCCTGCCAATCATGCGCGGCGAAGCGGTGGTGATTCCCGCGTCTTCTCCTGCGGTCACGTTAAGACCCCAGTGGAGTGCGGAGATTCTCCGCATGCGCCTGCCCTCGCAAAACGTGGCAGAGCCAATCACGGATTTACGTACCAGCTACACAACCAAACATGGTTGATATGAGGAGCGATTTTGGCGAGAACTCGTAAGCCGGAGTTTTACCCTATCATTCTGGCAGGTGGCCGTGGCACCCGCTTCTGGCCGCTGAGCCGCAAGGCATTCGCAAAACAATTGCTGCCGCTTAATTCCGCGCAATCCATGCTTCAGGAAACCGTGGCGCGGCTACTGCCCATGGCGCCAGCGGAAAATTTCTGGATCGTCACTAACGGCGATCTCGTTAGGAGTATTGCACGCCAGCTCAAAACGCTGCCCCGAAAGCAGATGGTCGCCGAACCTATCGGGCGCAATACCGCGCCGGCAATTGGGCTTGCGGCGTTTATTCTGCATCGCCGGAAACCGGACGCAGTGCTTGGACTATTTCCCGCCGACCAGGTCATTCAAAAAGAAAAGCAGTTCCGCAAGGATCTGAAAACCGGAATTGCCCTGGCCGCCGCCGGAGAGCACATCGTCGTGATGGGAGTGAAGCCGACCCGCGCCGAGACCGGATACGGATATGTCGAGGCCGGGAGCGTCTACAAAGGCGCGGTGACGCACGTGCGACGCTTTCATGAGAAGCCGGAGAAAGAAATCGCAGAGCAGTTTCTTGCCGCCGGAAATTTCTACTGGAATAGCGGGATGTTTCTATGGTCGGCCAATACTCTGGTGAACGCCCTGCGTCAATATCTTCCGTCAACAGCGGAACTGCTTGAAAAAATCGCCACCACGTGGGGCACCCGCAAGTTCGAGGAAACGCTGCGCAAGCTCTATCCGAAATGTGAGGATAAGAGCGTGGATTACGGTATCCTCGAACCGCGCTCCAAGGGCGGAGAAAACGGCTCCAACATTTTCTGCATTCCCGCTGATTGGGGATGGAACGATCTCGGTTCCTGGGCCGCCCACTTTGAACATCGCATTGCTCAGGGCAAGTACGAGGACAATGTAATCACCGGCAACGGCAGCTTCACGCTCGACGCGCATGGAAATTACTTTCACGCGCCCGGGAAATTTATCGCTGCGATTGGCGTGAACGGCCTCGTCGTAGTGGACTCTGGCGACGCACTGCTCATTACCACCATCAAGCGGTCGCAGGATGTCGGCAAGATCGTGAAATATCTCGACTTGCAAAAGCAGTCGAAGCTTACTTAATTTTGAAGGATTCCGAATGCAGCCTATCAAGTTCGGCACGGACGGATGGCGCGGCGTTATCGCCGACGACTACACGTATGAAAACGTCCGCCGTGTCGCCCACGCCATCGCCAGCTATGTTCATCAGTATGAAGAGCCGTCCAAGGGAATTCTGGTTGCCTATGACACCCGCTTTGGCTCGCGCCGCTTTGGCGAAATAACCGCCGAGGCCATTGCCAGCAGCGGTATTCGGGTGCAGATTGCGCGCGAGATCACGCCGACTCCGGCGCTCAGTTACATGGTGCGAGAGCTTGGCGCCGCCGGCGGCGTCATGATCACCTCCAGCCACAATCCATGGAATTGGAATGGCGTGAAGTTCAAAGCCAGCTTTGGCGGCTCAGCCACCCCGCCCATCATCAAGAAGATCGAAGCGCTACTCGATACCAAGCCTGTCGAGGGCAAAGGCGGCTCTGTGGTGGAGGCGGACTTCAAAACTCGCTACATCGCTGCGGTCAAGGCGTTCGTCGATCTCAAACTCATTGCGCAGGCAAAGCAGAAGTTTGCCGTCGATGTAATGTACGGCGCGGGCCGCGGCATCATTTCGGACATATTCAAGGAACTCGGCGTCCCTCATCTTGAGATTCACGGCGAGGCCGATCCGCTCTTCCCGGGAATGAATCCCGAGCCGATCCTGCCGCATTTAAGCGGCTTGCAGGATGCAGTAGTGGCCAATCATTGCGATGCCGGACTCGCCACCGACGGCGATGCCGACCGAATCGCTGCCGTGGCCGAAGACGGCAGCTTTGTAGACGCTCACAAATGCTTCGCGATTCTTCTCGAATGGTTGCTCAAGCGCAAACAGTGGCCCGGAGCGATCACCCGCGCCTTCAACACCACCAGGATGCTCGATCGAATTGCCAAGGCATACGGACGCGAGCTGATTGAGCACGGCATCGGTTTCAAGTATGTGGCCGACACGGTGCTCAACGGCAAGCAAGTATTAATCGGTGGCGAGGAGTCGGGCGGTATCGGCATTCCGCGCTTTTTGCTTGAGCGCGATGGCACCTTGAACGCCCTGCTGTTGGCCAACGTGATGGGCGAAGAGGGCAAGACGATGGGCCAACTCGTTGAAGATCTGCAGCAAAAATACGGATGCCACTACTACGGACGGCGTGACCTGCGCCTCACCGAAGAGGTGAAGCAGAACGCACTGCGCCGCGCCGCAGCCAAGCCAGCAATGATAGGCAGATACAAAGTACAGCGCATGGAGGATCTCGACGGTTTCAAGTTTTTCCTCGATGCGCCCACCAACGGCAACGGAGCGGAAGCATGGGTGCTGGTTCGCGGCTCCGGCACCGAACCCCTGCTGCGCGTTTATTGCGAAGCCGCAGCGCCAGAGATCGTCAGCGATATTCTGAATTCCGCCGTTGCATTCGTGCATGAGCGCGCCACCAACGCATAATCGCCAGGGCAGGAGGAATCACGGGATGCCCCATTCTAAACTCGCGTTCTTTCTCTTGTGAGTTCAGGGTGGGGTTGTTGATCTTAGGTCTACCTTTCCCGAATCGTAAGTTTTCCCACGATCAATTCGTCAATCTCCATACGTTTAACTCGAGCCGATCCAATCGCCATGCGCCCAATTGCAACGGCGCCCAGGGCAAAAGCGCCCGCGGCGATAGCTCCAATGGCAGCCGAGCCTAATGCCGCTCTCCTGATTGCTTTCCGACTCCCTTTTTCGGTGCTGCGACTACGTCCAAGCATGGTTTTCTCCTTGCGTTTCCGGGTTCATTTTTACCGCACCTGTTATTCTCAAAGGGTGAATAAAATGGTTTTCGCCAACCTCGTGCATCGGCCGCTGCGGACCCTGATCAGCGTCTTTGCAATTTCGATTGAAGTCACCTTGATCCTGCTTATCGTGGGGCTGTGCATGAGCATGCTCAACGATAACGCCAATCGGCAAAAAGGCATCGGCTTCGATGTGATGGTGTCGCCCCCGGGCTCCAGTTTCTTTACCGGCATTACCGGCGCTCCGGTCTCCATCAAGGTTGCGGACGTACTGCGGAAAATCCCGCACGTCACCGCCGTGGCGCCAATTGTGATGCACTTCATCACCACGAAGAATCCCGAGGTCATCGACGGCATCGACCTGAATCCAAATTCGCCAAACAACTATGACAAGATGGGCCGCCCCTTCCAGTACCTCGCTGGAGGCCCGTTCCTGGGGCCCTATGACATGATTGTCGACGACCTGTTTGCCGAATCCAACCATGCCAAGGTTGGCGACCACTTCGACGTGCTCAACCAGAGCTTTCGCGTGTGCGGCATCGTCGAGCACGGCAAGGGCGCACGTCGTTATCTGCCGATTGAGACTCTGCAGGATCTGCTTGGCTCCGCAGGCAAGGCGAGCATGTTTTACGTCAGGACCGACAAGCCAGAGAACGCCGCCGCGGTTGTGGCTTCCGTAAAAGAGGTTCCGGGCATGGAGCAGTACGTTGCGCGCTCCCTGGCTGAGTACGCGTCGCTGATGACCGTGAACAACATTCCCTTCCTTGCGACCTTCTTCAACATCGTCATTGGAATCTCGCTGACCATTGGCTTCATCGTGATCTTCCAGTCCATGTACACGGCCGTGATGGAGCGTACCCGCGAGATTGGAATTCTCAAATCGCTCGGCGCAACCCGCCTCTACATTCTTAACGTCGTCTTGCGCGAGTCTCTGCTGCTGGCCATTGGAGGAGTCCTGCTGGGCCTGATTCTTACGGGATTTGCCAGTATGGCAATCAATTACAAGTTTCCGCTGCACCGGATGGTGTGGGATAGCCACTGGGTCTTGCGTGCAACCATCCTGGCCATCGTCGGCGCACTGCTGGGCGGCTTGTATCCTGCGCTGAGAGCTGCACAGAAGGATCCGATCGAAGCCCTGGCTTACGAATAGGAATTGGAGATGGAAATCATAAACATTGCTCCCGGCACAATTCGGGGGCATTCCATTTGCATGCCCCGCGGACACCGCCAATGGTTGATTTCACATCTGACCCAACTGCCGGTGATTCTGTGGTTTCAGTGAGAAAGCAACAGAATGCCTCCTATGCCTGACCGCGATCATAATCGAGAAAGAACATGGCGCAGGATTCTGTCGTCGAAGGCGGCATCCCTGGTCCTGCAGCGCGAAGATCAAGTTCTGCTTGTTCTGTCGCTGCTGATTGGCGCATTAGCCGGACTTGCCGTGGTTGCGTTCATCGTGCTCACCGAGCGTCTTGGGATGCGGATCTATCCCGTTGGCAGCCCTGCCTGGCGACGCTTTCTGATGCCGGTGGCAGGTTCGCTGGCCATGGGCTATCTGCTGTACAAGTATTTTCCAGATGCCCGGGGCAGCGGCGTTCCTCAAACAAAGGCTGCTCTGTATGCGCGCGATGGATACATCTCGCTTCGTACCGTGTTGGGCAAATTCGGCTGCACGGCCGCGACGCTTGCGAGCGGTATTCCGCTGGGCCGCGAGGGGCCTTCGGTTCAAGTCGGCGCTGGGATCGCCTCCGTCTTGGGCCGCATGCTGGGACTGCGTCCGGAAAAGGTAAAAGCCCTTATACCCGTGGGAGCAGCCGCTGCCATCGCGGCGGCATTCAATACTCCCATGGCGGCTGTGCTTTTCGCCCTGGAGGAAGTAGTGGGTGATCTTCACGCGCCGGTGCTGGGATCCGTGGTGCTGGCCTCGGCGACATCCTGGGCGGTGTTGCGTCTACTTCTGGGGAATAACCCTTTGTTCCACGTCCCGCAGTACGAAATGGTTCACCCGCTGGAGCTCGGCATCTATGCCGTGCTGGGAGTTGCCGGCGGGTTTTTGTCGGTGGCCTTCACCAAACTACTGCTCGCGATGCGCAAGCGCTTTCTCCTGCTTCCCAGAAATACACGCTGGTGGCATCCCGTGGTGGGCGGGGTGATGGTTGGAGTGATGGGCTGGTTCGTGCCGCAGGTGTTGGGAGTTGGGTACAGCTATGTAGGAAACGCTCTGAACGGAACCATGGCGCTGAAGTTGATGGTCCTGCTGGTGGTGCTCAAGCTGTTTGCGATTACGACCAGTTATGCCTCCGGCAACGCTGGCGGAATTTTCGGTCCGGCGCTATTCCTTGGCGCGATGCTGGGAGGCGCGATCGGAACGGTGGCTCATCGCCTGCTGCCTGCCTACACCGCAGCGCCCGGGGCATACGCGCTGGTTGGCATGGGCGCGCTGTTTGCGGGCATCGTGCGCGCTCCCATGACCTCAGTGCTGATGATCTTTGAGATGACGCGGGACTATGCGGTCATCGTGCCATTGATGATCGCCAACCTGGCGAGTCTGTTCATTTCCAAGCGCTACCAGAAAGAGCCCATCTATGAGGCTCTGGCGCACCAGGACGGCATCCATCTGCCGAGCTCGGCGGTCCGCGAGGAAGCCCGCGGCCGTACCGTGCTCCAGGTGATGAGTAAGGCCACGGTGATCCTTCCGGTAGAGATGAGCGTTCATGACGCAATAGAACAAACGCGCACGAGTCCATTCCAAGCCTGCGTCGTGGAGGACGAAGGAAGCGTTGTCGGGATTGTGAGCCGCGCGACCCTTCAGGAGGCCGTTGGTGACGGAAGGGCAGAAGAGAAACTTCTGGACCTGATTGAATCGCTGGATTTTCCCCACGTCCACGCAGACCAACCCCTGCACCTGGCGTTGGAGCGCATGAGCAAAGCCCATATTGACTTGCTGCCGGTAGTGAACCGGGCAGATATCCACAAACTCGAAGGGGTTGTCACCCTGCGAGAGGTGCTGGATTCGTATGGCGTGGATACGACCGGCGGGGCATAGAGGCTGGCGTAATAATTCGCTGTCCCAAGGCGCACAGCCAGCTTATGCGTGAGCAGCCCCTCAAGCTCCAACAGCGGGGGCTTGAATGGGGCCACCTATATCGTGGATCGTCTGCCTTTGAGAGCCGAGCGGCGACCATCGCGGCTACACCTCCAGGGCTTTTGCTACATGAGCGAACAGCGGAGATTTGTTTGAGCTGCCTTGATGCCGGGCTCGCGCCGCCGTACACTCCATTTATGCAGTCCCATGCGGGGCACTCTCACGCTCATCCACCTCTTACCGCCCGGACGTTGCGCCTTGCCTTGGGATTTACCCTGGCCTACATCATTTTGCTTGTGGTTGCGGGATTCCGGGCACACAGCCTGGCGCTGCTATCGGAGGCCGGACATAATGTCTCCGACTTCTTTGCGCTTCTGCTCTCGTGGGTCGCGGCCTATCTAAGCGAGCGCCCCGCCACCAGCACGAAAACCTATGGATGGCGCCGCGCCGGAGTTCTGGCGGCGTTCGTCAACGCCGTCACCCTGATCGTCATCGCCGTCTTGATCTTCTATTCGGCCATCGAGCGCTTCTCCCATCCTGAACCGGTGCAGGCGGGATTGATGATGTGGGTCGCCGGAGCCGGTGTCCTGCTCAACGGAGCCATTACCTTGCTGCTGCTTCGCGGCGGACACGACCTCAACGTGCGCTCGGTGCTCATTCATGAGATCGGAGACACGCTCTCGACGGCGGCGGTGATTGTCGGCGGATGGATGATCCTTGCATCGGGCCGTAGTTGGATCGACCCCGCGCTTTCTATCGGCATATCGGCCATGGTTTTATGGTCATCCATCAGCATTGTGCGCGAGAGCCTGAATATTCTGCTGGAAGGCGCGCCAAGCGGCATGGAGCTGGAGGCCATCGTCGCCGAGTTACGCAAAGTGCCGGGAGTCCTGGATGTTCACGATATGCACATCTGGAGCATTGGCAGTGACACCCATGCGCTCTCTTCGCACATCACGATTGCCGACATACCGCCTTCGGCCAGCAACGCCATCCTCGATGAAATGCGCCAGATGCTGGCCACGCGCCATCACATCCACCACACCACCATTCAATTTGAGAGCGCCGACTGCGATCTGTCGCATGGCTGCATCATGCCCGTACCTCATGAGCATTCGCATGATGCATCCCATCTGCCCGAACGAAATCCGCAACCAGGAAACTCGCAATGAGGAATCCATCCATGCGCCTTGGTACTGTCGCGATGTTCACCGTTGTTTTCGTGCTTACGTTCACCGGATGCAAGTCCGAGCCCGCCCTGCCACCCAGCCCAACCTCTCTGATCAACAACACTCGCGACCGGCTCAACCCGTTCCGCTTCACGGTCACAACCGATCCCACTTCGCCAAGTTCCAAGGGACCGATCATGCTCAAAGTTCACGTCATCGACGCAGCCAATCAACCCGCGGATGGGGTCACGCTCAATGCAGACGTCTCGATGGCAGGCATGGCCCAGCACCTGATCCTGAGCGGCAAGGGAGACGGCGATTACGAGACACAGATGAACCTGGAAATGCCCGGAAGTTGGGACTTGGATTTGACCGCCACCAAGGATGGCAAGAGCAGCCGGCAGCAGCTCAACATTGAGGTTGGCGGCTAAGAAAGGAATTACCTGGCGTTACGCAGTTCGATTTGCCCAACCATGGTACGAACTTCGATCATGGGACCACCGCCATGGATGGATCCTTCGGCTGCAATGCTGTGCGGTCCGTATGCTGCGATTCCATTCGAGACTTTCAAGTCAGGAAACTCGCTCAGAATGTGGTGCGTCGGACTCTTCCCGGTCACCGCATGAATCCTAGCAGGAACCGTACCAGCAAAGTAGACCGTGATATCTCCCATGGTGGTCACCAGTTCCGACCCTTGCATGGGGCTGCGGTCGCCAACAAATTCGGCTGTAATCCGTCCCATACCGGTATGCGCTATCGCTCCCTGAGCTAGCTTCCAAAGTTCAATATTGCCCAGAGCCGTGCTTGCTACTACGACTCCGTGGGCCACGCCTATACGAATATTGCCGCCACCGGTCTCAGCCGTAACCGCTCCACCCATCTCGCCCAAGCTGATATTTCCGCCGGCCGTTCGGACCAGCAAGGGGCCGCCACAGCGGACAACTTCAATGTTTCCGCCGGCCGATTGTACCCGGCCCTGGGCAATTGCCTTCAGCCAGATATTTCCGCCGAGGGAGGAAATCTCCAAATCACCGACAGAAGCATCGACGCGAATATCTCCCCCACCAGTGCGAATGAAAGAATCGCCCAGCCGGTGGTTGACCGTTACCGAGCCTCCCATGGTAACGGCGCGCAGCAGGTCCGCTTCATCAAGCTCAATGTCTCCGCCATGAGTCTGGAGATCGAGGTGTTTTACTTTTCCGTGAATTGCGATTCTGCCGGCCAATGTATCGACGTGTACCGCCTCGGTTCCCGGGGCAATCTGCAGCACGAGCTCGGCACGGACCGTAAGGTCAATCGGACCTACGGTCTGGATCAGAACTGCGCCTTTAGAGCGGCCCACACCGAGGTGAAAATTTGCAAACTGCTTGCGTGCGTCCGCTTCTACCGGCTCCTGTGATCGTAGCCGCAGGATGTAGGTACTGGACTTGGCGCCGCTGGTGACATGAACTGAACCCACAAAACGGGTCACTTGCAGCAGGCTCTCGTTACCCAGCGGACCTGTGCTTTCTTGCACCCATCCGCTGCCATCGCGCGAGACATGCTGCTCCCGCGGCTGGGCAAATGCCGGAAGCGTCAACGCGAGGAGCAGTAGAACGCACCAGCTTCGCGCCCGCCCCTGGCTATTCTGGCAGCTCATCTACTCGGCATCCGTCGCCTGTGCGAGTACACGCGACGATTCCTGCCGGATGAACTCATTGGGATCTTCTTTCGCCAACTGGCTCAAGGCCTGCCGGACGCTTGTGTCGTTCCGGACCTTTGCCAGCGCCTTGAGTGCGCCAGCGCGAACGCCGGGATTGTTGTCATTCAGTAGCGACTCCAGCATGGCGTTGCGCACGCGGATGTCCTGCTTCACCATGGGCGTCAGCGCCTCTTCGGCCTTGAGACGGACCCCCGGATTGCTGTCAGAGCGCAGCGAATAAACCAGGCTCTCGCGCACCGCCGGATCGTCCGGCTTTTGCCGCAAAAGGTCCACGGAATCCATGCGAAGTCCGGAATTTGCCGTGCTGCGCGAAGCCATCACCAGCAACGCCTGGATCTGCGGATCGTTCACGGAACCCTGTACCGAATCGGGAAGGGCTCTTTCGTAATCGATGCGGACGCGATTGCTGCCCGGCAACTGGACAATATTTCGAATGCCTGCAATCGACGCATCCTGCTGCTGCTCCATCGAGAGCGAACCGCCGTGCAGCGATGCACTCATGCGATACATGGTGCCAAGACCACCGCCAAACCCTACCAGGAAAATTACGGCGGCCAGAGCTGGCGAAAAACGTACCTGCCGCAGCAACGCCACCGGGTCCATCGTCCAACGCCAGCCGCGTTTCTGCGAAACGGTTTCCAATGCCCCCGAGAGCTGTATCCGGGCTGAGGCCAGCAGATTCGGAGTCACTTCCAGTTGCGGCAATCCGCTCATCTTTCCCTGAAATGCACTCATTTCCTCGAGTGCGGCGGCGCAATCGGCGCAACGCTCGATGTGGCTTTCCAGTTCGTGACGCGCGTCATCGGCCAATTCCTTATAGAGGTAGAGCGCGATGTTTTCCCGTACCCAATCGCAATTCATAAGTGCCTGCTTTACTTCGTTACTTCAGGTCGGCCAGGGCCGTCCTTAATTTCTGAGTCGCGCGAAACAACACGTTCTTTGCCGTCTCTTCCGATGTGTTCAACACTTCGCCGATGGTGCGCAGCTTGAGTCCCTGGTAGTGCTTCATTTCAAATACCATGCGTTCGCGCGGATTCAGCTTGGTCAACGCGCGGTTGATTCGCTTGCCTAGTTCCCGCCTCATCAGATCCTGCTCGGGACTGGCCCCGGCGCGTTCGTCTGGAAGCTGCTCTAATAGGTCAAACTCTTCGCCCTCCGAGCTGACCCGCACCGGAGAATCTTCTTTGCGGACCTGCTTGCGCCTTAAGTAATCCATGCACAAGTTGGTAACGATCCGGTAAATCCACGTGTAAAAAGAACACTCAAAGCGGAATCTGCCCAGGTTTCGGTACACTTTCAGGAACGCTTCCTGGTAAATATCCTTCGCCTCTTGCTCGGAACCGGTCAGGTGCACCGCCAATCGCAACACAGGCTCATCGTATTGGCGGACCAGTTCTTCAAACGCAGCATGATCTCCCTGCTGCGCCGCGCGAATCAACTCGGCGTCATTTACCCGGCTCGGGCTCTGCCCCATGCTTTCCTTTGGGGATCTATTGCCTTGACCGTCGCCATCCGATTCAATCTCTGCCCCGTAGGGCAGAGCACGTCGCTCACATGGTTGGACGGTACAAAGCTCAGTCCGTTAGCAATCTATTTTGCAATCCTAAACGCAGAAAGGCCAGCGTCTTCAGACGCCAGCCTCCGGCAGAACCCTTCTTAACCGCAATTTACGCGGATTCTTCGTCGCTTCCCTGCTTGGTCACGGTAACTTTAATCTGCACCGTAACTTCCTTGTGCAGCTTGATCGGTACATTGAACTCGCCCAATGCCTTGAGCGGTTGATCCAGCTCAATCTTGCGGCGGTCGATGTTGAAACCGCGGCCTTCCAACTCGTGCGCAATGTCGGCCGAAGTAACCGAGCCGAACAATGAGTCGTGTTCTCCAGCCTTACGGGTAAAGTGCAGGCTCACGCCTTCGAACTGCTTTGCCAGCAGCTCTGCATCGCCTTTTTCCTTAGCCAGCTTGCGTACCGACGAGGCCTTCATCTGCACGATAACGGACTTGTTCGCTTTGGTCGCTTCGACGGCGAGCTTCTTTGGCAACAGGAAGTTGCGGCCATAACCTTCGGCCACTTCCACCACTTCGCCGCGCACGCCCAGCTTGGCTACATCTTCTTTCAGAATGACTTCCATAACTCAATCCCTCTCTAATCTCAGCCTTGCGGGTTAGCGGCCGGCCGCGAAAGGCAGCAGAGCGATGTTTCGCGCTTGCTTGATAGCTTCGGTGACGCGGCGCTGGTGAGGCGTGCAAACACCCGTCAGGCGGCGAGGAACGATCTTGCCGCTCTCCGCAACAAAGCCCGAAAGCAGACGTACGTCCTTGTAATTAATGCTGTCGATCTTCTCGGTGCAGAACTTGCAGACCTTCTTGCGCCGGAAAAACTTGCGGCCACCGTCGCGGCCAGTGCCGCCGGGACGTCCGCCACCGCCCTGCCGCGGTCCCGAGGAAGAACGGGGACCGGAGGGACGTGCGCCAGCCTCGGGCGCCGCTCCTTCGGACGTTGTCTGTTTAGTGCTTTCGTCTGCCATAACTCTCCTTGTTGGCGCCGGAGGCGCCTGACCTTTCGCCATCGTTTACCGCGAGTGTCGAGCGCGAAGATGCTTCGCGCAATGCCCGTCGCAGGCTACCGCTTAAACCGTTGCCGGAGGAACTTCGATCCGGGTCTCGTCCGCACTTTCAGCCGGAACTTCGGCTGGAACCTCGGCCGATACTGGAGCTGCGGCCGGGACTGCGGCCTCAGCTGCCGCTGCAGCCTCGGCTGCTTGAGTTGCTAGAGCCGCGGCATTCTCCGCCGCCTGAGCTGCGGCTGCCGCTGCAGCCTGGCCCTGCGTTCCCTGGCCCTTCATCTTCGCGTCACGCAGCTTCTTGACCTTCGCCAGACGCTTCTCTTCTTCGTCGGTGCGAATGGTAATGAACTTAATCACAAGCTCCTGAACCCGCAGGCGGCGCTCCAACTCTTTCAGCACCGAACCCGGACCCTCCACAAAGGCCAGAATGTAGATACCATCCTGAAACTTCTTCACCGTGTAAGCCAGGCGGCGTTTGCCCATGCGCTCAAAACCGGTCACCTTGCCACCGGTGGCGGCAACATTGGTCTCCATCGTCTGGAGAAGGCGGTCCATATCCTCCTCGGTTGTATCAGGACGAAGGATGAACATCACTTCATATTTACGATCCATCTGTTCTCTCCTGGGCTGCGCTGGCGCTGGCCCTGAATCCTTACTCCGCTTGCCCGGTCTCGTCCACTTTCTGATTAAACCGGCTCATCGCGGCTGACGCTCCAAGCGTCAAAATCATTCGAACCGCTTCACTACTTGCGTCCAAAGCCTCGTCAGCCAATGGCAATTGCGCCTTCCGCATCGGCGACAGCAGATAATCCTTGCCGTTCGTCAGCTTGTACTCCGGCGCAACTCCAAGACGGACTCGCAAAAAATCCTGCGAACCACCCAGGCAGGCGATGATGGACTTCATCCCGTTGTGTCCGCCTGCGCTGCCGCGCTCACGAACCCGGATGCTGCCGAACGGAAGAGCCAGGTCGTCATACAGCACGATCAGATCTTTTGCTGGATCCGCTTCATAACGTTCCAGCAAATCTCCGACTGACTCGCCGCTGAGGTTCATGTAGGTTTCAGGCTTGGCCAGCAACACCGAATGCCCTTCTACAATCGCCCTCGCCGTGACTGCCTTACAGTGGCGGTTCGCAACTTTCACTCCGCATTGCCCGGCGATACGATCAATCGCCAAAAACCCCATGTTGTGCGGTGTGAACTGGTACTCGATGCCCGGGTTTCCGAGCCCGACAATCAGTTTCACCGTGCAGCCTCTCCCATCGCCGCGGAATCATGCAGCTACGCCGCATGATTCCG